>Ga0307375_10000983_pt1 | contig 32566 bp, 28 predicted proteins | sample TR1MG_FD_202531 | JGI IMG/M metagenome (GOLD analysis project Ga0307375, IMG submission 202531) | Soil microbial communities from Risofladan, Vaasa, Finland - TR-1 | ecosystem: Environmental > Terrestrial > Soil > Coastal area > Acid sulfate soil | place: Finland: Risofladan, Vaasa | collected... | reverse complement strand
ACGGTGATGCTGTTCTCGATGGTGATCTACATGTTCTTCCCGGTGCAGTCGTTCCTGGCGAAGTTCGCAATAAGGATCGCACTGCTGCCGCTGATCGTGGGAGTGTCGTACGAGATCATACGGTTCGCGGCGAAGAAACGAACGTCGCTGTTTGCGATGATGACCGCTCCGGGACTGTGGCTGCAACGGATCACGACGAAGGCTCCCGACAACGGACAGGTGGAGTGCGCGATTGTCGCGCTGAATGAAGCGATGGAATTGGAAAAGCAGCGCGGGGGCGAATTCGTCATCGCGTAGCAAGTTGTCGGTCGGGAGCAACAGTTTCGAAGGTTTCGGAAGTTTCGGAGGTTTCGAAAAGCAAACGACCCCACCCTGTCGCCAACAACGGGCGACAAAGGTAGGGCACGAAGAGTAAGAGTTGGCGATTAGCTGAAATGACGCGCGCGTGTCACAATTCGATTGCCCTGCAACACCTTCCCGGCGAACTCTAGCGGCCCCGCCGCCAACACCCGTCTTCGCGTCGTACTCACAAGCCACCATAGAATAAAAGCGCACATCTCAGGACGCCGCGGTTTCCGCGCGGCACGATCACTGAGAAGAAAAGATCGAGAACCACTGCCATGTTTGAACGTTTAGACCAGATCGAAACCCGTTACGAAGAACTGACGCAGGCACTGGCGTCGCCGGATATCGCCGGCGACTCGTCGAAGTATCAGAAGACCGCCAAGGCACACAGCGAACTGCTGCCGATCGTGGAAAAGTATCGCGAGTTCAAAGACCTGAAGCGCGGCATCGAAGAGAGCCGTGCGATGTTGGCCGATGAGTCCGACGACGAAATGAAGGCGTATGCGCAGGAAGAGCTGAACAAGCTGGAAGAGCGCGTGGTGCAGGTGGAAGCCGAGCTGAAAGTGCTGCTGCTGCCGAAGGATCCCAACGACGAGAAGAACGTCGTGCTGGAAATACGAGCGGGCACGGGCGGCGACGAAGCAACACTGTTCGCGGCGGAGATCTTCCGCATGTATATGCGCTATGCGGAGACACGGCGGTGGAAGGTGGAAGTGCTGTCGAACTCGGAGTCGTCGGTGGGCGGACTGAAGGAAGTGATCGCGATCATCGAAGGCCAGAGGGTGTATTCGCAGATGAAGTACGAGAGCGGAGTGCATCGCGTGCAGCGGGTTCCGGCAACGGAGACGCAGGGGCGAGTGCATACGTCGGCGGTGACGGTGGCGGTGCTGCCGGAAGCCGAGGACGTGGACATCAAGATTGAAGCGAAAGATATACGCATCGACACGTTCTGCTCGTCGGGGCCGGGAGGACAGTCGGTGAATACGACATACTCGGCGGTGCGGATTACGCACCTTCCGACGAATACAGTGGTGAGCTGCCAGGACGAGAAATCGCAGATCAAGAACCGCGAAAAAGGAATGCGCGTGTTGCGGTCGCGGCTCTACGAGATGGAACAGGCGAAGCAACAGGAAGCATTGGCCAAGGAACGGCGGTCGATGGTGGGGTCGGGCGATCGCAGCGAAAAGATTCGCACGTATAACTTCCCGCAGAATCGCGTGACGGATCACCGGATCGGATTGACGCTCCACCAGTTGCAGGACGTGATGGACGGAAAGCTACAGCCGTTTGTGGATGGACTGGTGACACACTACGAGGCGGAAAAGCTGAAGCAGGACAACGAAGCAAAGTAAAAAGTCATAAAGGCGAAAGTAGAAAGTAATGGTCAGGGGATCGTTGCTTTTCACTTTCGCCTTTTCTCTTTTTGCTTTCTACTTTCCCTATGTTTCTACGCGGGGCACTGCAGGCCGCAGTCGAGCGGCTCACGGAAAATGCCATCGGATCACCACGCATGAACGCAGAGACCTTGCTGATGTTCGTGCTGGGATGCGATCGCGCATATCTCTATGCGCATCCGGAGCGAGAACTGACGAACGATGAGCAGGAGCGCTACGAGGAGGCAATTGCGCGTCGGGCGAGCGGGTATCCGGCACAGTACATCACGGGGCACCAGGAGTTCTGGGGACTGGATTTCCTGGTGAATCCGGCGGTGCTGATACCGCGTCCGGAGACGGAGCACGTCATAGAGACGGTGCTGGAGCTGGTGGGCGAGCGGACGAGCAAAGTGAAGATCGTGGACGTGGGGACAGGGTCGGGGGCGATTGCGATTGCGCTGGCAAAAGAGCTGCCGCTGGCGGAGATTTACGCGGTGGATCTATCGGCGGAGGCGCTGGAAGTGGCGCGGACGAATGCCGCAAGGCTGGAACTGGATCGAGTACGGTTCGCCAAGAGCGACGTGCTCGACGATTTTCCGCGCGATGGGTCGTTCGATTTCGTGGTGTCGAATCCGCCGTACGTCGCGCTGAACGAAGAAGACAAAGTACAGGACGTGGTGAAGAAGTTCGAGCCGCGCATGGCCGTGTTCGCAGGAGAACATGGACTCGACGTCATACGAAAACTGATTCCGCAGGCGCGTGAAACGCTGCGCGGGGGCGGATGGCTACTGATTGAAATTGGCTATTCGATGGCGGAAGCAGTGTGCGGATTGCTGACAGGATGGGACGGGACGCGGGTGGCGCCGGACCTGGCGGGGATTCCGAGGGTGGTGGTGGCAAGGAAGCCGCAAAAATGAGTTGGCCACAGACCCGTGCCCCCTTTTGCGCGAACTGGTTAGTCCGCGCGACACCGCAAATCCGTGGCCAAGCTTTTTACGCGTGAGCGAGTGCCGGTTCAACGGCAACCACATGCGCCTTCATCGTGACCTTGGCTTTCAGGTTTCGCGTGATGAGGCAGTGGGTTTTCGCCCGGTGCATTGCTTTCTCGTATTCCTTTGTATCCGGATCCGCGGCGTGAACCGTGACATCGAGATGAACTTCGGTGATCTCCGGGACTTTTCTGACCGCTTCGATCAGAACCTCCGCGACCGTCTCGATGCTCTCGGCGGGAAGATGCACCGTTTCAAGTTCACGGGCAACGCTCACGGCGATACAGGAAGCTTCCGCAGCGGCCAGCATCTCGCTGGGCGTGATGCACGGAACCTCTCCCGAACTTGATCCGGCGGTGTAAATCAACTTCGAAATCACGCCGCTTGAAGTAGTGACAGTGCCTTCTCCGACCCGGACTCCGCCCTTCCAAACCGCGCTTGCAGTGCGTTTCATGACGAGCCTCCTGTCCGAAGCACTACCGATATGAATGGGTATGAACTTCCCTAATAATGCCGGATTAAGCATGATTGATGTCCGAAAGGTGGGCAGTGACGCAGGACACGGGGAGATGTATCAGGCAACAAATGTCACGGTGATGTATGCGGCGGCAGGGCGTAAACCTGTCAAAGGAAAGGGCGGCGCGAGGCCGCCCGGAGTAGCGCAGAATGGAACTCAGTGGCGGAAGTGACGTACGCCGGTGAAGACCATGGCCATGCCGAGACGATTGGCAGCGTCGATGACTTCCTGATCGCGGACGGAACCGCCGGGTTCGATAACCGCAGTGGCGCCAGCCTGAGCGACGACTTCAAGGCCATCGGCAAAGGGGAAGAAGGCGTCGCTGGCGGCAACACAACCCTGCAACGGAAGTATGGCCTTCATCGCACCAAGCTTTGCCGAGTCGACGCGGCTCATTTGGCCCGCACCGACGCCGATGCTCTGCCCGTTCCTGGCGTAGAGGATCGCATTGGACTTGACGTGCTTGCAGATCTTCCAGGCAAAGAGCAGGTCAGCGAGTTCGTCCTTGGTTGGCTGACGCTGGGTGACAACCTTCAGATCCTCGGGCTTGAGAGGACGCATGTCATTGTCCTGCACGAGGACTCCGCCGGAGACATTTTTCAATACCCAGCGCTGGCTGGCCGGTTGAATCTCGACCAGCCGGAGATTTTTCTTGGCGGCGAACTTCTCGCGCGCGGCATCGTCAAAACCGGGAGCGGCGACGGCTTCCACAAATAGCTTCGCAATCTCGGCAGCGGCCTGACCATCGACGACGCGATTGACACCAATGACACTGCCAAAGGCGGAGACGGGATCGCACTCAAGAGCGCGGACGTAGGCGTCGGCAAGGTTACTGCCAGTCGCTGCGCCGCACGGGTTGGTGTGTTTGATGATGGCACAGAAAGGCTCATCAAATTCCTGTGCGAGATCCCAGGCAGCCTGCAAATCGACAATGTTGTTGTAGGAGAGTTCCTTGCCCTGCAACTGTTTGCCGTTCGCCACGCCCCGACCGGAGCCGTCAGAGTAGAGCGCCGCGCCCTGGTGCGGATTTTCGCCGTAACGCAGGTCGGCGGCCTTCTCGAAGTGCAGACGCAGTTTATCGGGGAATCCGGCGGCGCCATTGATATTGGAGATGTCGAACTTGCCTTCGCCATCAATGGTGATGCTTTCCAGAGCCGAGGCGATTGCCGAGTCGTAGGCGGCGGTAGTGGCAAAAGCCTTCTGCGCGAGCTGCCAACGTGTCTGAAGAGAAAGAGCGCCAGCGTTGGCGGCCATCTCGGTGGCGATCAGGCCGTAGTCGGCAGGCGACGTCACGATGGCGACATCGTGAAAATTCTTGGCGGCCGAGCGCACCATCGAAGGTCCGCCGATGTCGATGTTCTCGATAATCTCTTCGAAACGCACGCCGGGCTTGCCGGCGGTCTTTTCGAAGGCATAGAGATTGACGACGACCATGTCGATGGGCTGAATGCCATGAACGCTGACCTGCTGTTGATGTTCAGGGTTGGAACGGATGTGAAGGATGCCGCCGTGAACCTTGGGATGAAGCGTCTTGACGCGGCCGTCGAGCATCTCCGGGAAGCCGGTGAGTTCGGAAACATCCTTGACCGTGATGCCGGCTTCACGCAGGAGTTTTGCGGTACCGCCGGTGGAGATTAACTCCACGCCCATGTCCGCGAGTTTGCGGGCGAAATCTGCGAGTCCAGTTTTGTCGGTAACACTGAGGATTGCGCGCTGAATCTTTGCCATACTGCCCCTCTTCGAGAGTTGAAAGTTGCCGGTGCGATTGCGCCGGGACCGCGGCTCTTGTCATCCACCGGAAACCACCGGCGGGATTTTGGGGTTCCAGGGCAGGGAGTGGATGGACGCAAGTTTGCACCAGATCACTCGTTCTGCACTGAGCTTGTAAACACTATAGATTGCGGGGTACTTGAAAAGACATCCTACGGACAGGAAAGTCAGTTGCGGGCTTTCGCCTTCAACTTTACCTGTCCTTCCTGTACTTCTACAGTGTACTCGACCGCCTGGCAGCTGTACTGCTGTTGAATCTGCTGGGTCTTGTGGCGAACAAAAGTCTGGAAGGATTCGAAGTTGCCGGTGCTGGGAAGACCAGCACGCTTGCGAGCGTGGGACATGGCGTCAAAGAGGCCGCGAACGCTGGAAGATTCGTCGTCGCCGCCGGTGGCCAACACGGTGACGGCGCGCCCGGCACGCCTGGGAGAGGGTTCATCGTCGACCATGCGCAAGCCGGTGATCCCGAGGACGGCGTCCTGCGGGCGGCGATACCCTTCCTCCTTGATCTTCGATTTCTGACGCCAGAGGTCGCCATAAAGCGCGTACTTCTGCGCCAGGGAGTTGTAGCGGAAACGTTGGGCGTAGCTGAGGCGTCCGGAGTCGCTGAATTTTTTCAGCAAGGAATTGACGCGCCACTCCGTGTCCGTCGGAGGTTTTTTGGAACCACCGCCAAAGTAGACGTCATATTCGATCTTCAGCCGCCGAATAGACTCTTCCAGCAAGCCGAGTTCTTCGTCAATGGTCACGCATCAATCCGGGGCGGCGCATGGAAGCGCCCAACAGGCGGAATATAGCACAGGCGGGCAGGCGAGACACACCACGTGAGGCTTACGGAAGTCACATGGAGGGAACGGACCTTTTCTCCATTGCCTTAGTTTTCGCGCTACCGAACGTGAAACGTGATGTCAGCATGAAATGAATCGGGCTTGCCGTTTCTGAGGTACGGCCGGAAGTGCCACTGCCGTACTGCCTGGTACGCGGCCAGGAAGAGTGGCGACGATAGTGGTTTGCCGATCTGTTGTACACCCTGAAGTTTGCCGTCCGGGCTCACCGTGATCCTGATTGAGTATGTACTTCCCCTAGGCGCGATATCAGTGGGTACCACGGGGTCTACAGTGTTCGTGGCCAGTTTGCGGGCTTCCGCATCAGATAAGACGGGAATTGGGTCCGCTGTCGTCGCTTGAAAAGCGAACACCAGGATTGCCTCCAACTGAACGGGCACGCCTTGCACGGCGGCATGTTTGAACTGCCAGTGCATTACCTGCTCCCTCGCTGAGTCGTCGAGGCGTGCATTGTCGGAATTCAGTGGCCAAGCCTCCCTGACATGCCCATTGCGATCGATGGAGACGAACATGCTCAGTACTCCCGATGTCTTCCCGTCGCGCACCGAAGGCCACTGGATGGCGGGAGTATTCAATGCCAGACGCTGGACCATGGCTTCATCCACCGGAATACTTTTTAACCGTCCGCTGGGTGGCGTGGGCTGCGCGATTGCAAACAAGGTGTCGTCCGGGTTCGCAAGTTCGTCGAGTACGGTAATGTTCGCTTCAATAGTTGTGCCGGGCTCGGGATTGGTGACAATCCTGCGCGCGACTTGTTTCTCATGGAACGGGCGAATGTCCTTGAATTCCGCTTCATACCCGGGGGTCACAACGGATTGGAGCAGTCCCGCTTTTCCGGCAAAGCAAAAGACCGAAAACTCGCTGGCCTGAGTTGGACTGACTCCAGCCTTCGATTCGAACCGTGCACAAGTTTCAGAACTGGGGGAACCGCCCGACTCGGGAATTCTGGCATTGAGTTGCTTGATTGCTGGGAGCATCGGAAGCGGATCGAAGATTGCTCTCACAAGGTTCTGGAGCCACCAAGGGTAATAGTCGCCACTGTTCTGCTCGAATACCTTGTCGCCATTCACCACAATGGTCTGCGAGAAATCGGGTGACTGGATCGTCCGCTTCCACTTCTCTGGAGTCACCCAGTATTCCTCTACCTCGGCCTTGTAGTCGGAGTCCGGGTTCGTCGACTCGGTAATCGTAGCCTTGAGATGGAAAGGGCGGCTTCCGGGAAGCGTCAACTGGGACTGCCGAAGAGCGTGGTCGGCGACCTCCCCGAGAGGCACATTCTTTGCGCCTGCAAACGCGGGCTCAAGTGCGACAAAAAGAACAATGAGGGCAACTGATAAACGCAAGCAACACCGTCCTGAAGCGGTTTACAAACACGGAGACACTTTACTCTTTCCAGAACGTATGAGTACACACTTCGTGTTGCCGGAAAAACTACTTCGCAGAACTGGAAGCCATCTTCTTAACCATGGCTAGGACGAGCTTGCGATCACTGTCGTTGAGGCTGGAGGCATACTTGCGAACCTGGGAGAGGAAGCGAACTTCTTCTTCGCTCAGCTGCGGCAGGTTCTTATTTCCGTTGTCGGAATTGCCATCATGGAAGAATTGAGCGAGAGCGACATCCATCGCGGAAGCGATCTTGGCGAGAGTGTCGAGGGACGGAATGGTGTGCCCGTTTTCGACGCGTGAAAGGTAGCAGCGCAGCAGGCCCGTGCGTTTTTCGATGTCGCCTTGCGACATTCCTTTTTGCAAGCGGAAGTTTCTGATGGTCTCGCCGATGTTCATAGTTGTGTCACTAGTATGGGCCCGAGGGTGAATGCATGGTAATCAGACGGCAATGGCTCTTGCAAGTAGTATTTTGTCTAATCCGGATGCGTTCATTGAGCATGAACTCTCCAGACCGAGACGAGAAGCCGGAATCGTCAAGATACACCATAACTGCCCGATATCGGCCAGAACCCGCCACCAATACGGTGTTTGAGGGATGCGGTTGGCGGACAGCGGCCAATTGGACGTGTACTTTAGTCACCTAATCAGCTCCACGCGAGGGCCGACGTGTCTCGCGGTGTGGTTTCCGTGAGACCCGTTTCCCGCTTAACCCATCAACATTCCGCCATTCACTTTCATGACTTCGCCGGTGATGTAGTTGGCCTCCTCGGAAGCGAGGAAAACGACAGCGTGCGCGATATCCATGCCGGTGCCTGTGCGGCCGAGAGGAATGGACTTGGCGATGGAGTCCTTGACCTCGGCGGAGAGATCGGAGGTCATTGCGGTTTCAATATATCCGGGAGCAATAGCGTTGACGGTGATGTTGCGGGAGGCAACTTCGCGAGCGACGGACATGGTGAGACCGATGAGTCCGGCTTTGGACGCAGCATAGTTCACCTGGCCGGCCTGGCCCGTCTGTCCAACGATGGAGGTGATGTTGATGATGCGTCCCCAGCGCTGCTTGAGCATGGAGCCGATGCAGGCCTGGATGAGCAGGTGAGGAGCCGTGAGGTTGGTAGCGAGAACTTCGTCCCAATCGGCACGCTTCATGCGCATCATCAGGGTGTCACGGGTGATGCCGGCGTTGTTGACGAGGATGTCGATCTTGCCGAACTGCGCCTGAACAGCCTTGACGGTGGCCTTGATGGCGTCTTCCGAGGAGACATCAAGCTGGAAGGCAGCGGCTTGTCCTCCGGCGGCGGCAATCTCAGCGACAACGGCGTCGAGCTTTTCCTGGTTGCGGGCGGCTACGGCCACGGTGGCTCCTGCCCTGGCCAGAACGATGGCACAGGCCCTGCCAATTCCCTGCGACGCGCCGGTCACGAACGCTACTTTTCCCTGGAGAGAAAACATGCGGGCTCCTTGAACAATCGTAAGCAGAAATTATAGCGGCACGGCGCGGAGTTGCGATGTGCGCTCAGCCGATTTCTCCGGAGACATTTTCCGATTCGCCGTCGGGTTCGACCGGCGTTTGCAAGGCAGCGGCCTGGGTTTCACCCCTGTACAAGATGCGCAGGAAGGGCGGCGGAAGAATGGTGGTGACGGCGGTCATGAAGATGACGACGGCGTAGGCACGCTGGGAGATGACGTTCATCTGCAAACCAATAAGGGCGACGATGAGCGCGACTTCGCCGCGCGGGGTCATGCCAACTCCGACCTTAAGCGCATCCTTCCATCCATGGCGAAGCAACGGAAGACCACAACCGATGACCTTGGAGATGAGGGCGAGGAAAGAGATGACGCCAGCCACCATCAGGACATCACGCGAAAAGACGCTGAGGTCGAGACGGGCTCCCATGGTGAAGAAGAAAAACGGAGAAAGAAATTGATTGATGGCCTGGGCGCGGGGCTCGAGGTTCCAGTGATGCGCGTGGTCGGCGAAGGCAAGGCCGGCGAAGAAGGCGCCGATGATGGCGGCCATGCCGATTTTGGTGGCGGCGACGGAAAGACCAAGGCAGATGGCAAGAGCGAGGACGAGCGGCGCGTCACTCGTTTGCATTTTCTGCAGGCCGGGCTTCATGCGTCCCACGAGACGCGGCGCGACAAAGATCATGAAGAGCGCGAAGGCGACGGCCTCAGCAGTGACAAAGGTGAGATGGAGCCAGTTGATGCCGCCACCGGAAGCCATGCTGATAACCACGCCGAGCAGGACCATGCCGAGGATGTCGTCAAAGACTGCGGCGCCGAGAATGATTTGCGCAGTGCGGGTCTTGAGGACATGGAGATCGCGGAGGACACGCGCGGTGATTCCAACACTGGTGGCAACCATGGCGGCAGCAATAAAGATGGCTTCGTGCAACGGTTCGCCATGGAGTTTGAGGAATACGAATCCGAGAACAAACGGGACGGCAATGCCGGCGATGGCGACGTTTAACGATACGCGGCCGACACGGATCAAATCCTGCGGGCTGGTTTCGAGTCCAACGGTGAAGAGCAGGAAAATCGCACCGATCTCGGCCATGGAGTAAACGGTGTCAGTGGGAATGACGACACGAAAGGCATAGGGGCCGAGAACTACACCGGCGAGAATTTCACCGAGGACGCCCGGAACGCGCAGACGTTCGAACAGCTCTCCACAGAGCTTCGCCGCGACGAAGATGATGAAGAGCTGAACGAGTAGTGAATCGGATCCGTGAGGCATCTCTCTCGCTTCCCTGCTTCCCCTTCATTTTTACGAAGTTGCACTGCAAGATTCCAGCGAATTCGAGATGCCCGCCGGGATCTATTTGCCGTGTTCAGGAGGCTGCGCGTCCTGCTTCACTTGATCGTTCCACTGCTGCGCCGGAAGAGACTTGAGTTGATCGACTTCGGCGGCGGCAATGACCAGTCGACGGAAGTATGGCAACCAGACGAAGCGCACAAGTGCCGAAGGTTTTGCGGCCTCGTCGAGCAAGGCAAGCTTTGCGTCCTTCCAGCCGGCAGGAGGAGCAACGCCGGACTGGAGGTAGGCAATCGCTTCCAGGCCGGTTTGGCCCATGGAAGATAGCTGCTGAATGCGCGGCTCGGATTCCTGAAGGATCGGGGCATTCGCGAGAATGACATCGGCGGCGGGCTTTATATCGCGCCACGAGGTAAATGTCCGCGAGAGTTCGTCCTCGTTCTGGCGGAAGCCGGGAGCATCGGCAAGAAGGCCGTCAACCCATGATGGAAGTTGCAGGCAGACGGGACAGTCGGGGACGGTAGCATCGACGAGGCGAGTGAGCGGCGTGTCTGGGGTGGGATGCTGTTGGCGTATCCGTCCACTGAAGGTTTCCGGTGATAACGCCGCCACGAGAGTTTTCAGCGGGGCGATGTGGGAGGTGCCGGCGATGCGCCGCAGCATGACGCCACGGTAGCTCAAGTGAGTAAGGCCAAACTCCTCCAACTCGATGCTGACGGCGGCCAGGCGGCGATACATATCCGGAACGTCGCGAACGCTTTGAGGCGACCACAGACGCTCGGCAATGGCGGCAGTGCGCGGCCAGATGCGGGAATCGATGGTTTCGGGATCGACAACTTCAGACCACATGCAGGCCTCGCCGCCAAGAATGTGGCTCGCCTGATCGGGCGTGAGGTCAGTGTTGGCGGGCACGGGATCGACAAGATAAAGCGTCCCGGCAGGCTCGATGTGGTCGAGGTAATAACCGGCGGAGAGAATTCCCTGATAGCCCTGCCGGGCGCTGGCGCCGAGAGACGACTGTCCGCGCCATGACTGGATGACGATGTCCTTGGGAAGATCGGGCTGGAAGATTTCGTCCCAGCCAACCATCTTCTTATTGTGCTTTTCCAGGATCTTCAGCAATTGCGCGTTGAAATAGGTTTGCAGGCCGGGCGTGTCCTGGATGCCATGGTCCTGCATGAAGGCTTCAATCTTGGGGTTCGCGCGCCATTGCTTGCCGTTGCTCTCGTCGCCGCCGATATGCATGTAGGCGTCGGGAAAGAGCTTCGACATCTCGCCGAGGAAGCCGTCAAGAAATTTGTAGGTCTGCTTGCGCGTGGGGTCCATGGCGGCATCGAGAATGCCGTATTTGTGGTGGACGGAGTAAGGGCCGGGGCCACTGGCGAGCTCGGGATAACCGACGAACCAACTGATGGAGTGGCCGGGCATATCGAACTCGGGAACGACGCGGATGCCGCGGTCGCGCGCGTAGGCGACAATCTGGCGAATCTGATCCTGCGTGTAGTAGTGACCGTCGGAACCCATCTCCTGCAATTTGGGGTACTTCCTGCTCTCGACGCGGAAGCCCTGATCGTCCGTAAGGTGGAGATGAAGCACGTTCAACTTGACGGCGGCCATGCCGTCGAGTGTGCGCTCGATCTCCGAAACCGGCTCGAAGTGGCGCGAAACATCGACGAGCAATCCACGCCAGCGAAAACGCGGCTGATCCTTAATCGCAACCAGCGGCAGGTAATAACCGTCGCGATCAGCGGTGAGCAGTTGCAGAAAAGTTTCCATTCCGCGCAAGGCGCCGACGGTCTGGTCCGCCTTGAGCGTGGCCTGCTGAGCGGTGACCGTGAGTTCGTACGACTCATCCTGATCGAGCGAAGGAATGGATGGGCCGGGCTCGTCGCAGGAGATCACGAGCTTGGCGGCACTCGCATCGGGCACGAGCGCACTCGTCAACTGGATTCCAGTGCGACTCTCGATGCGTGTCACCGCTCGCTGCGCATAAGACGTGGCCCGATCGTCGCAGTTGCCGGTGATGGCGACGGTGAACGAGGGATCAAGGGCGAACCGTCCGGGCTGAACCTGTAGCGAGGCGGGTTCGGGCATCAGGTTGTTCTGAAAAGCGGGCCGGGCTGGAAGATCGGCGGCGGCGGCGAACGACGGCAGCAACAGCAGCGCGACAGCGAGTCGTAGAGGTTTCATAAGGTCTAGGCGGGATGATACGACGGGGGCGCGCAGATGACTATGACAGATCGAGGACGCTGTTCCAAATATGGTCAGAGCGCTTGTCCGGCACTGACTCCCGAGGCCCACGCCCACTGAAAATTAAAACCGCCGAGGTGCCCGGTCACATCGACAACTTCGCCAATGAAGTAAAGTCCGGGAACTTTGCGGCTCTCCATGGTTTTGGCGGAAAGCTCATCGGTATCCACGCCACCGGCAGTGACCTCGGCCTTGTCATAGCCTTCAGTGCCGGAAGGAATCACTTCCCAGCGATGGAGGCGCGCTTCGAGATCGTCGAGAGCGGGGTTGGTAAAACGCTCGGGAGGATTGACATCAAGCCAGCGGTCGGCGAGGCGCTGAGGGAGCACGCGGCGCAAGGCGGATTTGGCGGCGGCGAGATCGCGACGAGCGTTGGACTCACGCAAAGTCGCGGTGACGTTTGCACCAGGGGCGAGGTCGATAGCGATTGGTTCGGACTTGTGCCAATAGGAAGAGATTTGCAAAATCGCAGGGCCGCTCAGGCCCCTGTGGGTGACAAGCATCTTCTCGCGAAAATGCTGATCGGCGGCCGAGGCGACAACTTCCGCAGAGACTCCGGAAAGATCACAGTAACGCTGCCGATCTTCGGAATGGAACGTCAGCGGAACGAGGGCCGGCCGGCACTCCTTGATTTTCAAGCCGAACTGGCGTGCCAATTCGTAACCGAATCCGGTTGCGCCCATCTTCGGGATAGATAATCCGCCGGTGGCGACGACGAGAGCGGGCGCAGTGAACTCGGCGTCGGCAGTGCTGACAACGAAGCGGTCAGACCGGCGCACTTCGCGCACTTGCGTGCCGGGGAAGATTTGAACTTTTGCGCGGCGACACTCTTCTTCCAACATCTGCACGATCTCGCGCGCCGAGCCATCGCAGAAAAGCTGACCGAGAGTTTTTTCGTGATAGGGAATGCGATGCTTTTCCACCAGCGCGATGAAATCCGCAGGGGTGTAGCGGGCTAATGCCGATTTGCAGAAGTGGGGGTTGGAGGAGAGGAAATTTTCTGGGCGGCAGTGGAGGTTGGTGAAGTTGCAGCGTCCACCGCCGGAGATCAAGATCTTTTTGCCGATGCTTTCGGCGCGCTCCAAGACGGCGACACGGCGTCCACGCTTCCCTGCCTCGATGGCGCACATGAGGCCGGCGGCACCGGCTCCAAGAATGATGGCGTCAAAGTTCAGGTTGCGCGGGACAGGCATGACAAGGATTGTAAGCTGTGCACCGGATCTCAAGATTGCGCAAGATCGGCTTCAACTTCAGTAACCGAGTTTCCCGTTGCGAAACCGCACCAATTCCAGACTGCCGTACGGGTGCTTCATCGTAAGACTACTTCAGCGCCGTGCTCCCTCATCCGATGAAACTGGCAGTATGCAACAGCGATGCGAATCCCGAGTGAAGGCGATCATCCCGGTAAAAGTGTGGCTGGCGGGATCAGCGGTGCGCACGCTACTGGCATACACGCTCGACATCAGCCGCCACGGCGCACGCCTGGAAGGACTGAGTGAACCGTTTGAAGCCGGCGATACGCTGGTAGTGCAGCACGGTCCGTTTCGCGCGCATTTTCGCGTCTGCTGGTCAGGAAAAGGACGCAACGGATTTGCCATCGGCGTCGCCAGCATGAATCCCGAACGCGACATCTGGGGATTGCAGCTTCCCCCGCCTCCGGTGGACATGGAGGCTCGACCGGCGGAGGGAAGCCGCCAATAAAAGAAAGTCTGTCAGACTCATTGCGCCTGTTGCTTCTTCGCCTCCGCGGCGCGCCGGCCCAACTCCTCCGGCGAAACATCTTCGACGTGCGTCGCGATCCACCAGAAGTTGCCGACGGGATCCTGCACGCCAGAGCTGCGGTCTCCGTAAAACTCAGTGGTAGGCTCACGTAGCGATGTCGCTCCGGCTGCGAGCGCGCGCGCATAAGCCGCATCGACGTCTTCCACATAAAGATAAAGGGTGGAGGGTCGCGGTTTCCACGGTCCGGCCGCTTCGCCGAACATTACGATGGAGTCGCCGATCTTTAATTCGCCGTGCCAAATGGTTCCGTCGTCGCGCATCATGCACTCGCGCTCCTCGGCACCGAAAGCCTGCTTGAGAAAATCCCTGAGCCTGGCCGCACCCTCCACGGCGAGGTAGGGGGTGATGCTGTGGTAGCCGTCTGGAATTGGTTTTACGGCCATGAGTGTCTCCTTCTTATGTATCCCGGAGTGATTGGGCAGCGATGCCTGCGTATGAGATCACAAACCGTTGTGATGCTCAAGAGGGAGTTGAAAATCCGCCTTGGCGGGCGGTTCCGCAACGGCTCATTCCGGGTACACTACGATGAAACCAACCGGAGGGTGGAACAGTGAGCGAGCGAAACATCAAGGCGGGAGTGGTTGGTTTTGGACTGGCTGGAAAAGTCTTTCATGCGCCGAACATTTCGGCGGTGAAAGGGTTGGAACTGGCGGCAGTGGTGGAGAGGAGCGGCAGCCGGTCGACGGCGGAATATCCGGCGAGCCGGACGGTGCGCTCGTTCGAGGAATTGCTGGCGGTGCCTGGGATCGAATTGGTTGTGGTGGCGACGCCAAGCGACACGCACTACCGGATGGCGAAGCAGGCGCTAACGGCCGGAAAGCACGTGGTCATCGACAAGCCTTTCGCGGCGACTTCAGCTGAGGCACGTGAGTTGGATTCGATTGCACGCTCGAAGGGATTGGTGCTCTCGGCTTTTCATAACCGCCGCTTCGATGGAGACTTTCGCACGGTGGTCAAGCTGCTTGGCGAGGATACGCTCGGGCGGTTGGTGGAATATGAAGCGCACTATGATCGCTACCGTCCCGAACCCAATCTCAATGGCTGGAAAGAGCAGGTCCTGCCAGGCAATGGAATGCTCTTCGATCTCGGCTCGCACCTGATGGACCAGGCATTGACGCTGTTTGGTACGCCGCGCTCGATCACTGCGGAATTGCTGATGCAAAGACCGGGCGTAAGGGTCAACGATGGGTTCGACGTCACGCTGCACTACGATGCACTGCGCGTGAAACTGGCGTCGAGCATGTACAAGTTGGAGCCCGGGCCAAGATTTGCACTCTACGGGACGCTGGGATCGTACGTGAAGTACGGCGTGGATCCGCAGGAGGAAGCGTTGAAACGCGGGGAGCGTCCCGGGGCAGCGGGATGGGGAGAGGAACCGGCGGAGCAATGGGGAACCCTGCACACGATGACAAACGGAACGGAGTTGCGCACGACTCTGCGCACCGAGGCCGGCGACTACACGGCATACTACGCGAACGTTCGTGATGCGATCCGAGGCACGGCGAAGCTGGCGGTGACGGCGGAAGAGGCTACGCGGCTGATACGAGCACTGGAGCTGGCGGAAGAGAGCAGCCGCGCAGGCCGGACCATCGCATGGAGCGACCGCTAGGGTCGCGCGGGATACCTGTATTACCAATCGTGAAGTTCCAAGATGGGCGAGTGATTACCTTCGTGAGGATGCTGGTGGCTATAGTCCCGTTACAATATGGGCATTAATAGATATCTCACTGGAGGCTCATATGGGTCCCTGCGAGAAGTTGAATTCATGCTTATTTTTTACCGGCCAGATGATGAACATGCCGGCTGTTTCCGATTTGATGAAGGAAAGTTACTGTTTGGGGGATAAGTCTCGATGCGCCCGGTACCAGGTTACCAGCGCCGGATTGCCCGTACCTTCGGATCTGTTTCCGAATGACTGCGAGCGTGCGCGAAAGATAGTCTCCCCAGGATAGTTGCGCGATAAATTTTCAGTACGAGTTGAGATGCGGGGCGCATCTCTGCGTCGAAATTGACGCTCAGAGGGGCGCCTCTGCACCGTGGCGAAAGTGTGCGCACTCGATAGCCGCGAACATGCTCGTTGCTAGAGCATTCCGCTGGACTTTGTCGTAAGGACGCTGAGAGCCATCTCCAGCTTCAGGATGGCCTCGGCCAGACTCGGGTGCTGGCCAAGTTCCTCATTCAGATCCTTTAGCAGACCATGGGCGTCCGCCACCTGCTGCACGGCCTCCGCATTCGAATTGACCTGTTCCCCAGCCGGTTTGCCTTCCATCGAAAACCTCCCACACTGCTATCTCAGATTATGCTCGCCGGGGAAGAGGGCGGCAAGGAGAGGGAAATGCGGTTGCCGAGGGAATGGAATTGGGGAAGCCCCGAATCTGAAATCGCCACTGCAACAAAAAGCCCTTCCTGTCTGCGCAACAGGAAGGGCTGCCCCAAGTCTCGCGTCCGGAGCGCTACGTTATTTGCGCTTCCATCACCGAGATCAGAATTTGTATGTCATCTCCACGTATCCAAAACGCGCCGTGGGACGCTTCGGGTATACGGAGTCGATTACTCCTTTTCCCCAAGAGTTTGCAAAGTACGTTGACACGCCGACACGTTGATTTATCTGGTAATCCGCGGCGATGTCCCACACGTTTGCGAGTCCCTGGTTTCCACCGCCCGGACGCCCGGTGTAGCCAAACGATCGCGGCTGGAAAGGGCCTCCGCCCTGATACCACAGGTCGTTCCGCTCAGCCAGACGCAAGGTGTGCAATTCGGAGCGCAACGTCAGTTTCTTGGTTGGACGAACGATGGCGACGGCGTACGCGTCCTCATTGTTCTGCATGTTGTAGAACGGGAAACGCGCATATAGCCGCGGCGTCGCAAGCATCTGGAAGAACGTTGTGTGTTTGCCGTCGGTTGGGTTGGCATCGCCACTGCCGAACGAGTACCCAGCCCGGAACCACGGTCTCCACGCCAGGTTTTTCGGTTGCCATCCGAACTCGCCGACTGCTGCGGAGGCACGGTGGTCGAGTGCTCCCCAACTGCCGAACTGTCCTGCGCCCCACATGACGACGTCGAACTTGCCGACGGCGGTATCGATGATGGTGATGTAGTGCGCGCCGAAAGTACCAATCCGCACGTTGGTGAGATCGCCGTTTTTCAGCGCGGCAGGACGATTGTCGACCTTGACCAGCGGACGCACGTCGTCGTACCCCATTCCGAATACACGGAAATCGGACACTGTGCGTTTCGTCTTGAACGGCATGGTCCACGCACCGTAGATCACCCCAATGTCGAGCTCTCCGAGGCCATCGACCTGGAAGACGCCGCGCGTGGGACGCAGCGCTACCAAGGTAAAGTTGCGCTGATTACCGATGCTGATTTGCGCGCCATCAAAACTGCGTTGCGCCAGGGCAAACGCAAAGTTGCCGAGAATGCGGTTGGCGATACGATCCCGCTTCACCGCAGCAAGCACGGGGTCGGAAGGCGTGGTCTCCGTGCCTTCGACGAATTCGAAGCGACCCAGTCGAAGGCTTGCAGGATTGCCGGCCGCCTTGAATTTCCAGCGGGCATACGCCTGCCTTGGAAAAACCGATGCCGCAGCAGTGCTCCGATCATTCGAGGTGTAGTAGTTTGCGCCCAGCCCCATCGCACCTTGCGCGCCGGGAGCAACCGCGTTGTCGGGCAGACCAAAAACAACCGGTGCGGCGAGTTCAATGTGCCAATCGAAGTTCTCAAGATTCTGACCGACATCGACTTTCAATAGCGCGTGATTGAATCCATAGGTATTTTCGGCATTGCCGCCATACCAGTCCCAGGCCTCTGTGCGGAAACGGAAACTTCCACTGATATTGAGCGAATGCCATTTAAGGCCGCCGGACTGCGCGGCCGGAGGTGTTGGTTTCGGCGGGATTGGTGATTCCTCGGCCTGAACAACGGGATACGTGACCGCCGCCAGTATGAGTGCGCACAAAAACCTTCGAAAGTGTTTCATGCGCCTACATTCCGCCACACTGGATTCACAGCGTGAGATAACGACAGTCACCTAAGTGGTGCTTTGTTCCGAAACAGGCGGGGATGATGGTTACGAAAGATTGATGAGGGTCGATGTTGAAGGTGGGTCCCATGCGAGCAAACCCGGCTCGCATGGGGCACCCGATAGATCGTTCGTTCGTGTAACGCCTAACCCGTCACTCTCCTGGATGGTACTGGCGCTCGATGTGGCCTTTTAGCTCGTCGGGGTAGAAATACACCGGACGCAGATTGCCGGTGGCGTAGCGGACGGCCTGGTCGAAGAAGTGCGGTGAGTGCGGGTCGCCGCTTTCGCCGCCGGTCATGACCGCCCAGGCGCGAAGGCGCGGTCCGAACTCGATTACGGAGATGAAGCTGTTGCCGAACTCTCCATACCACTTCTTTGTGTTGGGATACTGGCGCGAACCATAGGCGGCGAGCGATCCCCAGATGGAGGAAGTGAACGGGATGGCGATGCTGGGCTCGCTGTCAGAGAAGTGCTGCTGGATTCCGCTGCTGAGGCGCTGGTAGCGATTGATGTTGCCCCAGGGAGTTTGCCAGGTGCCGAAGTCGTCGTGCAGCTTTTGCACGGTGGCCGAGAATGAGGCGAGCAGTTCGGCATCGGTGGCGCGCTCGGTGACGTAATCCTGAACGGACATGTGTGCCGCCTTGGCCTTGGGGGCGAGTTTGTCGTAGGCGTCGGTGCCCCAGAAGACCGCGAGCGAAGTGGCGACGGAGTTGATGCCCCAACGGAAATCCCAACCGCGCAAGACGGTGGCGGGTTCGGCGAGGTCATGGCGCATCGGGCTATCCGAGGGCAGGGCGTCATAGGCGCGCAGAAGGCGCGGGATCAGCGTGGAGAAAGCGGGCAGGTAGCTATCGAAGCCGGCGGCGACGAGGCGGGACGTGGTCCAGTCGCGACTGTTGGTGAAGAGGCGCAGAGCGTGATAGCCGCGTGGCGATTCCTCGGTCCCCTTATCGACGTAGGCGGGAAAATCCTGGCGCTTGGGACTGTAAGGGCCGGCGGCGGACCAAGGCCAGTTATTGGAGTTATAGATCCAGCCATTGGGCGGGTTGAGCAGGTGCGGGGTCTGGTCGAGCGAGAGCAATCCTTGATAGGCGGTGGCGGGGTTGCTGCCGTCGACGGGATGGGACCAGTCGAACTTGTCGCTGCGACGCGGAATCCAGTCGGCGTGGAAGTAGGCGATGTTGCCTTCGGCGTCGGCAAAGATGGTGTTGTTGGACGAGTTGGTGTGCAACTGCATGACCTTGCGGAAGGCGGCATAATTCTTGGCCTTCATGCGTTGCCAGTCCTGCGTGAGGGCGCGCACGGGACGCTGCATGAGGTGGATGCTCTCCCACTGGTCGCCGCTCTTGCCGATGATGGGGCCGTGCTGGGTGTAGTAGGCGGTGAAGGCGCGGGTGGCCATGCCGGTGGGAGTCTTATAAGAAATGACGATGCGGCGCGACTTCATGGGAAGCTCTTTCGCGCCGTACTTGTAGACGTAGTGGCCGTTGACGCGCGAGACGGTTTCGAGAAAACGGTCCACGTTCTGCACGCCGCTCGAGGTGTGCATCCAGCCGGCGGTGCTGTTAAAACCCTGATAGATGAAGGGCTGTCCCCAGGTAACGGCGCCATAGGAGTTGAGTCCTTCGTCGCTCGACATTTGCAGCTCGGCGCGGAAGTAAAACGAGACGTGGGGATTGATGTAGAGCAGGGCGTGGTGATCAAGGGTGATCTTGGACGAGATGGCGATGCCGTTGGAACCGCCGGGCTCGGGTAGATACCAGGACCGCGAAGCTTCACTCGCCGCGGCGGAGATTGCAGCCATGGTTGCGGGCTCGACACCCTCGGCGGTCTGCGGATCGTAGAAAGCCTTAAGCTGCGGGACCTGGATCTGGAAGAGATCGCCGCCGATACTGCCTTCGGTGAAGGCAAGAGCCATCCAAGGTTCAAAGTGGGTGATGAGCTCGGGCTGTACCTTGGGATGGGTATAGAGGTAGTAGTTCAGACCGTCGGCATAGGCGTCCATAACGCGGCGCAGCCACGGCGGGCAGGCGGCGTACTTGGCCTTGAGCTCGGTGGGATGAACGAAGAGGCGCACGCGGAGATCGTTGAAGATCTGCGAATCGCCCTTGACCTCGGCCATGCGTCCGAGGTTGACGATGTAGTTGACCTCGACGCGATGGAAATCGTCCTCGGCCTGGGCGAACTCCATGCCGAAGACGGCATCGGCGTCGGTGCGTCCGTGGACGTGCGCGATGCCGTAGTTGTCGCGCGTGATGGTGACGGCGGCGGCTTCGCTTTGCCAGCGGGCAAGCTCGGCGGCGGAAGGCTTGTAAGGAGCCTGGGCAAAAACTACGGAGGCGCAAAAAACGAAGGCAAGGACGAGAGAAAACTTTTTCATGGGCTAAACCCCGGGGGCTAGTGAGTCAGCAAAAGTGGAATCTTCCGCCGTCGGTCAAAGCTCGTCGGCGGGTGCGTTGCGCAGAACTGGGGATTATATGACGGAGGTGAAAAGATGGGGAGGAGAAAGCGTCGTCAGCCGATGGGGGAATTTTCGAATTGCCGGATTGAAAAGACAAAGGATCACCACAGGGGTCACAGAGGAACACGGAGAAAAGACAAAGATTGAATGCAGAGGTCGCGGGGAAAGTACAAAGGACGAGGTACGAATGACGAATGAACGGCGGGATTGCGATTACTGATTGACGATTGGGAAGGAAGAGGAAGGGATTCGGAAGAATTCATTCGCGTGGGGTGAGGAAGAAGGGGTAGAGTGGCGGCGCGGATGCATCGGCGGTGAAACGCAACCGACCCACATCTGCCAACTGCTGGCAGATATGAGGCACCCTCAGACCAAATCGAGAGGTGGGCCACCAGCGGTCCGCTCAACATCCTGATTCATTGTGCCGCTGGAAAATGCGGACAGGGTTGGGCTCGAAAGCGGGGATGGCAACCTGCGGGAACCAAGTCTCCTCAGGCATGCATCCCGGCAGGTAGCGCGGGAGAGCCGCCACGAGATTTTTCCACTCCGGCATCTCTTCGTTGATTTCTACATTGCCGCTCTCGTTGCCGAATGCGATACAGAGCAGATCTACGGTGATGCAATCCCGCTTAAAGACTACCGCGCTCGTCACTTCCGACCATTTGAGCTGCCCTTGTATGACTTCGCCATTGGCATAAGTCGACTCAATCGAGAGTCCTTCGTCGTCGTGAACGACAGAGTGCACTACGGCAGCTTCGCCGAGCGCGCGCATGCGCTTCGTCAATCGGGTCCACCAAGGAAGCTTGGAGATTTGTGTCTTCATCGGCTGGCTCCCGGGGGGCGGCCATGGTAGCTCACATCTGAACGCGTCGAAGATTCTATCGGAGAACGGGATAAGTAGGAATGGAGATCTAGCGGGAGGTCGATCCTACACAGGCAAAGGAGGCTTGCTGGTGTCGCCCGCCAATTTATTTTGCTTCAGGTACTCGCAGTAAAACCGGTAGGAAGCAACTCGGACGACCGGTATTTCGTTCCAGACGTTTTCCCTTTTGACATGCTCCGTGGCCAGGTCGGCACCTGCGGTGTGCAGGTCGCAATGCGGGACATTGAGATCGAAAGCAAATTGTTTGCGGATGATGCGCAGCTTCTGGAACCTGGTGGAAGGAGAGCCGCAGGCACTGCAAAGGTTCGGCATAAAGCATTGTTCGTTTACCCGCGCGGCGAATACCGGGGAGCGGTGAACACTGTCCACGGCGAGTTCACGGTATTCCCTGTTCACCACTTCGCCGTATGCGAGGCAGTGGTCGCAACGATGAATTCCTCCGAGATGCTTTTGCCGCGCGCCGCAGGCTGGGCAGTCGCCGGTAAAGGAATGAGTGATGGCGGTGAAGAGGGCGGCAAGGAAACAAATCAGGAAGATGAGGGCTCCGAGCACCGCCGGCACCGAGCGGTCCCGGTAAAGGAGGAAGGCGGCCAGCGCCAGCATCAGCACGGCAGCGAGCAAGGCTACGAAGGTGCGCATCCACAAGCGCCGGACGGGAGTGGAACGCAGGTAGTGCATGGCGACCATTCCGGTGACACGTCCCTTCCAATGGATTCAGTGCTGCATGGCTTCTACTAGATCATGTCTTCGTACCAGATATAGTTACGCGCCAGCTTTACACAAAGACCGATGGAGCGTTTCTGTCCGGGGCCAGGTCGCGTTTACGAGCACGGCGCCGCAGGACGTGCAGGACGATGAACGGTGGAGCGATTGCCAGAAGAAACGGAAGCGACTCCATCCAGGAAGACGAAAGCCACGGATAGCGACTCTTGGCTACTGGCTCAATCTTGACGACGTCCAGCAATATCAACGCAATCACCACCGCCTCAAACAGATACACCGAGGCGACCTGCGGCAGATTGGGGGCGCGCTTCTCGGAGACGAGATAGTAGCTCTCGCTCATCTCGTCCCACTCGTTGTTCCCGGGGTCAGGGATCACCCGCACGGTGTGAAGAGGAAAAACCGGAAAGAACAATACGCAGAAGAAGGTCGTGGTCATGTACGAACCGTCTTTCCGGTAATCGCGCTGACCGCAGTACCGAGTGCCGAATCCGCCAAAGCTCTTAGGCATAGCGTCCAGTGGACGATGGCGCCGTGTTTATCGCGCGCAAACGAGTTTCATCGTGGCTTCGCCAACGGTGCCTGGGTCAACATGAAACGGCGGGATGATCGTGAAGTCTTTGTGATCGATGACCACTTCCTGCGTTCCCGTACGCCATTCCGGACTTTGCTTGGTGACGCTGTCGGTGTGGTCGTCGCAATTGAACTGCTGCACGTTCACGTAGTCAACGTAAACTATGTCTTTATCTTTATCTTTATCTTTATCTTTGCCGATCTCGCGGGGGACATTGACAGACTTCACAAAGACCGCGCGAATCGGTCCTTGTTTCACCATCTTGTCGAAGTCAACAAAGTCCTGGCGCTTGGTACCGTTCGGGTTCGTCACAGTGCCGACGGATACCCAGGTGACGGCAAACGCTAAGGTCGCGCAGAGCAACAATGCAAATACGAGCAACGTACTTTTCATAACGACTCCTTTTGTCTGTTCACAAACGGCTAGTGCGCCGCCTTCACCGGCTGGTTCGCCGGCATGTGCTTCAGTTCTTGTTGGGCTCCGATGTATTCAATGGAGTAAGTTGCACCGGTCGCCATCGCTTTCTGAAACAGGCCCTTCGCCTCGTCACGCTTGCCTCCGATCAAGACGTACTCGCCGAGGTAGAAATAGGCCGCGCAGTGCTGCTTTTTGTCGGTTGTGGGATCGGAATTGGCAGCCGCGGACAAAACCGCTTGAGGCGTAGCCTTGCCAAGATACAGATTAACCACCTGTCCGGGCCATGCCTCCAGTTTGAGCGGCGCCGTATTGGTTTCCAGTTCACTGCGCGCATCCTGACCGGCTTTGGTTCGCGCCAGATATAACCAGAGGGCTGTCTCGGAGTCACTCGGGTCTAACGCCAACGCTTTCGCGAAGTCCGGTTGCGCAGCCGTCAATTCACCGCGATAGAAGTGAATAAGACCGCGGTTTCCCACCGCCTCGGGATCGCGAGGATCCAACCGGATGGCTTGCTCGAAATCCTGTAGCGCACGATCAAGGTCGCCCTTCCGACTGTAGGCGAAGCCTCGATTGTTGAACGCAAGGGCGTAGCTGGGATCGAGTCGGACGGCTTCATCGTAGTCCTGGATTGCGCGATCGATGTTGCCCTTCTCGTCGTAGACATTGCCCCGATTGGTGAACGTTTCGGCATTTTTGGGAAAGAGCTGGAGGGCGTGATCGTAGTCCTGAATTGCCCGGTCCAAATCACCCTTCTTCTTGTAGGCAAGGCCCCGGTTGCTGAATGTTGCGGCAAGGTTCTCGGTCGAAAGTTGACCGGATTCGATGGCCGCAGTGCAGTAGGGCAGCGCCTGATCGGGGTCTTTCATTTCACTACAGCGCACGGCATTGTCAATCGCTTGAGCTCCGGTGACTTGAGCGCGAGCCGGGAAGCTGGACACCAACAGCAGAACTAAAGCCGCTGCAAATAGATGCATAGGGTTCCTATCTATCACTTCATACGAACGCCGCAAAGGCATGACCCGCGCCGTAAAAGTTGTGAGACAGTATCACGTTTTCTGGGAATGTACACGCAGTTTGCTCGTCACTGGCAGTCCAAATCTGCCCGAACACAATGACAGCATCAACGGTTCGCCATAAGTTGAGGGAACACTACTGGAAGAAATAAATGGTCGGGACGGGCAGATTTCTGCTCCACCAGCGAAGCTGGCGGGGACCCCGTGAGCCGCCGCAGGCGTTGACTCTACGAGCCAGCGTCCCCTCGCAGGCTTCTTCTGGCGCATCGGCTGCGCCGCTGCGTGTGGAGTTGGGGCGCTCGCGGTCGGCGGTCCAAATCTGCCCGAACACAATGACAGCATCAACGGTTCGCCATAAGTTGAGGGAACACTACTGGAAGAAATAAATGGTCGGGACGGGCAGATTTGAACTGCCGACCCCTCGCACCCCAAGCGAGTGCTCTACCAGGCTGAGCCACGTCCCGACGCTTTGCGGGAGCGCTGGCGCGCTCCTGCGGGGTAATGTCATTCTACACCACGACGACCGCTCCCGGCGGCGACGTCCACGGAGGAAACTGCGGCGCGCGGAAGGCGTCGGCGGGGTACTCGATCGCGGATTACTTCGGTTCCGTTGGAGGGACGTATTCCTTGGGGAGCTGCGCGCCCGGCCCGAAGAAATACTGCTCCATCTGCTGGACGATGAAGTCCTGGTGGTCTTTCTTCCAAGGCTGAAGGCGATACTCGTTGAGCAGCATCTTCATGTAGTCCTGCCACTGCCCCCAGGCTTCCTTGGAAACGTTTTTATATATCTTTTGTCCCAGCTCGCTGTCGAAGGGCGGCTCGTCGAGCCCCTCCGCCTCGCGGCCGAGTTTTACGCAAAATACGGTGTGTGCCATGAATCGATTATATCGATTCGGATTCGTTGACGCACTTTTTGGCGAGTGAGCGGGGGTCAGCGTTTCCGTGTCTTCTGTTTGGGCTTTTTCGGCGAACGGGGCGGGGCTTCCTCCAGCAGGGCGAACTGGAGTTTGCGCTGCACGTGGTCGATGCGATCGAGGATGACGCGAACGCGGGCGCCGATGGAGTAAGTTTTTTTCGTGCGCTGGCCGATGATCTGGCGGGTGTTCTCGTGGTAGGCGTAACGGTCGTCGAACATCGTCTGCAAGGGGACAAGACCTTCGATAAAGAGGTCGGTGAGTTCGACGAAGAGTCCAAACTTGGTGACCGAGGTGACGAGTCCGTCGAAGTCTTCGCCGATGCGGTCCTGCATGAACTTCACTTTCTTCCACTCGAGCAGTTCGCGCTCGGCATCGTCGGCACGGCGCTCGGCCATGCTGCTGTCTTCGGCGATGTGGTGCAGTTCCTCTTCCGAGATGGGGCCGGAGAGCGGCTCGCGCGTGGCGACGGCGTCCGAAGATTGCGATGCGTGGGCGCGGCGGGATTTCTTATTCGAAGATGCCCCGAGCGCAGCGAAGGTAGCGACGGCTCCGGCTTCGCGCTGGTCGCCCTGTATGACCGCGCCCCCAACGCCGACGGGCACCTGGCCGTCGTGGCGCTCGGCGTCGTCATCGAGGACTTCCTTGAGGATACGGTGGACGATGAGATCGGGATAGCGGCGGATGGGCGAGGTGAAGTGGGTGTAGCAGGTGGCGGCAAGAGCGAAGTGGCCCTCGTTGATCTCGGAGTATCGCGCCTGTTTGAGCGAGCGCAGCATGAGGAAGGAAAGGATGCGCTCCTCGGGCTTGCCGGCGATCTTATCGGTGAGCTTCTGATACATGCGCGGGGTGATCGCGACTGTCTTGGGAAGCTCAATGTCGCGCGCGCGCTGTCCGGTGCCGCGCCGGTCGCGGTGATCGGAGCGGACATGGTAACGCTCGACGGGCAGGGGGCCGACGCCGAGCGAGTAGCCGAAAGTGACGGCAAGATTTTCGAAGTCGTAGATGCGCTTGGCGTCGGGCTTTTCGTGGATACGGTAGAGCGAGGCGATGCGCTTCTGTTCAAGATAGGTCGCGACGGTTTCGTTGGCGGCGAGCATGAATTCTTCGATAAGGCGGTGCGCGAAGTTGCGCTCGGAGCGTGTGACGCCCTTCATCAGGCCGTTTTCGTCAAACTCGATGACAGGCTCGGGAAGATCGAAATCAATCGATCCACGGCGGCGGCGTTTTTCGTTGAGGATCTCCGCCAACTCGCGCATCAAGCCGAAGACGTCGACAAGAGATGCATATCGCACACGCAACCCTGGGTCGCCGTCGAGAATGGCGGCAACGTCGGTGTAGGTCATGCGCTCGCTGGAACGAATGAGGCCGGGGCAAACCTCATAGCCGACTATTTCTCCACGATTGTCGATCTCCATGACACAGGACATGACGAGGCGGTCTACCTTGGGGCGCAGAGAACAAATGTCGGTGGAGAGCTCGATGGGCAGCATGGGAATGGCGCGGTCGGGAAAGTAGACCGACGTGCCGCGGATGACAGCTTCGATGTCGATGGCCATGCCCTCGCGGACGTAGTGAGCGACATCGGCGATGTGTACCTGGAGCTCGAAGTTACCGTTCTCAAGGCGGCGAACGGTGACGGCATCATCGAAGTCGCGCGCGGTTTCGCCGTCGATGGTGACGATGGGATAGCTGCGGAAGTCGCGGCGCTTGCGCAGTTCGCGCGCCGGGAGGATGGAATCGATGGATTGCGCCTCCTGCAGGACGGACACCGGAAAGCGATGGGGCAGGTGATGCTTGCGAATGACGATTTCGACATCGACACCGAAGTCGTCCTGGAAGCCGAGGATCTCGACGACGCGGCCACGGGGATTCTGGGTATGCGAAGGCCACTCGGTGATTTCGACGTCGACGACGACACCTTCAAGGTCGTCCCAATCCTGACGGCGCGCTTCGGCACCGATGACGCGATCCTTCTCGGAGTGCGGATGGTGGTGGGCCGCGAGCGCGGGAATCTTGCCCTCAGCTTCGGCTTCTTCCGCGTCAGGCCACTCCTTGCCATGAGGGATGACGATGTCCATGCTGACTTTCTCATCCAAGGGGCGAACGGAGTTGAAGCGCTGGCCGTAGTGGAAGATGCCGACAACGGTGAGCTGGGCACGATTCATGACGCGGAGGATGCGGCCCTCGGCGCGTCCCTCTTTGGGCTGGCCTCTCAGTTCGACGAGCACCTGGTCGCCATGCATGGCGGTGCCGACTTCGGGGGGCGGAATGAAGACATCGCCCTGGATGCGGTCGCGGGTGGCGCGGTCTTCAGGGGTGACGAAGCCAAAGCCGTCGCGATGCATGCTGAGGCGGCCAATGACGAGGTTCCGGTTGGCGGCCTCGGCGGGGAGCGAGTAACGGTCGCGTCCGGTGAGGACCAGGCGGCCACGCTGAACAAGGCTTTCCAGCAGCTCTTCGAGTTCACGGCGTTCGTGGCCACGGAGGCTTAGCTCGCGGACGAGTTGCTTGAATCCGGCGGAGCGGTGCGGCTCGCGTTCAATGTGCCGAAGAAGGGTGGTTTCCGAGATCATGGTCGATTCGCGCTCCGCCCGCGAGAAAGGCCAATGGCCGGGCGTGCTCCGCAGGCCCAATTATGACACTAAAGTTTCTCGCCGCTTCTGCCGTTAACTTCGTTGGTGCGGCAGAAGGTTCAGGCAATGCTGGTTTTGTTACTAATGACATAAGATCAACGTGACCTTCCACACCTGTGGGCTGGGCCGTAAGATGCCGTGCGGAGATAGTGATGCTGGAAAAAGTGCTCCAACTCTTGTCGATCAGTTGCCGACACTCCCATATTTCGCAACCGTTCCACGCGCCGATGGCAACGGGCGCGCGACGGTTCGCGGACTGGGAGCCGATCACGGCCGGCGGTGCAACGAACTACGTGGTGTGCCTGGACTGCGGCAAACAATTCGCCTACGACTGGACAGAGATGAGAGTTGTCCGCCACTAAGGCCGGGCCCTGGTTACCGGTCTGCCTCTGGCTGCGTACGACTCGCGTTGCTCCCGCCTTGTGTGGTTACCTCAAGACAAATGAGAGCGGTTCCCCTATTGAGATAGCGGGCCTTGTGTCCCGCAGCGGCTGAAGCCTCGATTCTGACTGTGCGGCGACGCCGGGCTGAAGCCCGGCTCTACCAAGCGATATTCCACTGGACATGCCTTCCAGCTTCTCTGCGTGAATCAATCGATGGCCATGTCAGGGCTTTAATTCTTCTGAATTTCCGATCTCCGGAGTGGGAGTTGCGGCGGGTTGTTTCTTGCGACGGCGAAGCTCTCCGGGCAACTCCGAACGGGTGGCCCAGAGACCGGCAAGCGTCACGACGGCCCAGACAATGGTGCTCGCCGCAATCGCCTTGAATTCTCCGAAGCGGCTGCTGCCGTGCCAATGATGGCCAGCGGCGTAGGCGGCCACTCCGGCGAACAGCGAGACAAGAACCACCTTCCCCCATTCCGTCCAACGCATCTGCCCAAAAGTCACGAGCTTTTTCTGGTGCAGCAATAGCGCGACAACGATCGTATTGACCAGGATGCCGACGTCGGAGGCGACGGCCAGCCCGGGAACTCCCATGGACTGGAAGAGGAACTTGTACATGGGGATGGAGAGCACGGTGATGGCGGTGGCCGCGATCATGGGCACGAGAGTATTTCCAGCGGCATAAAACGCACGCGAATAGAAACCCTGCGCCGTCCAGAGGAAGAGAGAGATGGTGAAAATAAAGAAGTATACCGCCGTGGTGCGAGAGTCGGAGAAGGTAAACTCTCCGCGCCGGTAGACGAGGTCGATGATGGGCAGAGAGCAGGCACACATCCAGGCAGTGACCAGCAGGGAGATGCCGCCGACACGGAAGACGGAGTCATTGACCATGCGGGAGAACTTCTTGTACTCCCCGGCAGCGATAAGACTGGTAAAGAACGGGAGTGAAGCCTGTCCGGTGGCCTGGCGCAGCATTCCCATGGGTGCGGAGAAAAGCCGCTTGGCGTAATTGAGGCGCGTGATGTCGCCGGTGCTGCCGGAGGCGAAGTGGCGGATGATCCATTCATCGGCGGTAACAAGAGAGACGCCGAGCATAAGCGGGATGGAGAGCTTGACCCACTCCTGAAAGCCTTTGTCGCGCCAGTCGAAGCTGACGCGGTAGCCGATACCGGTCTTGAGCGCGCCAACGGCGTTGAGCAGGAAGGGTCCAAGCACGCAGCCTGCAACGGCTCCGATGGCCAGCGAAGCGACACCGAAACGGCGCGCACCAAGAATTCCACCGAGAATGATGAAGATGTTATAGGCGACGGGCGCAAAGGCGGGGAGCATGAACATCCGGCGCGATTGCAGCACCGCAGACATCACCGTGCCGAGGAAGAAGAAGATCTGCGCGGGCAACAGGATGCGCGTGAGAAGGATGCAAAGCTGCATCTCGGCGGGACGAAATTCCGGGAAAAACCAGCGGGTGAATTGCGGCGTAATGATCTCGCCGACGATAACCGCAATGCCGAGAACCACGGTCATCATGGTGATGATGGCGGAGAAGGTCCGGCGAGCCTTTTCGTGCTGTCCCTCGGAGAAGTAACGGGTGTAGATGGTGATGAAGGTGATGGAAACCGCGCCGCCGGAGAGCAGGTAGTTGACGAAGTCGGGAAGGGTGAAGGCGGCGACGTAAGCGTCGGTCTGTCCACCGGCACCGAATTGCCATGCGACGTAGACGTCGCGCAGTGCGCCGAAAACGCGCGAGAGCATGATGGCCGCAACCAGCATCAGGCTCGCGGAGAAAACGCTATGCTCGTGCGAGGGGCGGAAGAGGCGCAGTACACGCTGGAACAGGCTGGGATGAGTGGATTCGCCGGTGGTCGCCATCGCAGGTCATTGCGATTGTACACGCAAGAGCGAGAGGAGCCGAAGGTGGGAGCGGGCCTGACTGGCACGGGAGGAGCTCGGTCCGCTAGAATTGATAGCAATCATCCCGCAGGAAATGAGAACCCATGATTCACGCTTGGCACGACATATCGCCGGGGGAGCATATCCCCATAGAGTTCAATTCCGTTATTGAGATTCCGTTCGGATCGAGCGTGAAGTACGAGCTCGATAAGCAGAGCGGGCTCATTAAGCTGGATCGCGTGCTGTACTCCGCGGTCTACTATCCGGCGAACTACGGATTCATTCCGCAGACGCTGGCCGAGGACGACGACCCGCTTGACGTGCTGGTGTTCTGCCAGGAGCCGGTGGTGCCGCTGACGATTATTCACGCGCGCACAATCGGGCTGATGACGATGATCGATGGCGGCAAGAAAGACCACAAGATCGTCGCCGTGGCGACGCAGGACCCGGAGTTCAACAGCTATCACGAGGCGGCGGAGATGCCCGACCATCGTCTGCTGATGCTGCGGCGATTCTTCCAGGATTACAAAATGCTGGAGGGCAAGGCAGTGGAAGTGGACGAGGTTTTACCGGCGAAGGAAGCCTTCCCTGTGATTGAGGATGCATTGGCGCGTTACAGCAAGCAACGGCGCAAGGGATTCACCCAGAAGTAAATTGGCATGTGTCGATACGGAAAACGGCAGCCTTCGCGGCTGCCGCTTCAATTTGGGTTCGAGAATGTTCAGCGCGCCGGCTGCGCGGCGTTGGCGGCGAGGAGACTGAGGCGCAGGGCGGCTTCCTGGCCGGTGCGTATGCAGTCGGGCACTCCGATGCCGCGAAATGCGTTTCCGGCAATCTCCAGCGAGGGACGGCTTTTGACGGCGGCTTCGATACGCGCGACGCGATCGAGGTGTCCCGTGGTGTATTGCGCCATTGCTCCGCGCCAGCGGTAGATGCGGATAAAGCGCGGCTCGGCGTCGAGACCGAGGATCGCCTTCAATTCTGCGCGGACGATTGACTCAATCTCCTGATCGCTGAGGGAAAGCACGGTCTCGTCCTTGGATCCTCCGAGGAAAGAGCGAACGATGCCCTTGTCAGCCGGAGCGCGATGCGGGAACTTGTTATGGACGAACGTGCAGGCCAACATGCGCCGATGTTCGCTGCGCGGTACAAGGAATCCGAAACCGGGAGGAAGGCCGGCGAGTTGCTGCATGCCGTAACCCATGGTGACGGTGACTGACGAGCTGTACTGCACGGCACGAAGATCGTCGGCGAGTTTGCCGTCCACATTGGCGAGCAACTGTCCGGCAACGCGAGCGGGAGTCGCCATGACGAGAGCATCAAAGCTCTCGACACCGGCAGATGTCGTCACATCGTATTTGCCGTCGCGCAATGCAATGGATTGCACGGATGTTCCCGTGCGCAGGGCAGAGCGATCAACGCGCTCAAGCAGGGCATCGATCATCTGCTGCATGCCGTCGCGCAGCGAACTGAAAAGTGGGCGCGGCTTGGCATGCGCCATCGCAGCCTTCATCTTGTTATGCGCGGCGAGCATGGCGCGACTGAGGCTGCCATACTTCTCTTCCATATCGACAAAGCGCGGCAGCACGGCGCGAGCGCTGAGATCGGAAGCATCACCGCCATAGACGCCGGAGAGCAGCGGGTCGGCCAGACGGTCGACGACCTCCGGGCCGAAGTGACGTTCGACCATCTGCGCCACGGTTTCGTCGTTGCGCATGGGACGCGGCGGGTGCAGAAGCTCGGCAAGCATGCGGCACTTGGTCCCCATGGAGAAGAGTGGAGAAAGCGCCGTGGGCAAGATCTTGGTCGGCACCATGAACATGAGGCCGTCCGGCATGGCGATGAGGCGGTTATGAACGACGATGTAAGTCTTGCGCTCCGCGTCGTTGGAACCGATCAACTGATCAGCGATGCCGAGTTCCTGGCAGAGGTTCGCAGCCCAGGGTTTTTCGGTGAGGAAGGAGTCGGGGCCGCCTTCAACTAGGCACCCATCGATGTGCTCGGAGAACATCGATCCGCCGAGGCGATTGCCGGCCTCAAGCAGGACATAAGTGAGCGGCACTCCCTTGGTACGCTCTTTTTCCAAATAAAAAGCGGCACTCAAGCCTGAGATGCCGCCGCCAATAATCCCAACACGCATACGATTACCGCACTCCCGCCATCTTCGACGTCAATCGCTCGCGCGCCAGGGCCGCCACGGCCCGCGCAAGCATAGGCGAATCGTTCAGCGACTCGGCTCGCCACAGGCGCATTCCGTGCGAAGCCGCGAACTGCTTGAAGGCAATATCAATGTCGTACAAAACTTCGACGTGATCGCAGAGGAAGCCAATGGGCTGCACGAAGACGCCAGCATGACCCTCACTCTTCAGGGCAAGGATCGTTTCTTCCACAGTGGGGCCGATCCAGACTCCACCCGACATTCCCTGACTCTGAAATGCAAATCGCCACGTTCCGTTGAAAACTTCCGGCACCTGTTTCGCAACCAGCGAGGCGGTTTCGCGCGCCTGGGATTCGTAAGGATCGCCGGCTTCAATGGTGCGTTGCGGGACACTGTGCGCGGTGAAAATTACGGGCAGGGACGACTTGGCTTCCGCGGAGGCTTTTTTCAGTCCATCACGCAGAAGCTGTCCGAAGGC
>Ga0307375_10000982_pt1 | contig 32573 bp, 27 predicted proteins | sample TR1MG_FD_202531 | JGI IMG/M metagenome (GOLD analysis project Ga0307375, IMG submission 202531) | Soil microbial communities from Risofladan, Vaasa, Finland - TR-1 | ecosystem: Environmental > Terrestrial > Soil > Coastal area > Acid sulfate soil | place: Finland: Risofladan, Vaasa | collected... | reverse complement strand
TCATCGGCCAGGTGTTGCGTCCCGGCCTCTATCCGGTGGACGCCACGCAGTCGGTGTTCGACGTCCTGAGCCAGGCGGGGGGGCCCAGCCCCGGCGCCGATATCACGCAGATCCGGCTGCTCCGCAATGATCACGTGATCGTGCTGAACGGCGAGACGGCGATCGAGACGGGCGCGCCGATGCTCAGCGTGCTGCTCGAGTCGGGGGATCGCCTCGTGGTGCCCGCCAAGCGGATGACGTGGTTCACGTGGACGAACGCGCTCACCGCCCTGCAGACGATCGGGCTGATCATCGCGCTGGCGCGGCACCCGTAGTCGGGCGCCGGGCCGGTGCGCGGCTCAGTTGGACGTGAGCTGCGAGAGAATGCCGTGGATAGCCGAGACTTCGGGTGGCGCGGCCGACAGGAACGCTTCGTTGCTGGAGTCGATGAACGCGTTGTAGGCCGCCACGGTGTTGGCGAGCTGTGTGGCGGTGAGCGAGTTGAAGAACTGTGGATTCATGGCGATACCCTTGCCGAGCAGTCCGCGGAACGACTCCACGAACGCCTCGGCGTTGGCCACGGACTGCGGGCTGGCGTTGTTGGCGGTGAGCTGGCCGAGGAGCTGGCTGGCCGCCGGGCCGCTGCCCGAACCGCCGGACGCCACCTCGTACAACATGTTCTGAGTGGCGGGAGGCGCGCGGAAGCCGGAGGTCGTGGCGAAGCTCTGGCTGCTCAGCTGCGCGTTGATGCGTCCCGCGGCCTGCTGATACTGCGTGGCGATCTGTGGCGTGATGAACGTGATCACGCGAACCGCGCCGCCCACCGACATCGTGAACACGGGGCTGACGACACTGCTCGTGGTGATCGGGATGCCGGTGACATCCGACTGGGTGCCGACCTGGGCGAGTGCCGGGACCGCGCTACCGGCCACAAGTGCGACGGCGATGATGGCCGCGCGCATCCGGTTAAGGCGTTCGGAATACCGCATTGAGGTCCTCCGGGGAGAGCTGCCGATTGTCTCGGCGCGCATTGAATCCGAAACCGAGGCTCATGATGAGACGGGGGCCGTTGCCGGCGTGTCTGGTGATATCGGCAACGCCGATTGAGCCCACGATGCCACGGCCTGGGAAAGGCGTGATGGTGAAGCCGGCGTCGAGGTCCTGACCGGTCCAGTCTGCGGCGACGGCCACGGCGGGAATGAGCCGCAGCCCCATGCCGCCGAACACGCCGACGCCAGAGCGGTGCGAGAGAACGTCGCGTTCGGAGCGAAAGCGTCCGTTCCCGATGCCGAGCGAGGTGCTGAGCACGCCCAGGGGCGCGTTGTCGCCGGGTCGCAGCACGAAGACGCGGCCGAGCAGGCCGTAGATGCTGGTGCCTCCGTCGACGTGGCCCCACGTGACGGCGTTCTCAATGCCGGCGGCGTAGAGCATCATGTGCTGCGGATCGCGATGGTGGAGCTTGAAGCTTGCGCCGCCGATGGTGAGGAATCCATGGCGGACGGATGAGAACGAAGAGACCGCGACTTCGAGTGCGACGCCGGCCTCCGGATCGCCGAAGCCGGTGCCGGCGCCGAACCCGGCGTCGGGGCGGCTGGTATAGCGCGTGCGTTCCTGGAATCCGGTACCGAAGAAGTAGTCGTGGCTGCCGGCGCCCGAGGCCGCGGGTGAGCCGAGGCTGCTGCCCGGTGCGCCAAGAAACGTGGCGACGACGATCTGGCGGACGGGTGCCGGCCGGATGCGGTAGAGGCGCCGGAGGGAATCGAGGCGGCTGGTAGCGGGCACCTGCGCGTCGAGTCGCGCGGCGCCTCCCGCAAGAGAGAGCACGCCGCAGGCAGCGGCCGCGATGAGGATGCGGGGGGCTGCGCTGCGGAAAGCGCGCAAGTAGTGCATTACAGTCAAGATAAGGCACCCCAGGCAGGGCGGAAACGTCGCCTTGTGTATTGGCTCTGGACGGTTCCGGACATTATATCTCTAATCCCTCCGCCCAGCCGGAGATGTTTCGGCGCGGGCGCACAGCAACGAGCGGGCGAGGAAGCAGAAACGTTTGTTTCACCGGTGGCATGTGGGCCGGGCTTCTTCGCGTCGCAGAACCTCGTGGTCTGCCGACCGGGGCGCGTGCGCATCGTCTATCTCAGTGGAACCGGCCAGCTCGGTGGTGCTGAACGCTGCCTGCTCGACGTGATGCAGAGCGTTCATCACGCCGAGCCGTCGTGGACGCTGACGCTGGTTGCCTCGCGCGACGGGCCGTTGGTGGAGGCCGCGCGCGGGCTCGGGTTGTCGGCCGTGGTGGTGCCGATTCCCGATCGCGTTGCGGCGCTCGGCGATTCGGCGACGCGCGGTCATGTGGCGCGGTTGGCGGGCTTGGTGGTGCGGGCGCTGGGGGCGGTGCCCGGTGTCGCGGCCTACCGGCGGCGGTTGCGTGCCGTGCTGGCCGGATTGCAGCCGGACGTCGTGCACACGAACGGATACAAGATGCACATTATTGGGGCCTGGAGCCGTCCGTCGTCGTCCGTTCTGATCTGGCATCTTCATGACTATGTGTCTTCCCGTCCGCTGATGGCGCGCGCCATGAACGTTCTCTCACGTCGCTGCGACGCGGGCATCGCGGTGTCGGCGAGCGTGGCTCAGGATTTCGCGCGCCTCTGGCATGGGCGGACGCCGGTGCGGGTCGTGATGAACGCGGTGGACCTCGAGACATTTTCCGTGCATGGGCCACGCGCCGACCTGGACGCGCTGGCCGGACTGCCGCCGGCGCCCACGGGGACGGTGCGCGTGGGACTGGTGGCGACGCTGGGCCGATTCAAGGGGCACGATGTCTTCTTGCGGGCAATCGCGCGGCTGCCGCGATCATTGCCGGTGCGGGCGTACGTGGTGAGCGGTTCGCTGTACGAGACGCGGGGCAGCGAATTCTCGCTTCGTGGATTGCGGGCGCTGGCCGACGAACTCGGCGTGGCGGACCGCGTTGGGTTCACCGGATTTGTGTCTGAGCCAGCGGCGGCGATGCGGGCGCTAGACGTGATCGTGCATGCCACGACCACGGCGGAGCCGTTCGGACTCGTGATCGCCGAGGGCATGGCGTGCGGGCGGGCGGTGATCACCAGCGCGACGGGCGGCGCGGCGGAAGTGGTGGCGCCTGGCGTGGACGCGTTGACGCACGCGCCGGGCGATGTCGACGCGTTGGCGGCGGTGATCGCGCGGCTCGTGGCCGACGCGCCGCTACGCGCGCGCCTGGGTGCGGCGGGACGGCTGGTGGTGGAACAGCGATTCAATCGGGTGCGGTTGGGTGCGGAGATCGTCCCCATTTACCGCGCCGCGGTGGCCGCGCGCGCGGCGGAGCGACGCAGCGCATGAAGCTTCTCCACGTCTACAGCGGGAATCTCTACGGCGGCGTCGAGGCGATGCTGGTGGTGCTGGCGCGCGAGCGGGCGACGTTTCCGGATCTCGAACCGGAGTTTGCCCTCTGCTTCGAGGGCCGGTTGGCGCGCGAGCTGCGCGCCTGCGGCGCCACGGTGCACATCGTCGGGGCCGTGCGGGCGAGCCGGCCGGGATCGGTGTTCCGCGCGCGGCGGGCGTTGCGCGCGCTACTGGCGGAACGCCGGCCGGACTTCGTGATGTGCCACTCCTCCTGGGCGTATTCCATCTTCTCGCCGACGGCCCGGCGGGCCGGCTATCCCGTGGGGTTCTGGTTGCACGACGCCGTGCGGGGCAGCCACTGGACCGAGCGGTGGGCGCGGATACGCACACCGGACGTGGTGATCTATAACAGCGAGTTCACGGGTCGCACGGTGAAGTCGGTGTTTGCCAAGGCGCGTGCGGAGCTGGTGCACTGTCCGGTGTCGCCTCCGGGGTCCGTGGAGCCGGACGGACGGCGCGCCATTCGACAGGAGCTGGGGGTCGCGCCGGAGACTGTGGTGATCGTGCAGGTGGGACGCCTGGAGCGGTGGAAGGGGCATGCGTTGCTGCTGCACGCCCTGGGGTTTCTCGGGGATCTGCCCGGATGGGAGTGCTGGATCGTGGGGGGCGCGCAACGCGTGTTGGAGCGCACGTACGAATCGCAGTTGCGCACCCTCGCGGTGTCGCGCGGGGTCCGTACGCGTGTGCGGTTTCTCGGGGAGCGCGACGACGTGACGCGCGTGCTGGCGGCGGCCGACATCTTCTGTCAGCCCAACGCCCAGGCGGAGCCGTTCGGCGTGGCGATCATCGAGGCGCTCTATGCGGGGTTGCCCGTCGTGGCCACCGACATGGGCGGGCCCTCGGAGATCCTGCATGGTGAAACGTGCGGGGTACTCGTGCCGCCGAAGCAGCCGCAAGAATTGGCGAATGTGTTGCGCGCGCTGGTGGAGCACCCCGACCGGCGGCGGGCGATGGGGGAATCGGGGCCGGCGCGGGCGCGGGCGCTGTGTGACCCGGGCGCTCAACTGCGGCGGCTGCATGAGGTGCTGGCGGCGGTGATCGCCGACCGGGCGACTGCGCGATGACCACTCCACCGGTGGATCTGGACCGTCGCGCGCGGCAATCGCTCGGCACGAGCGGCGACGCCATCTACGCGATGGTGGAGGCGTTGGTGGCGGAGCGGCACGGCGGTGGGGGCGTGCTGGTGGACGTCGGGTGCGGGACGGGCACACTGTGCGGGCGGTTGCGCGCGCGATTCGCGCGCTGCGTGGGTGTGGACGCCGTGCGCTACGACGGATTGGACGCGGCGGTGGAGTTCGTGGCGCATGATCTGGACCGGCCGCCGATTCCGCTGCCAGACGCGGCCGCCCAGGTCGTGACGGCGGTGGAGACGATCGAGCATCTGGAGAATCCGTGGGCTTTCGTCCGGGAGTTGGCGCGATTGGTGGCGCCCGGCGGGTGGGTGGTGGTGACGACGCCCAACCAGCTCAGCGTGCTGAGCAAGACGACGCTGGTGCTGAAGAACGGGTTCAACGCATTTCAGGCGGCGTCGTACCCGGCGCACCGCACCGCGTTGCTGGAAATCGACCTGCGGCGGCTGGTGCGTGAGGCGGGGTTGGAGCAGGAGACAGTGCGGTACAGCGGCGAAGGGCGTTGGCCCCTGACCAGCATTCACTATCCGCGCGCGGCTGGGCGGTTCTGGCCCCGGGGGTGTTCGGACAACGTGGCGATCGTGGCACGGAAGCCGACAGGCGGGCGATGATGAGCATCGTGTCGACGTTGATGGGGACGGGTCAGCCGGCGCCACTAACGCCGGCCGAGAAAGAGGCGGACTTCTGGATCCGGTGGTTCCTCATCATCCAGGTGGTGTCGCAGCTGGCGATCATCAGCCCGTTGGGATCGGCGCGGACCCTGTTCCGGATGGCGGCGTTCGGCAGCAGTCTGGTGTTCCTGGTGATGGTGCGCGGCAAGGTGACGCCGCATCCGGCGCGCACCGCCGCGATGATCGTCTTCATCATCCTCGGACTGTCGGTGTTCTATCCCACAGCCGCGGCGCCGCCGGCGGCGCTGGCGCAGGTGGGGCTTTATCTGGCCATTCTGGCGCCGTTGTTCTGGGTGCCACGGGTGACGGTGGCCGGACAGACGCTGTGGACGCTGGTGGTGATTCTCTGGGCCTTTCACAGCGCCGGGTCTATCGTCGGGGTGCTGCAGGTCTATTTTCCGGGCCGGTTCCAGCCGAACGTGTCGCCGGTGATTCTCTCGTTGGGCAAGGGCTATACTGAAAGTCTCAAAATCACGACGTCCGGCGGCATCCGGGTGTTCCGGCCGATGGGGCTGACCGACGTGCCGGGTGGCGCCGGGAGTTCGGGATTCTACGCCGTGGTGCTGGGGATCGGCATGTTCCTGACGACGCGGCGGCGGTGGGTGTCGGTGCTCGCCATCGGGAGCGTCCTGCTGGGACTGATGTGTCTGTATCTGTCGCAGATCCGGGCGCTGATGGTGATCACCGGCATCAGTATCGTGGCGGTGACGGGAATTCTGCTGCTGCGGCGCGACTACAAGCGACTGGGCGGGTTCGGCGTCGTGCTGGCGGTGGTGTTGATCGTGAGTTTTCGCAGCGCCGTGTCGCTGGCCAGCCAGAGCGTGGAGTCCCGCCTAGGCTCGTTGACGAAGGGAACGCCGGGCCAGGTGTACGAGCAACATCGCGGCATGTTCCTCACGCAGGCCTTCGAAGAACTGCTGCCGGAGTATCCGCTAGGCGCCGGGATCGGGCGTTGGGGGATGATGAACAGCTACTTCGGCGACCGGAACGATCCCAATCCGAGTCTGTGGGCGGAGATCCAGTGGACGGGATGGGTCCTCGACGGCGGCGCCCCGTTGATCCTGGCCTATGTTGCCGCGCTGCTGCTCACGCTCTGGACCACGCTGCAGATCGCACGATGGCGATCGAGGGGAGATCCCACGCTGTCGCTCTGGGGCACGGTGATCCTCGGTTATTCCATCGGCACGTGCGCACTGACGTTTTCATATCCGGTGTTCCTATCGCAGACCGGCATGGAATTCTGGTTCCTGAATAGCGTGCTGTTCGCGGCGGCGCGGACACAGGCGTGGCGCGATCACTGGCTGGGCGCGCCCCCCGCGTGACGTGCTACACGGTAGTCACGGGTGACTTTGTCCGCACGGGCGGCATGGATGTGGCCAATTTCAATCTGGCCCGCCATCTCGCCGAATCGGGGCAGGAGGTGCACCTGGTGGCGCATCGCGTGGATCCGATGCTGCTGGATTTGCCAGGCGTCGTCTGGCACCGGGTGGCGAAGCCGCTGGATTCGTATCTGCTCGGGGCCCCGTTGCTGGCGCGGGCCGGCGCGCGCTGGGGACGGACACTGGCGTCGCGCGGGGGCCGGCTGATCGTCAACGGCGGCAACTGTCGCGGCGCGGACACGAACTGGGTGCACTACGTGCATGCCGCGCACCGCCCGACGGTGACGACGTCGCTCGGGCGGCGGATGCTCGGGGCCTGGATGTACCGCCGGTTCGTGGCCGACGAACGCGCGGCGCTGCTCGGGGCGCGCCTGGTGATCGCCAACTCCGACCGCACGGGGCGTGATCTGACCGAGCGGATCGGGGTGGCGAAGGATCGGGTGCACACGGTGTATTACGGCACCGACGCTGGGTACCATCGGCTGCCAACCCCAGACGAGCGGCGCGCCGCGCGCGCGGCGCTGGGGTGGAACGACGACCGGCCCGGCGTGGCGTTCGTGGGGGCGTTGGGCGATCGCCGGAAGGGTTTCGACGTGTTGTTCGCGGCGTGGGAGTCCCTGTGTCGCACTGCGGAGTGGGATGCGCGACTGGTGGTGATCGGCGCGGGCCGCGAGCTGCCGGCGTGGCGGGCGCGGGCCGCCGAGGCGGGACTCGATGCGCGGATGCAGTTCACCGGATTCACCCGCGACGTGCGTGGCGTGCTCTGGGCGTGCGACGCGATCGTGGCGCCGGCGCGCTATGAAGCGTACGGCCTGGCGGTGCATGAAGCGGTGTGCTGCGGACTCGCGGCGATCGTGAACGCCGATGCGGGCGTTGCCGAACGTCTGCCCGGCCTCGAAGCGCTGCGGCCGGACCGGCCGGACGATCCCGCGGCGCTGGCGGCGGCGCTCGTTCGTTGGCGAGAGGACGCCGACGGCTGGCGCGCGCGCACGGTGGCGCTCTCGGCGGACCTACGGGCGTGGAGTTGGGACGATATGGGCACACGGATCATGCAATTGATGGCGGCGGCCGCATGACGGTCGCGAACGCCGGGATGTTTACACCGTTGCGCGCCTGCTGGATCTGTGGAAACGAGGAGCTTCGCGCCGTCCATGACGCGATCTTCGAGTTCTCGGCGTATGCCGAGCAGGATCCAGCGCTGGCCGCGTACACGGGGGAACACGTGGCGCTGGTCCGGTGCGTCGGGTGCGGGTTCGCGCAGCCGGCTGCGGTGCCCACGCTCGATCGGTACTTCGCACGCATGTACGATCAGCGTTGGTCGGAGGAGTGGATGGCGCACGAATACGCGAGCGCCTACAAGGACATGATCTTCCGCACGGTGCTGCGACACCTCGCCCGGCAGCTGCCGGCGGGGCGCCGCGCCCTGCTGGATCTCGGCGCGCACGTGGGGCGGCTGCTGCGCATCGCCCGGGACGAGGGCTGGGTGGCGGAAGGCCTGGAGTTGAATCCGCAGACGGCGGCGTTCGCGGCCGCAGCGACGGGCTTGCCGGTGCACCGCGCCGATGCCCGGACGCTCGCCGCCACGGGGCGGCGGTACGACGCCGTGACGTTCATCGACGTGCTGGAGCACATTCCCGATCCGGTATCGGCGTTGCGCGCGGCGCGGGAAGTGATCGCGCCTGGGGGATGGATTGCCGTGAAGGTGCCGAACGGGCCCGTGCAACTCCAGAAGGAAGTCGTGCGGGCGCGGCTCGTGCGGGGATACCGGGCGACCGTCGCCGACAACCTCGTGCACGTGAATCACTTCTCGCCGCACACGCTGGCGTTGGCGTTGACCCGGGCGGGGTTCACGCGCGTCGCGGTTCAGCCCGCGGCGCCCGAGATCGTGCAACCCGGCGATGCCGGGGCGATGCGGCGCGGGGCGATGAATGCCCTGCGACTGATCGCGTACGCCGTGTCGCGATGGGTGCCGGGTGGCGTACGGACGCCGCTGGCCCTGCACCTGCAAGCGTACGCGCAGGTACCGTGATGTCAGTGGCCGCCGACGTCCCGCGCCTGTCCGTGATCATCGCCACGCACGACAACCAGCCGGTGCTCGCGCGCTGTCTGGAGAGTTGGCGGCGGTTCGCGTCGCGCGCGCCCGTGGAACTGCTGGTGGTGGAGGACGGCTGTACCGACGGAACGCCCGAATATCTGCGTGAGATGGCGGCGGCACCGGGATGGGGCACGATTGCGCTGCGGGTCCTGCATGAAGACAACGTGCACGAGTTGATGTGCACGAACCGTGGGTTTCGCGAGGCCCGGGCGCCGCTGATCATGAGTTGGCACGACGACATGTTTCTGCAGGCGGCGTGGTTCGTGCCCGAGTTACTCGCCACGTTCGACGCGTACGCCGACATCGGATTGATGAGCCTGAGCCGGGGGCTGCGCTGTCTGCCGTTGGACGAACCGGTGCTCACGTTCGAGGATTCGATCGATTGGCGGCGCCTGCAGAGCACGATTGGTGCGTCGCCATTCAACTGGGTCCGGCTCACCGAGGTGGACGCGGTCATGCGTCCGTGGATCGTGCGCCGCGCCTGTCTGGATCGGGTGGGCCTGTTGGATGAAGCATTCCGTCCTACCGAGTGGGACGAGGCGGATCTGTGCTATCGGATCCGCGCCGCGGGGTGGAAGATCGCGACGCATGGCTATGAGCGGGACGGCGCCTACCATCATCTGCTGAGCACGACGCTGAACCGGACACCATCGCCGCGGCGCCACGCGGTGGCGCTGCGGAACGCGCAACTGTTCTTCGGGCGGTGGCAAGAGACCATCGCGCGCGAACACCCCCGGGAACGGCGAACGTGGCCGCGCCGGATGATGGCGGCGGCTCGGGTGGCGATCCTGGGCGCGATGGTGCGGGAAGCCGGCGGGCGCGTGGTGGGGCGGACCCCGGTATGAGCCGTACGCGCAAGGCGACGGTGGCCGTGCTGTTCGGCTACGCGCAGTTCGCGTTGTCGGTGGGCACCGGCATCTTCCTGTTCCCGTTCATTCTGCGCCGCGTCGGGATGGACGCGTACGGCTTGTGGATGGCGTTCGGCGAATTGCTCGCCTACTCGGCGATGCTCGATCTCGGCATGCTGAGCGTGCTGCCGTGGCTGATTGCCGAGGACGACGGGCGTGGCGACCGGCCGGCAATGCGGGCGACGATTTCCGCCGGCCTGCTTGTCGCGTTGATCGCGGCGGTGGCGTCGTCGGTGCTGGCGATGGTGTTGTTGGGATTCTCGCCGCGCGTGGCCAATATCACGGAGGCCCAGCGTGCCCTCGTGCTGGGACCGTTCATCGTCATGGTCGTGGGGGGGGCGGTGGCCTATCCGCTGCGCGTGTACTACGCGCTGTTGATCGGGCTTCAGGATTCGTTCTTCGTCGGACTGGTCACGGCACTGGACCTGTTGCTCGGCATCGTCATCACCGTCGCGATGCTGTTGCATGGCGACGGCCTGTATGCGTTGGCATACGCGCTCGTCGTGCCGCAGGCGCTGGCGTACGGGGCGTGCCTCATCCGCGCCTGGTACCTGGTGCCCGACCTGGTGTCGCGCTGGGTGCGGCCGAGCCGGGCGCAGGTGCGGCGGTTGACGACACAGGGCGCCGGCGCGTGGGCGTCGGGGCTGGGGTGGCGCATGGTGGCGGCGACGAACAGCATCGTCATTCTGCGGGTGGCGGGTCCGGCAATGGTGGCGGTGTACGTGGTGACATCGAAGCTCAGCGATGTGTTCATGCAGTTGAGTTGGCAGCTTCCGGACGCGGGGCTGGTGGGACTGGCGCAGCTGTGGGGCGAGGGGAAGCCGGAGCGCGTGCGCGAGATCGTGATTGCGATGCTGCGTCTGATGTTGCTCGGCGCGGGGGGCGTAGCGTGCGCGTTCGTGGCCTTCAACTCGGCGTTCGTGGGGGCGTGGGTGGGCCCCGACAAGTTCGCGGGACTGCGAGTGACCGTGGTCATCGCCGCGAGCGTGTTGGCGCTGTCGTTCGGGCACTCGGTGATCTCGGTCGTTGCCACGCTGGGTAAGCGCGTGGAGTCGGGGTACGCGACGCTCGCGCAGGGGGCGGTTCACCTGGTCATGGCGCTGGCGTTGGGCAAGGTGTTCGGCCTGGCGGGTATCGCGGCGGCCGGCGTGGCCGGCGTGTTGATCGTGGTCTATCCGTTCTCGATGCGCGCGCTACAGCAGGTGACGGGGCTGACGCAGCGGGCGATCTGGGCGGACACGTTGGTGCCGTGGCTCAAGCGCGCGGTGCCGCTGCTCGTGATCGGTACGATCGTGGGGAAACTGTTCCCGGAGCTGAACCTCACCCTCATCGTACTGGGGCCGCTGCTCGGCGTGTTGTACGTGGTGCTCATGCGAGGCTTGCTGGTCGGCATCCCGGTGCCGGCCCGCGCGCGCGGGTTCCTGACCCGGGTGCGGTTGCTTCCCGCCGACGCCGGAGCCCCGTGACCGTGCGCGCCTTTCTGGTCAACAGCGGCATCCTCGGGCACGCGTCAGTGGCTCGTGTGGTCGCGGCGGCGCTCGACGGCCAGGCCGGACTGTCGGCGGTTCCCGTGAACCTGAACGACGCACTGACGCCCGGCGAACGCGTGGTGCGCCGGCTGATGTGCTGGGGCGGGCGCGCGCCGGCCAATCGATTCGACGCCATCACACTGGCCCGATGGCGGCGCGAACTGCACACCGGCGTGCTGGCCGCGCGTCGCATCCGGGCGGCGGAACGCCACCAGGGCGCGCCCGACGTGCTGCATTTTCATACCCAGGCCACCGCGTTCGCCTCGGTGGGGCGCATGCGTCGCACACCATCGATCGTGTCGATTGACATCACGCAGCGGCTGGCGAGCGAAGAGGTGGCGCCGGGCGTGCGGCGGTGGCAGTACGCCGCCTGCGCGGCGCGTGACCGGACGGTGTTTCGCGCGGCGCGCGCCATCGTGGCCACGTCGCGGTGGGCGGCCGACGATCTGGCGCGGGATCTGCCCGAGTGCGCCGACCGCGTTCACGTGATGCCGTACCCGGTGCCGCTGGATGGGTTCGATGCCCGGTGGGCAATACCGCGAGCGGCGCGGGCGGCGGCGGGCGCCCCCGTGCGCGTGCTGTTCGTGGGGGGAGACTTTCCGCGGAAGGGGGGGGCGGACCTGCTCGAGGCCTGGCGGCTGGCGCGGCTCGGTGCACGGGCGGAATTGCACCTGGTGACCGACTGGCCGCTCGACGCGCGGACGCTGCCCGGCGGCACGACCGTACATGCGGGCGTGCGTGCGTACACCCCAGAGTGGTTCGCGCACTGGCGTGACGCGGACGTCTTCGTGTTGCCGACCACGGGCGAGGCGTTCGGGATGGTGTTCCAGGAAGCGGCGGCGGCCGGCGTGCCGAGCATCGGCACGAACCTGAACGCGGTGCCGGAACTGGTGGTGTCTGGCGAAACCGGGCTGCTGGTTCCGGTGCGCGATCCGGGTGCGCTGGCCATCGCGCTGCAACAACTTGTAGCGGAGCCCGAGACCCGTCGTCGGATGGGTGAGGCCGCGCGGCTGCGCATTGCCCGTTCTTGCGCGCCGTCGGCGTACGGTGCTCGTCTGGTTCACCTCATGCACGATGTGCTCACCTCTCGCCCGTTGCCCAGCCCATGACCAACGATCCGCACGGCGCCGCTTCCAGCGATCGCTACGGCCGTCCTCCCTGGTTGGAGCGGATGGGCAACGCGGCCGGCCGTCTGATCGGCGACGGGCGGCTGCGCCGCATGCTGCGGGCCGGATTCCGTCGTGTTCTGGGTGTGGTGACGGGGGGTGGGCCGCGCAGCCGGCTGCCCCACGGCGAGGTGGTGCGCATCGCGCCCGAGTTCCGACATCTGACGTGGAACCCGATCGAATACGAGGCGTTCCGGGCGGTGCTGCGTCCGGGCGACGTGGCGCTGGACGTGGGGGCCAACGTCGGCGCGTACGCCATTCTGTTCGGATTGTGGGTGGGGGACGCGGGCCGCGTGCTGGCGTTCGAGCCGGCGCCGGATGCCATGGCGGGGTTGCGCCGGCACATCGACCTCAATCGTCTCCAGCCTCGCGTGCAGGCGGTGCAGGCGGCGGTGGCCGACACGGTGGGGGAGGCGGGGTTCGTGAGCGAGGGTTCCCAGGGCACCAACCACCTGCGCCGCGCCGCCGGCGATAATACCACTACTATAATAACCGTTCCGACGACGACGATCGACGCGGTGTGCGCCGAGCAGCGGCTGCGTCCGCGCCTGATCAAGATCGACGTGGAGGGTGCGGAACTGGCGGTCCTGCGCGGCGCGCGCCAGACGATCGCCGGCATGGATCGCGACGCGGGGATCTTCGTGGAGATGCACCCGGCGGCGTGGCAGGCCATGGGCCAGTCGGCCGACGCCATCAGCGCCGAATTGGCGGCACAGGGACTCCGGCCGGTACCGCTTCGCGAGACGTCCGACCTCTGGGCGCTCGAGGGCGAATGCGTGCGGCTGGAGCGGATCTGAGCCATGCGGATCCTGTTCGTGAACGACGGGGTCGGCGACGCCGGCGGTGTGCAGCGCTATCTGGAGGCCGTGGCGGCGGCGCTGGCGACGCGGGGCCACGAGTTGGCGCTCCTGCATCTCGACCCGCTGCGGGTCCCGTCAGATTCGCCGGTTGGCGGCACGCGCCCGCACTTCTGCGTGGAACAGCTGGGCGTGGAGGGCGCGGTAGCCGCCGCGCGGCAATGGCGGCCGGCGGTGGCGTTCTCTCACAACATGCGAGTGCTGGACGTGGAGCAGCGTCTGCTGGACTGCATGCCTGTCGTGAAGATGATGCATGGCTATTTCGGGACCTGCATCGGTGGCCAGAAGATGCATGCCTTCCCGCGCGCCGCGGGGTGCGATCGTCAATTCGGTCCTGCCTGTCTCGCCCTGTACTTGCCCCGCCACTGCGGCCAATACAGCGTGGGCAAGATGTTCGCGCAGTACGACTGGGCACAGCGGCAGCGCGCGTTGCTGGGTCGATACGCGGCCGTGGTCGTGGCTAGCGAACACATGGGGCGTGAGTATGTGCGCCACGGCGTGCGAGCCGATCATGTGACGGTCAACGCGTTGTTCTCCGCCGACGTGCCCGACGTGCCGGCACCGGTGCCCGACCAGTTTCGCGCGCTGTTCCTGGGGCGTATGACGACGCTGAAGGGGGGCGATGTGCTGGTGCGCGCCGTGGCGCTGGCGTCCGAGCAAGTGGGGGCGCCGATCGCGCTCACGATGGCCGGGGACGGGCCTCGTCGCGCCCCGTGGGAAACGCTGAGCACGTCGCTCGGCGTGGCGGCGACGTTTCCGGGATGGGTGGACGACCGTCAACGCGCGGTCCTGTATGGCACCGCCTCGGTCGTCGTGGTGCCAAGTGTGTGGCCGGAGCCGTTCGGACTCACCGGGTTGGAGGGTGGCGCGTACGGCGCGGCGGCGGTGGCGTTCGACGTCGGCGGCATCGCGGCCTGGTTGCGCGACGGCGAGAACGGGTGGCTGGTGGACGCTCGCGCCGGTGCGCGCGGATTGGCGGGCGCGCTGGCGCAGGCGTACACCGACGGCGCGATGCTGGCGTCCCGGCGGGCCGGCGCACGGCGCATCGCGGACGAACTGTCGCTGGCGCGCCACGTCGCCGTACTGGAGTCCGTGCTCGGCGGCGGGCAGTCGGGACGGGACACCCAATGACCGCGAGCTGGCATCTCATCACGGGGGAATACCCGCCGCAGGGCGGCGGCGTGGCGGACTACACCGCGTTGCTCGCCAGCGCCCTCGTAGCGGTTGGCGCGGATGTCCACGTGTGGGCCCCGCCAGCGCCCGCGGGCGCTCCCGCGGGTGTCGCGAACGGCGTTCACGTGCATCGCCTGCCCGATCCCTTCGGCGAGGGCGCGCTTCGCGAACTGACGCGCGGCCTCGATGGGACCGTCGGCCCCCGCACGCTGGTGGTGCAGTATGTGCCGCACGCCTTCGGCGCACGGGGGATGAATCTCCGATTTTGCCGCTGGGTACAGCACCGAGCGCGTACGACGCGAGACGACGTACGGGTGATGTTCCACGAACCCTACTACCCGTTCGCGCTCTGGCCGCTGCACCGCAACATCCTGGCGCTGGTCAATCGGCTCATGGCGGTGCTGCTGCTCTCCGATTCTCGCATCGCGTACGTGTCGACGCGGGCGTGGCAGCGGCGGCTTGCCCGCTACGCGCCCCGCGCGCGGCGCTTCGTGTGGCTGCCGATCCCCGCTTCCATTCCGTTCGTGCAGGACGCCGCGCGCGTCGCCGCGTGGCGAACGCGCATCGCACCGCAGGCCGGCTCCCGCGTGGTCGGGCACTTTGGCACGTACGGAGCACTCGTGTCCCGGCTGCTGGAACCGGTGCTCGCACTGCTCTTGCAGCAGCACGCCGACCTCCTGCTGTGCCTCATCGGTCCGGGAAGTGAGGCGTTCACAAGTCGCCTGTGCGCGAACAATGCCGGCTGGCGGGAACGGATCACGGCCGCCGGACGGTTGTCGGCGCCGGAGGTGTCGGCATGTCTCCAGGCGTGTGACGTCGTGGTGCAACCGTATGCCGATGGCGCGAGCGGTCGGCGCACCACGTTGATGGCGGCGCTGGTCAACGAGGTTCCGGTGGTGACCAATCCGGGGCCGGCAACGGAGGCGGAGTGGACCGAGCAGGAGGCGGTCGCGTTCGCGCCGCGCGCAGACCCGCAGGCGATCTGCGCCACGGTGTGGCGCGTGGTCGAGGACGACGCCCTCCGGGGGCGCCTCGCGCAGGGCGGGGCGTCGTTGTATGCCAGGCGATTCGCAATCACGCACACGGTGCACGCCCTCTTCGCCGGCCAGGAAGCGCCGTGAGCGTGCTCGTGGGCATGAACTTCTATCCGGCCACGGGCGATGCCGGACGGAGACAGGACCATGCCATCGCTGCCCTGCGCGGACTCGCGAACGTGTCGGTCGTGAACCTGCAATGGCCCGACGCGGTGTTCGCCGTAGACGGAATCCCCACCGTGGCCCGGTTGCAGCGAGACTCACGCACGGTCTCGGGGTGCCCTGGCCGTCGCAAGCCGATCATCTCGGAGATGCTGCAGATACTGGCGACGGAAGCCATGGCGCGCGGGTGCCGCCAGTTCCTGTTCGCCAACGCCGACATCGAGATTACGCCCGCCGCCATCGCCGAAGCGGCACGGGGCGCGACCGATGGGTGCGTGTTCGTGCGGACGGACCTCGATCCCGTGACGCGGGCCCCTCTGGGGGTGATGCGATTCGGCGTGGACGCATTCGCGTTCGACGTCGCCTGGTGGCAGCGGCATCGGAAGCGATTCCGCGCCTACATCGCCGGCGAGCCTGTGTGGGACAACGTGTATACGGCCATTCTGTTGACGCACTCCAACGCCCGATTCCTCGATGGCGAGGGGCTGGTGTTGCACGAGCGGCACGAGTCGCCGTGGCGGGGCAGTCCGTTCGATGACTACACCTGGTATCTGGCCGCGCTCGACCGTCCCTACTTCGCGCGATGGGCGGCGTTCCACGCCGAACTGACCCAGCTGGCGAAAACGGGGCCGCTGGATCCGGCGGCCGTCCGGATGCTCCGTGAGCGGGTGTTCACGCCGCGCGCGCTATGGCGTGGCCGGCCACTGCAGTGGGCGCGCGCTCTGAAGGCAGGGATCCGCTACGCCGTGCGCGAGGGGAAGCACTCGTGACGGCCGCTCCGCTGCGCATTCTTTTGCTCGGCGACTACGCCGCCGACCCGCGTTTGGGGTCGAGCAAGGTGTACTACAAGTTGCGGGAGGAGTTCACACGGCTGGGCCACGACTGTGACGTGATGTTCCAGCCGGATCTCGGCGCATGGCCGACGATGGCGAAATTGCGGTGGGCACTCGCGCCGGCGCTGGCCGCGCGCGCCGTGGCGCGAGCGGCAAAGTCCTACGACGTGATCGACGTGGCGAGCGCCGAGGGTGCGGTGCTCGGGCTTCGCCGCGCGCTGAGCCCCGCAAGCCTCGTGGCGATCGTGAGTCGGTCGCATGGGCTGGAGCATCGCAACTACCAGCGGCTGTTGGACGATCACGCCGCTGGGTTCATGCGCAAAGGCTGGCACCGGCGCTGGTGGTATCCGGTGGCGCGCCTGTCGCAGGTGGCGCTGGCGGCGCGTCTGTCCGACCGGCTGATCGTGCTCAACGCGGGAGATGCGGAATTCGCCGCCGCCCGGCATTGGAAGCCGCGCGAGGCGATTGATGTCATTCCCCATGGCGTCTCGGGGCGGTTTCTCGACAGCACGCCGCCGGCCGGCGCCCCGCGAGGTCGCGGGGTCCTGTTCTGCGGGACCTGGGACGACGTGAAGGGGGTGCGCTATCTGGCGGCGGCGTTCTCGGAGGTAGCGGCGACGTTGCCGGGGGCGCGATTGACGGTACTCGGTGCCGGGATGCCGGATGCGGCCGTGCGCGCGCAGTTCGCGCCCCATGCGCGGGCCGCGGTGACGGTGCTGCCGCGCGTGAGCGAGGAGGAAGTGATGCGGGAGTACCGCGCGCACGACGTGTTGGTGCTCCCGTCCACATATGAAGGATTTGGTATGGTTGTGTTGGAGGCCATGAGCCAGCGGTTGCCGGTGGTGTCGACGCCGGTGGGGTGTGCGCCCGCGCTCATCCGCGACGGCGAGACCGGGCTGCTGGTGCGTCCGCGGTCGGTGGCCGATCTCTCGGCGGCGCTGCGGCGCCTGCTCGGCGACGCCGGATTGCGCCAGCAGCTCGCCGAGGCCGCGTACCCGTTGGCGCTGGCCCACACGTGGGCGGCGACGGCGGAACGGACGCTGGCCACGTACCGCCACGCGATCGCGATGCGACGGGGGACGACGTGAGTGACGCGCTGCGCCTGTCGGTAGGAATCGCCAGCCGGGGACGCGCGGCGTCGTTGGCGCGGTGCATCGCGTCGCTGGAGTCGCTCGACGATCTGCTCGATGCGATCATCGTCGTCGATGACGGATCGGATGAACCGCTCGAAGCGGCGGTGCGCGCGTCGCTCAGCGCATCGGCGCAGCGCAAACTGCGGATGATCCGGTTCGCACCGGGGCGGGGGCTGGCCGCCGCGCGGTCGGAGTGCGTGCGTCAGGCGCGATCGCCGTGGGTGCTGAACCTCGACGACGACGCGGTCATCGTATCCGCGGACGCGGTGCGCGGCGCGTTGCGGACGATCGCGGCCGACCCGGGAGTCTTCGCGGTGGCGTTCGCCCAGGCGCAGGCGGACGGCACGCCCTGGCCGGCCGGCGCGCAGCCGGCGCCTGTGGACTACCCGTGCCGCACGGCGTCGTTCATCGGTTTCGCCCATCTGGTGCGACGCGAGGCCTTCGTGTCGTTGGGAGGATTCCGGGCCCAGTTGCTCATCAATGGCGAGGAGCGGGAGCTGTGCCTGCGGGCGCTCGAGGCCGGGCTCGACGTGGTGTATTTGCCGGAGGCCCGAATCGCCCACCTCGCCGATCCCGCCAACCGAGACGTGCGGCGCTATCTTCACCTCACCGTCCGGAACGGCGTGCTGTCGTCCATCTACGACGATCCCTTCCCGTTGCTCTGTGTGCGCGTTCCGATGCGGCTCCTCGCGTACTTTCGCATGCGTCGCGGTTGGGCGGTGCACGACCCGGGCGGTTTCCTGGCTATCCTGCGGTGGATTGGGCGCGACCTGCGGCAGGCCGTGGCGCAGCGTCACGCCGTGCGGTGGGCAACGATCCGGCGGTGGCGTTACCTAGCCCGGCAGTTCCCGGCGTACCGGGGCCCGCAATGACGGCGCCCCGCCGGCTGCTGACAATCGGGCACTCGTACTGTGTGCGCCGGAATCGCGAACTCGCCGAAGCCATCCACGCGGTGAGCGGCGGGGCGTGGCAGGTGACCGTAGTGGCGCCGCGCACCTTTCCCGGGGATCTCGGCCCCATCGTCACCGAGCGCAATCCGGCCGAACATGCCGACCTGCACACGGTGCCGGTGCACGGGGCCCGATGGATTCACCTCATGCGCTATGGCGCCGGGCTGCGACCACTGCTCGCCCAACCGTGGGACGTGGTCCACTGCTGGGAGGAACCGTACATCCTCTCGGCGGCGCAGGTCGCCCGGGCCTGCCATCCGTCGTCGGCGCTGGTCTATGCCACTTTTCAGAACATCGCCAAGCGCTATCCGCCGCCCTTCGGGGCGATCGAGCGCTTCAGCATGCGGCGCGCCCATGGTTGGGTGGCCTTCGGCTGGTCCATCGCGTCGACGCTGGAACACCGGGCGGCCTACGCGGCGCGTCCCCACGCGGTGATTCCATTTGGCGTGGATCTGGCACGGTTCACGCCCCGTGTGGCGGGCGGATCACGGGAATTCGCGGGGCTTCCATGGGACGACGATGCAATCCCCGTGGTCGGATTCCTGGGGCGATTCATCGACGCCAAGGGAATCGACGTGCTGCTCACGGCGCTCCGGGATCTCGATCGGCGGGGCGTCGCCTGGCGGGCCCTGTTCGTGGGCGGGGGGCCGTTGGAGGCCCGACTGCGGGCGTTCGCCGCCGAACATGGCGGACGTGTGCACGTGGCCACGGGCATCCATCACGACGACGTACCTCGATATCTGCGCGCGATGGACGTGCTGTGCGCCCCCAGTCAGTCAACGCCGGCGTGGCGCGAGCAGTTCGGGCGGATGATCGTGGAGGCCTTTGCCTGCGGCGTGCCGGTGGTGGGAAGTGACAGCGGCGAGATTCCATACGTCATTGGGGAAGCGGGAGTCATCGTGGGCGAGCAGGACCACGCCGGGTGGACGGAACAGCTGGGATGCCTGCTGACCGACGCAGGCGCCCGCCGTGCGCTCGGGGAGCAGGGGCGCCGCCGAGCCGAAACGGAATTCGCGTGGCCGGTGGTGGCGGCCCGTCATCTGGCGTTCTTCGAACGGGAGTTGGGAATCTGATGCGCTCCGACGATCAACAACTCGCGGGCGGCACGTATGCCAAGAAGCAGCTATTCGGCGGCTGCTCGCTGCTGACGTGGAGCCACCGCCGCCGGTTCGAGACGGCCCGTGCGCTGGCGGCTCCGTACCTCGGAAGACCGTTGCTGGATTATGGGTGCGGCGACGGCACCTTCCTTGCCATGGTGCACGCGGATTTTCCCAACTCGGTGGGTCTCGAGGTTGATCCTGGGCTGGTGGCGTCGTGCACGCAGCAGTTTGGCCATCTGGGGGGACTCCGCTTCCTGCTGGCCGACGCGGCCGACACCCTCCCCGCCGGCAGCATCGGCATCGTGGTCTGCACCGAGGTCCTGGAACACTGCCCGCCGGACGCGGTGGACGCCGCACTGGCCCGCATGCGGCGGCTCGTGGCGGCCGACGGTCGCGTGATCATCAGCGTTCCGGTCGAGACCGGCCTGCCGCTGATCGTGAAGCAGGCGGCCCGCGCCGTGGCCGCCCGCCGGGTATCCAGCGACTACCGGCACCGCGAGACCTACAGCGCGCGGGACTTCGTGCGCATGCTCATCGCGGGCGACCAGACCTCCGTCGTGCGACCGGTGTACGAGACGGAGTTCGCCCCGGGTGTGCCGAATCGCTATCACGGGCACAAGGGATTCAATTGGCGGGCCATGCGGCGCCGGATTGCCGAGACCTTCCACGTCGTGCACACGCAGTTCTCCCCGGTTTCGTGGCTCGGCCCGCAATGCGCGAGCCAGGCCTGGTTCGTCTGCGAGCCGAAATGAGCGAGGGCGCACCGTTGCGGGTCGGCGTGGTGTGCGACCTGCTCGAAGAGCACTGGCCGAGCATGGATCTGGTGGCGGACGAACTGATGCGAACGCTGCCCCAGGTCCGCTCGCCGCGGGTGGCGCCCGTCCGCGTGCGGCCAACAATGCCGCGGTGGTCCGCGGCACTGGCGCGGGCGGTGCACCTCCGGGCGGCCGCGAATGCCAACCGATATCTGGACCGTCATCGCCGCTATCCGCGGTGGTTGCGCCAGCACCCGCCGGGGTGTGATGCGTATCATGTCGTGGATCACACCTATGCGCACCTCGTCCGCGAGCTGCCGGCGGCGCGCACAGTCGTCACCTGTCACGACGTCGACGCCTTTCGCTCGCTATTCGATCTGGCGGCGGAGCGGCGTTCGCGCATGTTCCGCGCGATGACGGCACGGGTGCTGGACGGGCTTCGTCGGGCGGCCATCGTCACCTGCGACAGCGTCGCGACCCGCGACGCGCTGATTGCACACGGCCTGCGCATCGCGCGGCTCGAGGTCGTGCCGCTGGGCGTTCATCCGGCGTTCACCCCCGCGGCGGCCACCCCGTCGCTGTCCGTGGACGAACCCCTGATGCTGCATGTCGGCAGCACGATTGACCGCAAGCGGATCGACGTCTTGCTGCGCGTCTTCGCCCGTGTGCAGCACGTCGTGCCCACCGCACGACTCGTCCGCGTGGGAGGGGCCTTCACCTCCCGGCAGGCGGCGCTGGCCGCGTCCCTCGGGGTATCGGACGCGATCACCGTGATGCCGGTGATCACCCGCTCGGCGCTCGCCGATCTCTATCGGCGGGCGGCACTTGTGTTGCTGCCGTCGGATGCCGAAGGGTTCGGATTGCCGGTTGCCGAAGCGATGGCGTGTGGTACGCCGGTGGTCGCCAGTGACCTTCCCGTCCTGCGTGAGGTTGGGGGGGCCGCGAGCACCTATGCGCCAGTGGCAGACGTGGACGCCTGGGTCGCCACCATTCGCGCACTCCTCGCCGAGCGTGAGGCCGAGCCGGAGCATTGGGAGGAGCGCCGGCGCGCGGCTCTCCGCCAGGCGTCGTCCTTCACGTGGGAGCGGTGCGCCCAGCGCATGGCCGAGTGCTACGCAGAGGTGGCGGGTGGCTGAGCTGCGCGTACTGCAGGTGGGGAAGTTCTACCCGCCGGACGAGGGGGGGATGGAGAGCCACCTGGAGGGCCTGTGCCGCCACCTCTCCCCACACGCCCGGCTCGAGGTGCTGGTGGCGTCGCGCTCGCGCCACACCACACACGAGACGATCGATGGAGTCTCGGTTACGCGAGTGGGCACGGTGGCGACCATCCGTAGTGCCCCCGTCTGCCCGGAGCTGCGCTGGCGCATCCGGCAGAGCGATGCCGACGTCATCCACCTCCACCACCCCAACCCGTCGGCGTTCCTGAGCTACCTCGTCAGTGGCCATCGTGGGCGGCTAATCGTCACCTATCATAGCGACGTCGTGCAGCAGCGTCTGCTGAACGCGGTCTACGAGCCGATTGTGCGGGCCGTGCTCAAACGGGCGGATGCCATCATCGTGAGTTCGCAGGAATACATGGACACTTCACCGATGCTCGAACGGTACAGGGATCGATGTGTGGTGATACCCATGGCCATCGATCCGGAGCGGTTCGCGACGGCCGATCCGGGTGCCGTCTCGGCCATCCGGCAGGCCCATGGCGACCGTCTGGTGCTGGCCGTCGGGCGTCTCGTGTATTACAAGGGGCTGGAATTCCTCGTGCGTGCCATGGGCGCGGTGCGCGGCCATGCGCTGGTTATCGGACAGGGCCCGATGCGCGAGTCGCTCGAGGCTGAAGCCCGGGCGCTCGGGGTGTCCGACCACGTGACCTTTCTGGGGCATGTGCCCGACCCCATTCCGTTCTACCATGCGGCTCAGGTGTTCGCGTTGCCCTCCCATAAGCGGAGTGAAGCATTCGGGATCGTGCAACTCGAAGCCATGGCGGCGGGGCTCCCCGTAGTCAACACACGCATTCCGTCCGGAGTGCCCGGGGTGTCCGTGGACGGTCTCACCGGCATCACGGTGCCGCCGGAAGACCCCGCCGCCCTCGCGGCGGCCCTCAACGCGCTATTGGACGACCCGGGCCGGGCCAGGCGTCTGGGTGACGCCGGGAGGCGGCGCGTGGTGGAACGATATAGTTTGGAAGGCATGACCCAACGCACTCTTGCCCTCTATATGAGCGTCCTTGCGGGCGAGAGACCGCGTTCCCGACGGAGGGCCCGTGGCCGAGCATAGACCGATGGAACCCAACCGCCCGGCGCAGGGCGGCATGCTTCCGGCAATTCCATATCCCGCGGGCGGTGGTTTTCCGCCTGGATTCAGTGCTGAGCCCTCGGCATTGGGCGGCGCGAATCCGCTACGTCAATACTTCACGGTCGTCGTGCGGTACTGGTGGATCATCGTGCTGACCACGGCGCTGGCCGTTGCGTATCAGTGGTACCACACGCGCAACGACCGAGCGATGTTCCAGGCGTCGAGCGCCATCCGCCTCGCCGACCAGGCGGCGAGTGTCAGCGGGGATCTGCTGCCCGATTACAGCAGCGGATTCGGTGGGTACACCGATCCGATTCTCACGCAGGTGCAGGTGATCCAGAGCCGGATCATTGCCGAACGCGTGGTCGATTCCCTGGGGCTCCAACTCCAGAGCCAGACGCCCGGATTCTACATGGGGTTCTTCAAGGACGTGCATGTGCAGCCCACCGCGCCGCCGTCCACGCTCGACTTTCACTTCTCGCCGTCGCACTTCCTTGTCTACACGTTCAAGGATTCGATCATTGGCGACTACGGAACGCCGGTGACGGTCAGCGGCGTGACATTCATGATGCCCCATTCGCCGGGGTTTACGTCGGCCACGCTGGCCGTGGTGCCGCGCGACGTCGCGGTGGATCAGGTGCTCGGCGGGCTGAGTGCCAAGCCGCGCGACATGACGTCGGTGATCGACATCTCGTTCACATCGTACGACCCGTACACCGCGCGCGACGTGGCGAGTGCTGTGGCGAACATCTTCAAGGCCCAGAACGCGTCGTCGGCTCGCCAGCAATCGCATCGCCGCCGCGTCTTCATCGAGAGCCAGCTGAAGACGACGGATTCGCTGCTGGCCATCGCCCAGTCGAAGATCGCGGCGTATCGGCGCGACAATCTGGCGCTGAACGCGCAGGACAAGTACACCCAGGAACAGGCTGACCTCGCGTCGTTGAGCAAGCGCGCCCAGACGTTGCGCGACGATCGCACCAGTTACCAATCGCTGGTGGCGGCGCTCCAGCGCTACCGGCAGGGAGATTCATCGGCCCTCGGTACGATGGCGTTCGTGGTGGATCCATCGGGCAATGCCTCGGTGAACAATCTGTATGGCGAGTTGACGCGACTCGAGCACGCCCGGGACTCGCTGACCACCGGCGCGTTCGCGCGCACGGCGCAGCACCCCGACGTCCGCCGCGTCGATGCCCTCATCGCAAGGACCGAACCGCAGCTGGAAGCAGCCGCGCAGAACCAGATCGACATGCTCAATGGACAACTCGCGGCGGTGGAGAACCTGCAGCGACAGCGCGCGAACGCGATCTCGCTGATTCCGGGTGCTGAAGAGACCGAGCAACGATTGACGCGGGACGCCGACAACATCCTCAAGATGTCGGACAAGCTCAACGAGGAGCTCCAGACCGCGAAGATCGCCGAAGCGGTGGAAGCCGGCGATGTCGAGATTGTGGATCTCGCGCAGTACCCGGCCGGGTCGATCGGGGCCGGCAAACGGCGCAAGTTCACGTATGGCGCGTTCTTCGGCTTCCTGCTCGGCATCGGGCTCGCCATCCTCATCGACCGGCTCAACAGCAGCGTCCGCCGGTGGGAGGATCTGGAGACGGTCATGCACGTGCCCGGGCTGGCGCTCATCCCGCAGATCGCCGGTGATATCGCCGACAACTGGCAGGGGCGGGTTCGCGGCACGGCGCACCGCTTCTTGCCGAGTCTCGTGCCGCAACGAGGCCTCGTCCCCGAAGACGTGGGCAGTGAGCTGGTGATGGTCAACGACGTGCGGTCGTCGAGCGCCGAGTCGTATCGCAAGCTGATGACCAACCTCATGTACTCGGCGTCGCAGCCGGGATTGCGCGTGGTGGTGGTGACCAGCGCGTCGGCGGGTGAAGGCAAGACGACCACCGTGTCGAACCTCGCCGTTGCGTTTGCGCAACAGGGGCGGCGCGTGGTGCTGATCGACGCCGATCTGCGGCGGGCCAGAATTCACGACGTGTTCGGCCTCGGGCTCGAACCCGGGCTCACCGACGTGCTCGTGGGCAACGCGACGCTCGAGCAGGGGATCCGGCCGTCGGGGATTGCGGGATTGAGCATCATTCCCGCGGGCACCCTACCACCGAACCCGCTCGAGTTCCTCGGTGGCGAACGAATGCACGACCTGCTCGGCACCCTGCGGGAGCGGTTCGACGTGGTGCTCGTCGACACGCCTCCTGTGCTTCTGACCGCCGACGCCGCCCTGATGGGCGTGCAGGCCGATGGCGTGGTGATGGTGGTACGGGCGGGCAAGTCCGAGCGCGCGGCGGCGCGCCACGCCGTGGAGCAGATCGTGCATGTCGGCGGCCGGATGCTCGGCGCCGTACTCAACGATCCGGACGCGCGGACGCCCCGGTACGGACGCTACGGCGACTACTACTACGGCTACGGGTACACCGCGCCCGAAAGCTGAGCGCGCAGCGTACCGCCCTCGAGCACGTAGACGATGTCGGCGTGGCGCAACGGCGCGGTGCGGTGACTGACAAGGAACGTCGTCACCGACCCTCGGAGCGCCACCAGCGCGCTCAGAATGCGCGCCTCGCTGGCCGCGTCGAGCGCGCTCGTGGCCTCGTCGAGCACGAGCAGCGTCGGCTGGCGGAGCAAGGCCCGCGCGAGCGCCAAGCGTTGTCGTTCGCCGCCCGATAGGCGCACGCCGCGGTCGCCAACCACCGTGTGGAGCCCGTGGGGCAGGCGCTCCACGAATTCGTCGGCCGCGGCCTGCTCCAGCGCGCGCGCCACCTCCGCGTCGGTCGCGGCGGGCCGAGCCCAGCGCAGATTCGCGAGCACCGTATCGTGGAAGAGCAGCGGCTCCTGCGGCACGTAGGCGATGGCGTCGCGCCACGCATCCAGCCGGTCGGCGCTCAACGGGTGGCCGTCAATGAGAATCCGACCGCTCGACGGATGCAGCAGGCCGAGCACGAGATCGACGAGCGTAGTCTTGCCGGCACCGGATGGCCCGGTGACGGCCGTGATTCTTCCGGCCGGTACCGAGGCGCGCACACCTGCGAGCACGGCTGGTCCGCCGTCATACGCAAACGTGAGGTCATCGAATTCGACGCGATCGCGGATGGCAATCGGTGCGCGCGGACCGGCGCGCGATGCCGACACCGACACCTCGCGCGCTGCCGTGCACGCCGTGAGCGCGCGCTGTACGGCTTCGTACCCAGGAAGTTCGTGCACGGCATCGCGCAGACTCTGCTGCACGTCCATCAGACGCGGCAGCAGTCGCCAGAACAGAAATGCGAGCACCAGCGTCGCGGCGACCGGAACGCGGATCCACGACAGCGCAATCCACAGCACGACGGCGAGGAGCGTCGCCGAACCCGCCGCCGTGGCCACGTGGGCAGAGGCGTGGGCGCGAGTGGCGTCGACCGCCACCGCCGCCGACCGATCAGCGAGCGCTTCGAATGCCTCGAGCGTTTGCCGCTCGGCGCCGAAGCTCTTCACGAGCTTGATCGCGTCCACGTGCTGCGTGACCAGCGCGAGCGTGTCGGTGGAGGTCTCGGTGAGGGCCTCGCCGGTCGCATGCGCGGCGCGGAACGTGCTGTGGAGCGCCAGTGCGAGCACGGCGCCCCCGGCGAGCGCGGCGGCCGTAGCCACCGGCGAAACGACGAGGGCGAAGGCCAGATACACCGCCGCCGCCACGGCCTGCCCTGCAGCCCGCAGCAGATACGATACGGCCACCGCGGCGCGATCGGCGTCACGGGTGATGGCGTGGGTGAGATCGGTGGCCCGCTGCTGCGTGAAGAACGCCCAGCGCGCGGCCAGCAACGCGGCATAGAGCGACGTTCGGAGGTCTCGCTCCACGTCCTGCTCCACGCGCGTTCCCGCGACCAACTCCAGTCGCTCGACACTGGCCTGCAACCAGGCGATCGCGACGAACGCGACGAGCACCACGGACAGGGTTGGCGCCAGCCGCACGGCGGCGAACACCGCCGAGACCGCGCGGTCGATCCCGGCTACCGCGCCGGCGCCCTCCATCGGAACGCCCGCCACCCGAAGCAGCGGGATCAGCAGCACGACCGTCGCGCCCTGCGCGATCCCGTTGGCCACCGACAGTGCCGTCACCCAGAGCACGCGCCCGCGCCGCCCGCGGAGGACGGCGCGCGCCAGTTGCCACGTGGTCATGCGACGCGACTCATGCATCGGCGGGAGCGACAGCTCGTCGCGCGCGCCGGCCGTAGCGGCCGATCAGGCGCAATGGACGAACGACGCGATAGGCGAAGAACAGGGCGTCGGGCAGCGGCAGGAACTCCCAGTCCTCGGGCGAAGGCCAGAACGCCCACCGATACGCGAAGCGAGCACGCGCGGCCACGCCGCGCTGCAGACGACTGTTGAATGCGAGCTTGCCCGCCGTTTCCTCCGGTCCCTCGTCCACGGCATCCGACGCAATGCGGCGCCAGGCCGTGGCGGCGAGGCGCTCCACCGACGGGTCCCGCGCGCACCGGGCGCGCATGTCGGCGCTGAGCGGGGCGCGCAACCAGCGCGAGGCGACGGTGCACGCCAACAGGATCGCCCGCCGGGCCCCGGGAGCCTGCGAGAGTACGGACGCCACGTCACCGCCGCGTTGGCGCAGCAGCTCGGCTACGACCGCCACCCACTCCAGCCGCTCCCACCGATGCTTGCCGCCGTGCAGCGCCTGGAGGAGAAAGCAGTCGTCGGCGCTCAACACCGGGACCTGCCGCCCCGCGAGGGGAACGAACGTGCGTCTCGCCCACAGCGCCTCGACGGGCGGCATCGCCTCGAAGCGGAGAGACATGGCACGAGCATGCAGTTCCACGAGGCAGTCCGTATCCGGATGGACGAACGCATAGTCACCGTCGACACGGCGAAACCACGCATCCTGTCGCTCGGTGAAGTGATAGGTGGGGATGTATCCCAAGGCGCCGAGCGCGGCAATGGCAGCCGACACATCGGGCGGTCGCACGAGCAGGTCGAGGTCCACGAACGGACGGGCGCCGAGATCACCGTAGGCGCGCCAGGCCAGCACCGGCCCCTTGAACGGCAGCACCGGAACATCGGCCCCGTCGAACGTCTCCACGATCCGCCGCAACTCACCGGCCAGTGCTAGCGACGTCGCGTGGGCTGCGCGCGCCCGCCGTCGGATCTCCTCCCATGTGTCGGCCGGCACGCGGTCGCGCACACGCTCCAGCTGGCGCGCGCCCAACACCGTGAGTCCGTGATGCACCAACAGATCGGGCAGCGCGTCCCAGTCATCCATGCGCGCCGCCGCGTCGTCCAGGCGCGCCGTGGCGTCCGCATCCAGCTCCGCCCGTGCGACCGCGCACAGTATATCGAAACGGACCGGGTCGCTCATCGCATCGCGTGGGCCAGGCGTTCACAGAACGCGTGCAATTCGTCCCGGCTCGAGGGCGAAGGTACGCGCCATACGGGAACGATGGACACGAACTGGGAGAGCGCCCGGAATTCCGCCGCGCGCATGTCGCGATCGAGCAACACGTTGGCGTACGTATTCGGGATCAGCGCCAGGAGCGCGTCACGCGGCGACATCCGTTGCGAGGCGGCGCCGGTCGCGGCTGCCCCGGTGTCGTCGAGGACGTACACAGCCGTGAGCGCCACCCGTCCGCTGGGTGCGAAGCGGTTCGGCAGCGCAGTGAGGTCCAGCTGCCGTTTGTCCCACCCTGGCGCCATGAGCGGAAGGGCGCCCGGCTCGCCGAAGAGCAGTTCCACCGAATCGTCCCAGAGGCGCACCGTCGGGACCGCCGGCTCTACCGCCCAGCCCGCGCCTTCGGGCACGAGTACGGCAATGTCGTCCGACAGCACGCGGTGGCCGCGCAAGGCGCACGCGGCGGCGATCGTGGACTTACCCGCGCCCGATGACCCCACGACCGCCACGGCGCCCGCCTCCGTGACCACGACGCTCGCATGAAGGCAGGTCACGCCGCGCAGGCGTAGCAGGAGCCCGAACACCGGGCCCAGCAGATACGTCCCCGCCGTCTCCGGCGTGGAGCCCGGCGGTCCCGACACCCAGACGTTGCTGCCCGCGCGGCTCACGAGGAACCGCATGCCGTCGCCATAGGTGAGCAACAGATAGTCGCCATTGCCAACCGAGCGGACCGCCACGGCGTCCGCCTCGTGATCGGGGTCGCCGCCGGCGCTCCACACCTCGGGCGCCGTCCGGTCGCCGACGTCCACCCAGGCCGGCAAGCCCCTGGTGTGCACGCGCACGTCCGCCTCGCCACCGGCATCGGGAATCAGCCCCGGAATGACGGCATCGGACGCCAGCGTCAATCCGAAGGCACGGAAAAAGAAGTCGGCCATGATGGTGTGGGGACGATACGCGGCGGGTGTGGCTACCGACAGGCGTGCCTCACCGCCACCGACGCGAACGGCACCCATGCCGACGCGGTCAGAATCCGGTGCGGCGCCTGCTGGGTCTGTCCCTCTTGCCCTTGGTCCCTACCGCGCGCGTCTTGGTCGCGAGCGCACCGTAGGTGGTGAGTTGGGGGGCAACGTATGAAGTCCCATGTTCGGAGCATGCGACGTCCGCCGCCTGGCCAAGCGGCGTATACCGGGACCCGGACGGAGTTGCGGCTGGAGAGGCCTGGGGCGGGCCGAGGGCATGCGATTCCATATTGAATGGCTAGTCCCGGCCGCCCGTGCTGTCCAGAGCGCAGGTCACGCTCTTCCTAGTACCCTGTCCGGCGACGCCCTCGGCGTCGAGAATCCTTCCGCCCTCGGGGGCCCACGGTCTCCGTGAGCCTCCGAAGGTCTCCGTAGACCGTCAGCGTAGGGGCCTGGTACGGCTGCGGCGCTGGTGTCGGCGGCCTGGAGGCGGGCTTCGTTGCCGGCGTAGGTCGCCCGGGTCGGGGCACAGCGGGAATCCAGGGCACACCTCAATGTATGTGCTCCAATATATTTTGTAACCTCTCGTACACCACCGCCCGTCACCCCACTCGCCGCAATCATCACACTTCTCGGCAGTCCCGTCGGAACTACGCTCCAGATGTCTGGCCGAGGGCCATACGGACCGCTGCTTCATCCGTGGGCAGCCGGCGCCCGACCGCCAGGCGTTCCAGCCAGCGAGAGAAGCTGTAGGCACGCACCCAATCCCACTCTTCGAATGCCTCCATTCCCGGCACCGATTCGAACAGCAAATCGGGATCAACGAAGCGCAGCGCCTGCTCGGTGAACGACGCACGGGTCGGCCGCTCGCCGCCTTGCCGGTATGCGACCTCGAAGGAGTCGCCGACGAGCGGTGTCTTCTCCCGGTACACGACGTCCGCCGGCAGACGATCCCGCATGGAGGCCACGAGAATTCCCTTGTCGTTCAACCATTGTTCCGTGGGCAGAGCGAGCAGAAACTCCACCACGCGTTCGTCGAAGAAGGGGTGGCGAGTAATCAGATGTTGCCCGGTGGCCGTGGCGTGCTCGTCCTCGAAGCACCGGGCCCAGAACGAGGATCGGAGTTTGGTGAACGCTTCGGGACGCGTGGGATGGCGTTCCCACTGGCGCGCGTCGTCGGTCTCCAGCGCGTGCCACCGCTGGCGCAGGCCGGCGCGCGCAAGGAACTCCGGCCGGAGCCACGCCGGCACCGGCGAATAGGGGGACATCAACCCGGCGTGTCGCTGCGCGAGTCGGCGGAACCCGGGACGCGGCAGTCGGTGGTGCACGCGGACGTATCGCGCGGATTCCGCGGCCGCGCGCCACCAATGGCCCGAGAGCAGCAGGCGCGCCAGCCGCGACTCGCTTTCCCGCAATGCCGCGTCGCCGCCCTCGCCGGTGAGCGCCACCCGCGCCTGCGCGGCCGCCCGGGCGTGGAGATGCGCTTCGGCGGCCAGTTCCGGCGACTCCGGCGGCTCCGGGCGCCAGAGGTCGTCCCGATCCCACGATTCATACCATCCGAACTCGTCCTGCGGCACGAACTCCGTCGGAATACCGAGCACGCCGGCGGCGAGCGCCGCATATCGCCGCTCCTCATCGGGAATCGCGTAGTCGAATACCGCGGTTACGCCATGCAGGCGAGGCGCTCCCGCGCGGTCGGCTGCGGCGCGCGCCATGGCGGCCACGGCGGTGGAGTCACGCCCGCCGCTGAGCAGCAGCGTGACGTCGTCCGCGCCGCGCATCCGGTCGGCCACCGCCGCCTGCAGCAGCGCGGTGAACTGCTCGACATAGGCCTCCGCGCGTTGATGACGGATGCAGCCATCGATCGGCAGATCCCAGTATCGCCGTCCCGTGGAACCGTCCGGCGCCAGCACGCGTGTGTGTGCGGCCGGCACGCACTGCACCGCCGCGAACACCGTGGTGGCCGGGTCGGTGTTGTACCCCATGCGCAACAGGTCGCCCACGGCGCCCTCGTCGAGATCGGCCGCGACGCCGGGGTGGGCGCGCACCACATCCAGACTATTCGAGAATACATATACGCCGCCGGCGCGGGCATAGTAGAGCGGACGCGTGCCGAACCGGTCGCGGGCGAGCAGGAGCGTCCGTCGGCTCGCGTCCCACAGCGCGAATGCGAAATCCCCGTGCAAGTGCATCACGCACGCGTTGCCCCAGGCGCGGTAGGCGTCGAGAATGAGGTCCGCGTCGCCGGCATTCGCCGCCACGGGGATGCCCGCCGTGGCCAACTCCCGGGCCAGCCGCTCGCGTTCGTCCAGATCCACGTCGCCCACGAGGCGCAGACCGTCCGTACCCGCCGGCATCGGCGATCTCGTGCCCGTGTTGGGCACCGCCGCGGCCGTACGGCGGAGGTGCGCGTAGCCGAGTCCGATGCCGTCACCGACCCAGGCGGCGCAGCCGTCAGGGCCAGCGTAGGCGAGCGCCGCGGTCAGGCGGCGGAGTGTTCCCGGATCGACGGGTGCGCCGGCCGGCGAGTGGATGCCGACGAACCCACTCACGCGCCACCGGCCAGCGTCATCCGGAGCCGCCGTCCACGACCTTGGCGAGCTGGTGCGCCCGCAGGTCCTCGAGAAACGCGAGCACGTCGTGCTCGCACTGTGCCGGGTCCACGGCATACTCTCGCGTCACGTCGGCGACCACATCGCGCACGGTACGCGGCTCACCCAGCGATCGCCAGATCAGCGCTCCCACGGCATCGAGGCCGTAGTACACGCCGTCGGTGAGACTCAGGATCACGACTTCGCCCGAGAGTTCGCTGGACAGGTGATCGGCGGTGGCCACCACGCACGACTCGAGCGAGAGCGGGGAACTCACGCCACCCGCCTGCGGCACGGGCTACGCCTTGGCGAGATGGCGGCCGATGCGCGTGGGTGACCCCGTGTGCGATGGACCGGCCGCGCCCGTCCACTGGGCGCCGCGCAACAATCCGTAATCGCGCAGCCAGAGGCCGCACGACCGGGACAGGGCTCGCGCCACGCGCTGCACCAACTCCGGTCGCGGTGAGTCGTATTCTCCATGCCAGACGCGAAGGACCCAGTCATCGTTCGGCGCGGCCTCGACGTCGAAAACCGGAACATCGAGATGTTCACCGTGCCACGACCGGCGGACGCGCGGTCGCTGTCGGGAAATCTCGATGCGGTCGAGCCCGAACGCCAGCGCGCACCGATCGAGCCCCGTGCGCAGATCGTTCAGATCGCGGGCCGTGGCCAGTTCACGCTCGGCGTCGCGCAGCCGGATCTCCTCACGGATGAACCGGCGCCAGCCGTTCGGGCGCTGGCGGATTGCGGTGCGCACGGCGGTGAACTCGTAGTAGTCGAGCCGCCGGACGCCCGCCACGGCGATCGCCGCCGTCACGCCAATCGCCGCCGCGAGCGCGGCCACGAACAGCACCGGTTCGGCGAACGACGCCACCACGCCGGCGGCGGCGAGTACGCTCGCCACGACCACCAGCAGCGCGACGCTCGCGCGCTTGGAGAGTCCCGTGGCGAGTACGCGATGGTGAATGTGGCGATGATCGCCCTTCCAGACAGGCATGTTCCGCAGCCATCGCCGCACCACGGCGACCACCGCATCGAGCAACGGCAGCGCGAGCGCGAACAGCGGGACATACACCAGCGAGCCGGTGATGG
>Ga0307375_10000978_pt1 | contig 32731 bp, 22 predicted proteins | sample TR1MG_FD_202531 | JGI IMG/M metagenome (GOLD analysis project Ga0307375, IMG submission 202531) | Soil microbial communities from Risofladan, Vaasa, Finland - TR-1 | ecosystem: Environmental > Terrestrial > Soil > Coastal area > Acid sulfate soil | place: Finland: Risofladan, Vaasa | collected... | reverse complement strand
CATAGTCCACTTCACCGGTGAAAGCGCCGGAAATCTCCGACAGCTCGACCCGGTCGTGATGCTGTGGGCGCTTGGCAGCCTTGCGTCGGCGTGCCGCGTCGATCAGCACTTCGCGCATGGCGCGCGCCGCCACACCAAGGAGATGGCCGCGATTCTCCCAGGCCGGCGCCTTGCCGCCGAATACTTTCAGGTACGCCTCGTTGACCAGGGCGGTCGCGCTGAGGGTGCGCTCGCTGCTGTTCTGGCGAAGCTGCGCACCCGCCAGACGATGGAGCGCGGCGTACATCTGGCGCATCGCCTCATCCATCGCATCCGGATCGCCCGCCTGCGCCGAATGCAGCAGGCGGGTCACATCGGATGGCTTGTCGACAAGGTTCATCATGTATGCCTGGTCAATGCACGGTCGCGGCGCTGGCCGTGGGGCAGGAAACGCCTGCTGCTGCGGGCGTGGCGGCAATTCGCCCGCGTTCAGTCGCTGCAAGTTTTCTGAAATTCTGTGAGCTGCGACTGCACGGCCCCCAGCGCGTGTCGGCGACCGCCTCGCTGGTGGCCGCCAGGCTGGCTGCCTGCAGCGTGTTGCCGCGTGCTGCCTCGATTCTCACCTGCAACAGGTCCGCCTGCAGAGCGCGGTGGCTTTCCGGCGTGCTCTTGGTGCGCGCATTGAACCCCCGCACCGCATCCAGCCAACTATCAGCCTGGCTGATCTTGCCCTGCCGCAGCGCCGCCTCGCCCAGGCCGGCCAAACTGGTCGCATAGGTGGTCGATGCCAACTTCTGCTCTCGCGGCCCCAGCAACTCGCGCGCCGAGAGGAACTGCCAGGCCGCCTGATCGGCGTGTCCCGCATGCAACGCCACGGAAGCGAGCACGTTGAGGCCCTCCGCCAGATTGATGATCGCCCGCACCGAGCCAGCTTTGCTGCGCGCACGCAATTGGGCGAGGTGCGGCAACAGCAGTGCCTGTGCATCGGCGTCGCGACCGAGTTCCAGATATTGGCCGGCCAGGGCATTGAGGGTACTGAGGTAGAAATCGGGTGACGCATCGGCGTAGTCGCTGGCCACGCGGTTGGCTCGCTCCAACGCACTCACCGCGTCGCTGGTACGTCCCATCTGGGCAAGCGCGCCGCCAAAGTAGCTGAGCAGCGCAGCCAGACTCGGCCCCGGCGTGGCGATCACCCTGTCGTAGTCGGCAATGGCCTGGCGGAACATGGACGCCGCTCCAGCGGGATCGGAACGCATGGACACCAGGGCTTGCACGAAGCGGTAGTAGACCAGGGTGGGGTCGTCGGCCACATAGAGCGCGCTGGCCTCGCCCAACGCGCGCCCTGCCACCTGCTGGGCTGAGTGGTCATCACCCATGGCGGCATCCGTCATGGCCAGCACGGCCAACGCCTGCAGGTGCAACTCACGGTCGTGCGCGGGATCTGCTTCCAGTTTCGCGATGATGGCAACGATCTGCCGGCGCACCTCGCCCAGGGGCATGTCCAAGACGCCCAGATGGCTGTAGAGCTGGTTGATATTGATCCGCAGGATAGCCTTGGCATGATCGCCCGGCGCCTGCGCCAGCAGCCCCACCGCCTCGTCATCGGCGACGATGGCCGAAGGCAGATCCAGCACGGTGGAGTACGCGCGGCCAAGTGCCGCCAGTACCTCCCCGCGTTCGAGCATGCTGGCGTCGTAGGTACCCTGCAGCCGACGTGCTTCCTTCAACAGGGTCAGCGCGGGCGCACCGAGGCTGAGCTGGTTGTATGCGCGCGCCATGGACAGCAGCAGACTCACACGCACCTCCGGCGCGATATTGGTACGGTTGGCCAGCGTGGCAGCGCCGCGATCCAGCAGCTGGCGCACAGTGACATTGCTGCCACCGGCGTGGGTAGGATCAGCGTTTTCGAACAGATCTTGCATAAACCCCGCGATCGCCTGGGTCTTGTCACGCTCGATTTCCACTCGACGCAGTTGCGCCTCACGCTCGAACACGAAGCCCAGAAATATCGCCAGCATCACCGCCGCCACGCCCATGCCTACTTGGTGACGGCGCAGGTACAGTCCGGCTCGGTACCAGCGATGCCCCCGGCGCGCGCGCACCGGGCGCAGATCGAGGAATCGCCGCAGATCTTCGCTGAGTTCGCTGACGTTGGCGTAGCGCTCGGAAGGATGGCGTCGAAGCGCCCTCATCACGATGGCATCGATATCCGCCGGCACCTCTCGGGCCGACACATCTGGCGTGGACCTGTCGCGACGCAAACGCCGACTGGGCGGCATGATCGGCCCGCTGACGATGGCGTTGGAAATATCCAGCGGCGAATCCGTATGACCAGCATTGAAGGGCCGCTCGCCACAAACCAGCTGGTACAGCACCACGCCCAGCGACCACACATCCGCGCGCGTGCCCAATGGTTCGCCACGAACCTGCTCGGGGCTGGCATAGGCCAAAGTCAGTGCGCGCTGCATGGTCAGGGTTCGCGCGACGGCCTGCCCGCCCACCTGATCGAGCAGTCGGGCGATACCGAAATCAAGCAGCTTCGGCTCGCCATCGGCCGTCACCAGAATATTGGCCGGCTTGATATCTCGATGAATCACCATTCGCTCATGCGCGTGGCGCACGGCAGCACACACCTTGAGGAAGAGCACGACCCGCCTGCGCAGCGACAGGTTGTGCCGATCGCACCACTCATCGATGCGCTCACCCTCGACATACTCCAGGGCGAGAAATGGCCGACCATCACCGGTACTGCCCGCATCAATCAGGTTGGCAATGCCCGGATGATTGAGCGTAGCCAGAATTCGCCGCTCTTCGGCGAAGCATTTCAGCACGCCCGGCTGCATCACGTGAGCGGTATTGATGAACTTCAACGCCACCCGCTGGCGGATCTCGCCTGCGGTGCCCTCATCGAGCAGGCGCTCGGCCATATAGACCACACCCATGCCGCCCTCGCCCAGTTGCCGGATGAGGCGGTAGCGGCTATGCCGCGAACCGGCGACGCTGGATCCCGAAATATCGTCCAACTCACTGAGCAGAGGGAACACCAAGGGCAACTCGGACGTGTTCTCGGCCGCGTGCAACATCCAGTAGACCTCGTTGCGCAGGTCTTCGTCGCCGCCACAGGCGGTCTCGATATAGTCGTTGCGTTGGGAACACTCGAGTTCCAATGCCGCCAAGGCAATGGGTTTGGCACGCGTGTAGCGCTGCCTGCTGTCCTCGTTCATGCGACCCCCTGCGGCCCCCCCTGGCCGGTTTCAGACCGCGAGTATAGGCCCGCCCGGGCGCAGACACGAATGATAGGGAGTCGTATTGATGACGCCGCGCGCCCCAAGAGCCTTGTCATACCGCGACGCATGCATCACGAGCCGGTTGAGTACGCCAGATAATCCAGCCTCAGGCAGGCCACTCATGCCGGCGACAGCTCTTGACCGAGGACGCTCGCCATCTTCCAGCAACGGGCGTCAAGACCCGTTGAAGCAAGAGCCTGGGTTCAACCCGGCCAAACGGGGATCAGTGGGGTAGTGGTCAGTTGGATGACCCCAGGAATCGCCACATGCGTCGGTCCCCGGTACGACGGCCTCGTCCACCCACCCAATGAGGCTTGTTACCGCAGGCTGCCCAGCGCCTGACGAGTCAGCATGGCTTGAGACTGCGGCTGACGCTGGGGGGCAGGCGTATGGAGAAAAAGTGACGCGGCGGGTTCAGACGCGAGCGATGGACGCTGGGGGGTTTTGAGCGGCTTGTTCGCGCGGGGGAAGATGGCACCCGGCAGGAGGGGGTCACTGATCGAGGCAACCGTCAGCAGCCGGGCGGGAGCATGAGTGCGATCCACCAACGCCGTCCGGCACGTTTCGTAGCGCAGCTTGAATCGACGGCCTGGCTCGGGCGCCGGAGTCTCGGTGAGGATACGCTTGCTTTGGTTCATCATGAACGGCCGAGGTGAGCAACGTGGAATCGAATATGCCCCTCATCAAAGCAGCATTTGTGCCAAACCACCGTCATCGGCAGTGCGCGGCGGATAATCGCTCACAGGATCAGCCGGCCTTGACCGGTTCCCCACGCATGAAAAAGCCCCGGCTCACGCCGGGGCCCCCCTAGCTTTCCAAAGATCGCTTGCCTGTTTAGAAGTCCTGCTTGAAACGGATGCCGATCGTCCGGGGCGGGTTGGTGACGGTATAGACCTGTCCGTTCGGATACTGCGCCACCACGCCATGCGCGGCGCAAACGGATGAGGCACATTCCGCATACTTGTAGAGCTGCGCACGCTTGTCGAACAGATTGTTGACGTACAGATCCACCGACCAGCTGTTCCGGCTGATACCTGCGGAGAAGTCCACGGTGGTGTAGGCGTCAAGATTGCCGACCAAACCGTTTTCCAGCACGCGCAAATCCGAACGGCGCTGGCCCACATGCACCAGGGCACCCTGGACGAACGCCTCGCCACTGCCAACGTCGAAGGTGTAACGGGCGATCAGGTTGCCCTTGAACTTGGGCGTCACCGGCAACTGGCTGCCCTTCGGTGCCTCGGGCCCGGTCACGACGCTTCCCGTCTGCGGGTTGATCGTGCCAGCCGCACAGCTGGTGATCGGGTTGCCTGCGGCGTCGGTGAATCCGCAATAGTTGGCGCTCAGCTTGGCATCGTAAAAAGCCATGCCAGCGCTGAGGTTGAGGTTGTAGGTAGCCGCCCAATTCAGCTCCGACTCCAGGCCGTTGATGCGGGCCTGGTTGGCGTTCTTGATCTCGGTGAGGCCATTGGCGCCAAGGATGCTGAACTGGAAGTCCTTCCAGTCCTGCTGGAATATCGAGCCGTTGAACGACAGCCGGTTATCCATCCAGGTGGTTTTCCAGCCCAGCTCCAGGTTGGTCAGATAGTCCGACTTGTATGGCGGCAGCGAGCCACGACGGTTGATGCCACCGGGGCGATAGCCTTCGGAACGCGTCAGATAGATCATCTTGCTCGGGGTGATGTTCCAGGTCAGGTTGACCTTGCCCAGTGAACCCGTCTCCTGGACATTCTTGTTGAAGTCCAGGCATGGTGCACCGCGGTAGGGCTGCGGCGAAATGCAACCGGCCACGCCATAACTGGAATTGGGCGAGAAGCCGCTACTGAATCCGTAAAAGCCGCCCAGGCTGTTGTTGGCTCGGAAGTAGCGTCCGCCGACGGTGGCGGTGAGGGTGTCGGGGATGATGTCATAGGAAAGTTCACCAAACAGGGCCTCGTCCTGATCGGTGCGAACCTGCTCGGTAAGCCAGATCGTGTTCGGCCAGCCGGGTACCGACAACTTGTCAGCCAGGCCATTGATCATGTAACGCTGCTCGATGTCGTGTACCGACTTTTCCCAGAACAGGCCACCCACCACGCGCAGGCGCTCATCACTCGGCGAGGCGAGGCGCAGCTCGTGACTGTTCACGCTGTAGTGATCCTTGCCAGTGATGTACTGGGAAGGATTGATCAATGCGCCGCTGTTGTCGTAGATGTAGGTACCGTAGGAGTACGGATGCTGGTCGTACCAGAACGAGTAGTCGCTGTAATCGTTGTGCTCGACCTGGTTGCGATTGAGATGCGCATACGCGTAGGTCACGTCGAAATTGCCGATCTTGCCTGCAACCGTCAACGCCGCTTGCCACCACCGATCGGTCGTTTTCTCAGGGTAGAAATGGGTGACCGCGAGGTCGCCGATCACTGGGTCCGTGGCGATATTGCCGTTGGCAACCGTGTTCTGGCCCATGAAGGTGCCATTGATCGACCAGTCGTCATTGAGGTTGACCTTCAACGCCGCGCGCGCACCATTGGTATCGACATCGTTGTAGTTGTTTTTGGCCGCGTGGGTGCATACCAGCAGGGCTGACGAGGTGCAGTTCTGAGCGTTGCTGACCGTGCCGCCCCAGCTTGGATAGGTGCGGGTGCCGGCCTTGTTGTCGATGTAGCCGGCATCATGCTCGTGCCAGCCGACCAGGCGGATCGCCGCCGTGCTCGAGATCGGGATATTCACCATGCCTTCGGCGATTTGGCCGATGCCACCATGGGCCACCGAGTCGATGCCGACGCTGTAGTTGGCGGCAAAACTCTTGGGGTCGGGCTTGTTGGTAATGATGCGCAAGGCGCCCGATTCGGCGCTGGCACCGTACAGCGAGCCCTGCGGACCGGCCAGCACCTCGACGCGCGCGATGTCGTACATGTGGATATCGAGCGGGCCGGTGACGGTGGTGACCGGCTGCTCGTCCAGATAGACGCCGACGCTGGGCCGCGAGCCGGAATGGTTGCCGTCGCCACCGCTGGCCACACCGCGCATGTAGATCTCCGAGAAACCGGGGCCGGCACTCTGGTAGGACACGCTGGGCAAATACTTCACGTAGTCGTCGAAACTGTTGATATGCAGCTGCTCAAGCCTTTCTTCGCCCAGCACCTGCATGCTGATCGGCACCTTCTGGATGTCTTCGGTGCGCTTCTGCGCGGTCACCGTCACTGAGCCCAAGGTCGCCACCTTCGGCTTGCTCGCTGCCTTCGCAGCCGCCGCGGGAGCAGGTGCCTGACTGGCCTCCTGCGCCATCACCGGCGCGGCCATCGCGAAGCAGATCGCCATTGCCAGCGGCAGTCGAGTCAAATTGATCCGTTGCGAGCTGGCTGCTGCTCTGGAGCCTTTCCCGTTCATTTGTTTCCCCTCATTTCTTGTGATGACAATCAATCGGCAATCGCTAAAGCGACTCGAACGGCGGCACCTCAGGGTAGCTTTCCAGCAATTCCCCGAGCGCCAATTGCAACGGCACCAGCCATGGTGCGAAGTGCTGCCAGTGATCCACCCCTTCCCGGTAGATCGGCTGGCGCACCTGTTCCGAACTCGCTGTGCGTACCGCTCGCGCATTCTCGAAGAAGCGCAGGCACGACGCCTCGTAAGGCAAACCGCAATAGTCCAGCAGGCGACGCACTTCGCCTTCGGTGTCCTCGACCATGCGTTCGTAAACCACCCGATGGATACGACCAGGCAATACCGCGTCGAAGTGCGCCATCAGTGCCACGTAATCACGGTAGTAACGCGCCATATCCTCCAGGCTGTAGCTGAAGCTCTGGCCGCGGGCAAAATGCTGCTTGAAGCCGGAGAAACAGCAGGCCATCGGATGCCGGCGCGCGTCGATGATCTTCGCGTTGGGCAGCATCAGCTGGATCAGGCCGACGTGCATGAAATTGTTGGGCATCTTGTCGATGAACAACGGTGCCGCGGTCTTGCGCTGGATGCGGGTATGCGCAAGGTAGCGTTCGCCGAGCTCACGCAAGGCGTCGCCATCGAGCGAAGCGAGCACATCGTGGTAGGGCATCGCGCTGTCGGCATCGCCCTGCGCGCGCAGCTTGCGCGTGATCGAGGTGACCTCGGGCAGCTCCATCGTGCCTTCCACCTGACTGTGGCTGGACAGGATCTGCTCAATCAAGGTGGAGCCCGAACGTGGCAGGCCGACGATGAAGATCGGGTCGCATGCCGCGCTGCCCATGCCGATGCGCGAGGCGAAGAAGTCGGCCGTGTAGTGCTCCCGGATGTGCTGCACGCGGGCATGGGTGTCATCGGCGCTGTAGTGCAATTGCGTGCGTCGAAGAGCGTTGCCATCGGCGTAGTGCCGGAACGAGCCGGCGTATTCACCCTCGTCCTCCAGCGCCTTGCCCACCGCAAACTCCAGATGCAGGCGATCTTCGTCGGCAAGGGCGGTGCGCGCCAGCTGCGCGCGCATCATGGCGAGGTCGTCGGCGCTGAAGCGGAAGGTCTTGAGGTTGGCCAGGCTCCACCAGACTTCGCCGAAGGACGGTTCCAGTTCCAGGCTGCGCCGGTACGCGTTGATGGCGCGTTCACCGTGGCCGGCGGTCTTCAGCGCATGACCGTAACTCATCCAGATTTTCGGATTGCCCGGATACTGCTGCAGCAAGTCATCGTAGATTTCGATCGCCGGCTCGTAGTCGCCGGTGCGGCACAACACCACCGCCTTGAGGTTGCGGTAGCCGGGGTGGTCCGGCGTCACCGCCAGCAGGCGCTCGATCTCGGCCAGCGCCTGCTCCGGCTGGTTGCTGCGATGCAGAACCAGCGCATAGTTCTGGCGCGCGGCATGGAAACTGGGCGCCAGTTCGAGGCAGCGCGCAAGCAGGTTCAGTGCCTCCTCGTTGCGCCCCACGCGCACCGCCACCTCGGCGAACATGCGGATCGCGGCGACGTCGGTAGGTGCCTGCTTCAAGTGTTCGCGCAACAGCGCCTCGGCCTCCGGGACGCGCTCCTCGACCAGGGCCAAAGCCGCCTGCAGCAGGCGCGGGTCCTGGGTGGAATGGCTCACGTGATTGGCATAGGCGGCATCGGCCGCATCGAATTCGCCGGCCGCCAGCAACTGGTCGCCCAGCGCCCGCCAGGCCTGCGGCATGTCGGGTTTCAGCGCCACCGCCTTGCGCAGTGCCGCGATCGCCTCGTCACCGCGCCCGCTGCGACCCAGCGCCACGCCGAGGTCAAGTTGTGCTGCCGCCCAGTTAGGCTGCAACCAGGTCAGTCGCGTGAGTGTCTCCACCGCGCCCTGCGGCTCGCCCAAGGCCAGCTTGGCCGCTGCCAGCAGTTGCAGCGCCAGCGGCTGGTCCCCGACCACCTTGAGAATCTCGGACGCCTGTTCGCAAGCCATGGCCGGATCACGTTCCAGCAAGCGGCCGGCGTGTGCCAGCGCCTGCTCGAGCGTGCCGCTGGCGACCTCGCCATTCACGGCAGAGCAGCCCGCGATAGCGGTACCGGGCGGGACAAGACGGACGTCTGGTGCCGCAGCGAGGGCATGGTGCTTTGCATCGGGCGAGAGCAGCTCCTCATGGGTCTTTGGGCGCGCCGAGATCACCAGGATCCAGCCGCCGGAGGCGATCGGTCAGAACATCCTCAATACTGACTGACCTGAACAGTTTCGCAACAAATAATGCAGAAAGGAATTACAAATTATGCTCATAAAGCAAGCCGTTTCGCGCATTGTGCGCAGTCAAACGCGCAAATATTACTGAAGTGTCGCCGGATTTTTCGTGTCGTGACGCAATGGCGCCACACCGCGAGCAAGGCCGTCGGTCACGCACGGGTGGCCGGGTGGCATGCAGTCGCCGCCGACCGCGGTGCGTGGGCCCGGCCTGCGCAGTGATGACGTGGATCATGCTCGCTCCAGGGCCAGCGCCAGGCCCTGGCCGACCCCAACGCAGAGGCTGACCACGGCGTAGCGTTGCTGGTGGCGCCACAGGGCAAGCGCGACCAACGGCCGCATCGTGGTGCTCGGCGGCGACGACACCCGTCCCTACGATCTGGCGGCGCTGGAGCACGATCGACTGCGCCCGCTGGATGACCAGAATGGCTGGTTGCGCGGCATCCACATGGCGACCAGTCAGACGCCGCATTTCAAGGGCCCGGACGGCACGGCGCTGGACGCGCTGCTGGTCAAGCCGCTGGACTATGTCCCCGGCTACCGCTACCCCACCATCGTGCGCGTGCACGGTGGCCCGGTGTACCAGTTCAGCCACGAGTTCATGCCCGACTGGCAGGTCTATGCGGCCAACGGTTACGCGGTGCTGGCGGTGAATCCGCGCGGCAGCTCCGGCCGCGGCGTCGATTTCGCCAGGGCTATCGACGCCGACCGGAGCAACAAGGACAGCCAGGACGTGCGCCGGTGTCGATCACGTGGTGGCGTGGGCGTGGGCGTGGGCGTGGCCGATCCGACGCGGCTGGCCATCGGCGGCTGGAGTTACGGCGCGATCCTCATCGACGAGATCATCGCCCGCGACACCCGCTTCAAGGCCGCGATCAGCGGCACCGGCACCGGCAACATGTACGGCATGTACGGCATGTACGGCATGTACGGCGATGACGAGTACGCGCGCGAGTACGAACTCCAACTGGGCACACCATGGGCGAGTCGCGCCGCCTGGGACCGGCCAGTTACCCGTTCCTGCACGCCGACCGGATCACCACACCGACGTTGTTCCAGTGTGGCGAACGCGACTTCAACGTGCCATGCATCGGCGCCGAGCAGATGTACCAGGCGCTGCGTTCGCTGAACGTGCCAACGCAACTGGTGGTCTATCCCGGCCAGCACCACGAACCGACGCTCCCGAGCTATGTGCGCGACCGGATGCAGCGCAACCGGGACTGGTACAACCGTTTTCTCAAACCCGAAGATGCCGGCCAGTGAAACCGGTCGCCGTTGCCGGACGCTGGTCGCATCAGCGTGCAAGCCACACAATGCGGCTGCGAGCGGACGCAGGGAACGTCCAACGGGGAGCCATGGCTGGTCTTCGCACCTATCCAAACCACGTCCGGAGTCAGCCATGTCCACCGATACGATGACGCAGCCGCTGGATCACGCCACCGCACTGCCCGCGCGCTATTACGCGGGCGAGGCGATGCTGGCGATGGAGCAGCGTGCGGTGTTCGCGCGCAGCTGGCAGCTGGTGGCACACCAGGGCCAGCTGGCCGAGCCGGGCGACCATGTGGTGGAGGAAGTTGCCGGCGTGCCGGTGCTGCTGGTGCGCGGGCAGGACGGCGTGCTGCGCGCGTTTCCCAACGTGTGCCGCCATCGCGCCGGGCCGCTGGCGCTGTGCAACGGCAAGGGCGCACGCGCGCTGCACTGCAAGTACCACGGCTGGACCTACACCCTTGAAGGCCAGCTGCGCAGCGCACCGGAAATGCAGGGCGCCGCCGATTTCCATATCGAGGGCATCCGTCTGCCGCCGCTGCGCGTGCACGAGTGGCAAGGCCTGGTGTTCGTGGCGCTGGGCGACGGGGTGGCGCCGTTCGACGAAGTGTATGCCGGCATCGCCGAACGCATCGCGCCGACCGATCTGTCCGCGATGCGCTACCTGCGCCGCGACAGCTACGAGATCGAGTGCAACTGGAAGGTCTATATCGACAACTTCCTCGAGGGTTACCACCTGCCGCATGTGCACCCGGGCCTGTCCAAGGTACTCGACTACCGCGCCTACGACACCGAGCTGTTCCCCTGGCATTCGCTGCAGTCCTCGCCGCTGCGCAACAGCGGCGCGATCTATGGCGACGGGCAGGCGTTCTATTACTTCATCTATCCCAACGTGATGCTCAACATCATGCCGGGGCGGCTGCAGACCAACCGCATCCTGCCGCTGGGCCCAGGCCGCTGCCGGGTCGAGTTCGACTACTACTACGCGCAGGACGAGCAGGCGCAGGCGCGCATCGCCGCCGACCAGGAGTTCAGCGACGAAGTGCAGCAGGAGGACATCACGATTTGCGAGCGCGTGCAGAAGGGGCTGGCCTCCGGCACCTACGACGCCGGGCGGCTGTGTCCCCGGCGCGAGAGCGGCGTGTGGCATTTCCACAACCAGTTGCGCGCGGCGTATGCCGATGACGCGGGAGAACCCGCATGAATCAGCCGCTGGCTGCCGCGCTATTCGGCATCGCCGCGCTTGCCTCGCTGCACGCCGGCGCTGTGCTTGGCGCACGGCAGCATGTGGTACACGCCGGTCATCTGCTCGATGTCGACAGCGGCCGCATGCTCGCCAACCAGGCGGTGACCATCGCGGATGGTCGTGTGCTGTCGGTGCATGCATGGACCCCGGCCGACGCCGGCGCCCGCGTGCTCGACTGGTCCGCGTACACCGTCGTGCCCGGCCTGATGGACATGCATACCCACCTGATCGGCGACATCGAGTCGTCCGATCCGGCCGCGCCGTTGAAGATGACCGCGCAGCAGGATGTACTGATCGGCGCCATGCACGCGCGCAAGACGCTGCAGGCCGGTTTCACCACCGTGCGCGATGTCGGCACCTACCGCGCGTTCGGCGACGTGGCCCTGCGCGACGCGATCGCCAAGGGCTGGGTACCCGGGCCGCGGATGTTCGTCGCCGGCGCCTACGTCACCATCCCGCAGGGCGGCGGCGAAGTCACCGGCCTGCCGCCGGGCACGGTGGTGCCGCCGGAGTTCCGCCGCGGCGTGGCGAACTCGCCCGCCGAAGTGCGCCAGCGGGTTGACGACATCCTTGCCGGCAGCGCCGACTTCATCAAGGTGATCGCCACCGGCGCAGTGCTGACCCCCGGCACCGAGCCGGGCAAGTCCGAGTTGAGCGAGGCTGAAATCCGCGCCGCAGTGAAAGAAGCAGCGAAACACGGCAGCTTCGTCGCCGCCCATGCGCATGGCGCCCAGGGCATCAAGGACGCGGTGCGCGCCGGTGTGCGCTCGATCGAGCACGGCTCACTGATCGACGACGAAGGCATCGCACTGATGAAGCAGCACGGCACCTGGCTGGTGGCCGACATCTACGACGGCGACCACATCGAGGCCGTCGGCCGCAAGGAGGGCTGGCCGGCGGAAACCCTGCGCAAGAACGAGGAGACCACCGAGGCGCAACGCGAGGGCTTCCGCAAGGCGGTCAAGGCCGGTGTGCGCATGGCCTTCGGCACCGATGCCGGCGTCTACCCGCACGGCGACAACGCGAGGCAGTTCGCCTACATGGTCCGCTACGGCATGACCCCGCTGCAGGCGATCCGCTCGGCCACGATCAATGCGGCGCAGTTGCTGGGCAGGCAGAACGAGCTCGGCTCGATCGCGCCGGGCAAGTCAGCCGACCTGCTGGCGGTGGCCTGCGACCCGCTGCACGACATCGAGTGCCTGCGCCAGGTGCGTGGGGTGATCAAGACCGGCCAGCTCGTCGCACTGGAACCCTGACCGATGACCGCAGCCACGAGCGCCAACCGCAAGATCGGCTTCTGGACCTGCACCGCGCTGGTGGTGGGCAACGTGATCGGGATGGGCATCTTCCTGCTGCCCGCGTCGCTGGCGCCGTACGGCTTCAATGCGCTGATCGGCTGGGTGATCACCCTGCTCGGCTGCCTGGCGATCGCCCGCGTGTTCGCGTACCTGGCGCACAGCCTGCCGGACGCCGACGGCCCGTACGGCTATATCCGCGAGACGATTGGCGAGCTGCCGGCCTACATGTCGCTGTGGGCGTACTGGGTCTCGCTGTGGCTGACCAATGCCGCGCTGGCCACCGGTGTGGTCGGTTACATCACGGTGGTTTTCCCGCCGCTGGCGGCGATCCAGCCGACCGTGTTCGCGCTGCTGCTGCTGTGGTCGCTGGTGATCGTCAACCTGTTCGGCGTGCGCAGCGGCGGCGTGGTGCAGATCATCACCACCGTATTGAAGCTGCTGCCGATGCTGGCGATCGCCCTGCTCGGCGGCTGGGTGCTGGTGACCTCGCCGGCCAGTTATGTCGCGCATCCGCCGAGCACGCCGATCAGCCTTGGCGCCGTGATGGCGGCCTCGACCATCGCGCTGTTCGCCATGCTCGGCATCGAATCGGCCAGCGTGCCGGCGACGCAGGTGGAGAACCCGGGGCGCACGATTCCACACGCGACCATGGCCGGCACGGTGCTGACCGCGCTGATCTACATCATCGTCTCCACCGTGCCACTGCTGCTGATCAACCAGCATGAACTGGCCACCGCCAGCGCGCCGTTCTCGCTGCTGATGGATCGCTTCGGCAGCGCCGGCTTCGGTCGCTGGCTGGCGCTGTTCGTGGTGATCAGCGGCCTGGGTGCGCTGAACGGCTGGACCTTGCTGGTCGGGCAGCTGACCTGCACCATGGCCAATAGCGGCGTGCTGCCGCCGATGCTGGCGCGCACCAACCGGCACGGTGCACCGGTGGTGGCGCAGCTGGTCACCGGCGCACTGGCCTCGCTGATGATCTGGATGAGCTACAGCCAATCGCTGGTGGCTGCGTTTACCTTCCTCACCCGTGTGGTCACCGCCGCGAACCTGCCGCTGTATTTCTTCTGCGCGATCGGGCTGGCGGTGCTGTGGCGGCGCGGCGCGATGACCGGTGCCGGACGCGCGGTGCTGGCGGTCGCGGTGCTGGCCACGGGCTACGTGATCTTCGCCTTCATCGGCACCGGGGGCGAACCGTTCCTGTACGCGCTGGCGCTGGGTGCGGCGGGCCTGCCGCTGTATGCCTTCATGCGCTGGCGCCGCAAAACCCCGTTACCCGTCAAGGCCTGATACCCATGCGCGACCCCCGTTACGACATCCTGTTCACCCCGCTCAAGATCGGCCCGGTCATCGCCAAGAACCGCTTCTTCCAGGTGCCGCATTGCAACGGCATGGGCCACGCGATGCCGCTGGCCCACGCGGCGATGCGCGAGGTGAAGGCCGAGGGTGGCTGGGCGGTGGTCTCCACCGAGGAATGCGAGATCCATCCCAGCGGCGACCTCACCCCGTACGTGGAGGCGCGGCTGTGGGACGACCGCGACATCCCCGCGCTGGCGCTGATGTGCGACAAGGTGCATGCGCACGGCGCGCTGGCTGCGCTGGAGCTGTCGCACAACGGCCCCACCGCGTCCAACCTGTATTCGCGCGAGGTGCTGCTGGCGCCCTCGCACCAGCCATCCAAATACGGTTATCCCTCGCAGGCGCGGGCGATGACCAGGCACGACATCCGCGAGTACCGGCGCTGGCACCGCGAGGCGGCGATCCGCGGCCAGCGCGCCGGCATGGACATCATCTACGTCTACGCCGCGCACGACCTGTCGCTGGCGATGCACTTCCTGCAGCGCCGGCGCAACCAGCGCAGCGACGAGTACGGTGGCTCGCTGGAAAACCGCGTGCGCCTGCTGCGCGAGGTGCTTGAGGACACCAAGGACGCAGTGGGCGACCGCTGCGCCGTGGCACTGCGCTTCGCCACCGAGGAACTGCTCGGCCCCGGCGGCGTCGAGCTGGCCGAGGCGAAGGACATCGTCGCCATGCTGGCCGAGCTGCCCGACCTGTGGGACGTGAACCTGGCCGCCTGGTACAACGACTCGGTGCCTTCGCGCTTCGCCGCCGAGGGCGCGCAGGAGCCGTTCATCGACTTCGTCAAGAAGACCACCAGCAAGCCGGTGGTCGGCGTCGGCCGCTTCACCTCGCCGGACACCATGGTGGCCCAGCTCAAGCGCGGCGTGCTGGACATGATCGGCGCGGCGCGCCCGTCGATCGCCGATCCGTTCCTGCCGAGGAAAATCGAGGAGGGCCGCATCGACGACATCCGCGAATGCATCGGCTGCAACATCTGCGTCTCCGGCGACATGACCATCTCGCCGATCCGCTGCACGCAGAACCCCAGCATGGGCGAGGAATGGCGCAAGGGCTGGCACCCGGAACGCATCGCGCCGAAGCGTTCGGCCAGCCGCGTGCTGGTGGTCGGCGGCGGCCCCGCCGGACTGGAAGCCGCCCGCGCACTCGGCCAGCGCGGCCATGAGGTAAGCCTCGCCGAGGCGCGCCGCGAACTCGGCGGCCGCGTCACCCGCGAAGCACGCATGCCGGGCCTGGCCGAATGGGCGCGCGTGCGCGACTGGCGTATGGGTCAGCTCGACAAGCTGAGCAACGTCGCCATCTATCGCGACTCCCCCATGAACGCGCAGGACGTGCTCGACTTCGGCGCCGAACACGTGGTGCTCGCCACCGGCTGCCACTGGCGCCGCGACGGCTACGGCCGCAGCAACGGCGCCGCCATCGACGGCTTCGCCGACAACCCCCGCGTGTTCACCCCCGACGACCTGATGGACGACCGGCTGCCGGAAGGCCGCGTGGTGGTATTCGACGACGACGGCTTCTACTACGCCAGCGTCGCCGCCGAACTGCTGCGCCAGCACGGCTGCGACGTCACCTACGTCACCGCCGACGACAGCATCGCCCCGTGGAGCCAGCACACCCTCGACTACCGCCATATCCGCAAGCGCATGGCCGAACTCGGCATCGAGCCGCTGGTATCCCACAACATCACCGCGTTCCACCGCAGCACCCTGCAGCTGGAAAACGTGTGGGATCACCAGCTCCGCGAACTCCCCTGCGACGCCGTCGTCATCGTCACCGCGCGCCTGCCCGACGACGCGCTGTACCAGGACCTGCTGCTGCGCGAGGCCGAATGGGCCGACGCCGGCGTTCGCTCAGTGCACTGCATCGGGGATGCCGAAGCGCCCGGGCTGATCGCGCATGCGGTGTATGCGGGGCATCGGTATGCGCGGGAGCTGGAGGAGCCTGCCTCAGGCGAGGTGGCGTTCAAGAGGCATTTTCATACGGAGGAGGCGGGGGATTTGTTGCGGGAGAGGTAGGGGCGGTCCGTGTCAAATTACCATGAAAAACGATTATTTTATGAGGGATTTTCATGGTGATAGCATCCATCCATGATTACCCGTCCCCATGCCCTCGATGACATCCGCACCGCGCTGAAGCGCAGCCGGGTGGTGATGCTGACCGGACCGCACCAGTGCGGCAAGACCACGCTGGCGCGTGAGCTGCTGGACGCCGATTCGGTCAACTATTTCGATCTGGAGGATCCTGCCAGCCTGGCGCGGCTGGACGAGCCGATGACGGCCTTGCGGCCGCTGACCGGACTGGTCGTGATCGACGAGGTGCAGCGCCGACCAGAGTTGTTTCCGGTGCTGCGCGTGCTCGCCGATCGCAAGGCGACCCCGGCACGTTTTCTGATACTGGGCAGCGCCTCCGGTGATCTGCTGCAGCAAGGGTCGGAGAGCCTGGCGGGGCGCATGGAGACGCTGGCGATCGGCGGCTTCACTTTGCGCGAACTGGGGGCACAGGCGGAATCCGTGCTGTGGCGACGCGGCGGCTTTCCGCTGGCGTATCTCGCCGCCACCGAAGCCGATAGCCGCGCCTGGCGCAGCAACTTCATCCGCACCCTGCTGGAGCGCGACCTGCCGCAGTGGGGCGTGCGCGTACCGGCGATCGCACTGCAGCGGTTCTGGACCATGCTGGCCCATTATCACGGCCAGACCTGGAACGCGGCGGAGCCGGCGCGAGCGCTGGGTGTCAGCGAATCAACCACGCGGCGCTATCTGGACTTGCTCACCGATGCGCTGATGGTGCGCCAGTTGCAACCGTGGCACGCGAACCTGGGCAAGCGCCAGGTCAAGTCGCCCAAGGTCTACGTACGCGACAGCGGCTTGCTGCACCAGTTTCTGGGTATCGACAGCGAGAAGGCACTGCTCAGCCATCCCAAGCTGGGTGCGTCGTGGGAGGGGTTTGTGATCGAGCAGGTACTGGCGACCGAAGCGCACGACCAGGCCTATTTCTGGGCGACCCACCAGGGCGCGGAGATCGACCTGATCCTGCAACGCGGGGATCGTCTGCTCGGCATCGAATGCAAGCGCACCGACGCCCCGCGGATGACGCCTTCGCTGCGCATCGCCAGCGCGGATCTTGGGCTGGAGCGCATTGCGGTGGTGTATCCAGGCACGCGACGCTATCCGCTGTCCAGCGCGATCGAGGCCGTACCGCTCACCGCGCTGGCGGAGCCAGGCACCCTGTTCGAGCCTGATAAGTGACAAGGGAATCGATGCAGCAAGACGCGAAAACTTCCTCCATCCGCTTTTGCGGTCGCGCCTAATGCAGCGTTCGGCCCGCCATCGCGCAGCACTTCTTGAACTTCTTTCCGCTGCCGCAAGGGCATGGATCGTTGCGCCCCACTTTCGGCGCGGTGCGCGTGTGAGGTATCGGTGCGTCAGTGCCGAACAGATAGTCGTCCTCCACCTCGCCTTCTGGCACATCGGCTCGCTGCTCCAGCCAGAACGCATGAATCTTCTGCAGTGACTGCACGATCTGATCGAGCCAGCGCTCGGCATCACCGGCCTTCCGGGTCAATGCCAGGCCTTCACCTGTGCCCAGCCGGCTGAACCGCGCCAAGCTGGCCGGCTGACTGACCAGCAGCGGGGTCCACCCTTCGCGTCCCAGCGCTACGCCAAGCATGAATCCCTCGCACCACGCGAGGCACTCAAGCGTGGGCTCTGGTCGTAGAGCGGACGGAATGCCGCAGGAGCTTCCATGAAGTCGTGAATCACGCCGTTGTAGTGACGAAAGATAAGCTGCATCAGGGCATTGGCCTCATCGGCATCGGCAAACGCCGGCTGCGCCTCGCCTTCGTCCATGTCCCAGATCCACGGCATCCATTGCGACGGCATCACCGTGCGCGGGCCGATCGCCAGCGCGGCGAAATAGGGCTCTCTCTCGATCCGTGTGGTTGACTCTCAAGCACAGATCGGTTGAGTGGGATGGAGCCATGGGTTCTTCGGCAGGTGCTTGAGCTTGGCGCAAACGAGGTAGCTTACGTTGATCAGGTGCGCATCCGACCCATAGCCCTTGGCGCGCGTTCTGGCCGCCTGGACACGTCCGTTGATGGCCTCGGCAAAGCCGTTGTTCAAGTGGGAGCGGAAGTGTTCGAGGATCCCGGCCAGATGCTTCTTCAGGGCAGCTGCCTCCTGTCGCTGGGCGACGTTGAAACCGTGGTAGTTCCAACGTACCGCCAAGCGCGGGAGGCGGCGACATGAGTCTTCAGGGGCAACTTTTTCACTCCTGCATCGATACAACATGAGGAATGAAGAGCAGCGCTACCGAGGTCGCTCCTGCTGGGGCCCGATGGGGGATCAGGCCGGATCTGAACCCCGTGCGCGCCACTTTCTCGGCATTGTCCGGCGCCGCCGCACTGGGCTTCGACTTCGACATGATGCCCGGCATTGTAAAAGCGCTGACGGCAGCGGATTTCCACAAGAGCTTGACCACCCACCACGACCACCGGCTCTGGCAAGACGTGTACCGCCCGACGACTTCGGCGGGCGCGGTGTACGTGAAACTCACGGTCATGGATGACCTGCTCATCGTGTCGTTCAAGGAACTGTGACCATGAAATGTCCAAGTCGTGCCGCCGCGAAACTGGTGCACGGCACCCGCAAGCTGCCATATTCGTACAAGGGCGAATCCACCACGATTCCTGCGGTAACCGGCGACTTCTGCCCGGCCTGTGGCGAGGTGGTGCTGGCAGCGGAGGAATCGGCACGGGTCAGCGCGACCATACTGGCGTTCAACAAGCAGGTGAATGCGGCCATTATCGATCCCGCCTTCATCGTGAGGGTTCGCAGGAAACTCGCTCTCGACCAGCGCGAGGCCGCCGAGATTTTCGGCGGCGGGGTGAATGCGTTTTCGCGCTACGAAAATGGCAAGACCAAGCCGCCGATGGCGCTGGTGAAATTGCTCAAGGTGCTCGACCGCCACCCTGAGTTGCTTGGCGAGGTTCGCGCGGCCTGATCCAACGAACTTGTCTGCTGGCTCCCCAGCGCCAGTAGCCATGAACCGGCCAAAGGCACTGGACCCCAGCTTCCGCTGGGGTGACGGATAGGAAGAGCTGTGGCGAGCGCCGCTCTATCCAAGTCGCGCGCGGCGGAGAGAAACCCTGGCCGCGTCAGTACGCCCTGGGCGCAATGCAGTGTCACGCACGAACCGACATCCATCCCGCCTGCCCGCCAAGCCCATCGACTTCCCTGCGCTCGTACCGAACTCAGTTGGCAGCGTGACCAGTCGACTCCAGAATCCCCGTCAAGGCCTTGCCCTGGATCGCGCCCATGGAAACACCCAGCAACTTCGCGACCGTCGGCGCGATATCGACATTGGGGAACGCTGGAATCTCGCCCTTTGGCTTGATACCGAAACCCGCCGCGATGAAGATGCCCTGCATCAGCGGGTCCGAATTGGGGTAGCCGTGGGCGCCGATTTCCTTCGTCGGCGTCACGAACGCGCCGGTGTCACCCTCGACGAAGTCGTAGCCGTCGGCGGCATAAAGCAGCAGGTCGGGTGCCTGATTGCTTTGTGCCGGCGTGGGCCAGCCATCTTTCGCCGCCTCGGCGGGCGTGAGCACGGAGCGGATGCCGGGCCTGCCCGCGAAGAGCGCTTTCAACTTGCGGATCGACACCGCCGTCGCGTGCGGCTGATAGACCAGGGCAAAGCCGCCATCGGGTATGCAGAAGGTGGGCTGGGTCGCCGAGCCCACCTGCAGTCCGGCCTGCTTGAGCAGGACGTTCGGGTGCATTCGCTGGTGAACGTTTTGCTGGCCGTGGTCGGAGACGATGATGAAGGTGGTGCGATCGAGCTCGCCGGCGGCACGCACGGCGTCGATCACGTCCTTCACGCGGTCATCGAGGAAGGCGATGGTGTCGCGACCCGAGTTGTTGCCGAAGCCGGTCTCGTGCTCGATGCTGTCGAGCGCCAGCAGGTGCAGCAACAGCAGGTCGGGGTGATGCTCGCGGATGATGTCGATCGCCGCGCGGGTGTAGATGCGGTCGCGCCACGCCTGCGACGGCGCGCCGAAATGCACCAGCTGGTCATGGGTGATGGCGCCTTGCCGCACCAGATCCTGCTCGATGGCGCCATCGGGATCGGGGTGTTCGGCGAACTGCCAGTCGATGCTCGTGGCGCCCTCGATCGCGACCCAGTCGACCTGCGCGGTGGTGAGGCCCGCCTGATGCGCGGCATCGTAGACGGTGGGCACGGCCACCAGCCGGGACTTCGGCGCGCCCATGTCGATCCGCGGTGGCGTGCCGGTGCGCTGGTTGACCACCAGCCCGTTGACCATCACGTGATGCCGGCTCGCGTCGACGCCGGTGACCATGGCGGTGTGGTTGGGCCAGGTGACGGTGGGGTTGATCGGCTGCATGGACACCGCATAGGCGCCGCGCCGCATCAGCGCGCGCAGGGTCGGCGCGGGCAGCTCCGGCTCATGCAGGCTGGCCGCGCCGAAGGCATCCAGGCTGATGACGATGACCTTGGGGCGAGGTGGCGTGGCCGGCGCCGCCTGCGCGCAAGGCGGAAGCGAGACGAGGCTGGCCGCGAGCATCGCCGCGGCGACGAGATGTCGAATCAAGCTGGAGGCTGGGTACATCATGCGATCCCGTCGGTAGATTGAAGACGCCTGCCGGAACACGGCCTACTCTGCATCAGTGAACCGTTTGGCGTTCGCCGCTGGCCTCGCTCGTGGCAGGCGCCTTGTTGACCAGCGGTGAACTCGACGTTTCGGCGGGCTTGCTGGTCTGATCCGGGTTCCATACGAAGGTCGCCACGCTTTGCGGCGGCAAAGTACATTGAAAATGGGTTTCGTCCTGGTTGACGGTGATGCGGCGCGCCTCCGTATTGCTGTTGACCAAGACCAGGACGACCGATCCGCCGTGAGCGTTCTTGAATGCCACGTTGGCGAGGCCCTTTTCAGTCGTGCTGGATTTCACCCGCATGGCGCCAGGCAGAACGAAACGGCTGAAATGGGCGAACGCATAGTATTCATCGTTGCGACTCACCGCACCGGTGCGTGAGTCGATCACCACCAGTCCCTTGCAGTTGCCACAGCCACCGAAATGCGGGCCATAGCGCTCGTCCAGTGCCAGGTTCCAGTACACCACACCGCGCGCCCAATTCCTGACCCCGGCAAGCAGCAGATCGCGTGCGAACCAGAGCAGCTCACCGTTCTTGCTGGACGCCCAGTCACCACCCGAGCACTCCGTAATGTAGGTGTCCTTTTTGGGGAAGGCACGATGCACCTGGTTCTGCGCACGGGGATTGCCGCGGTAGCAATGCCAAGCGACGCCGTCGATATAGCGCGCCGCAGCGGGGTCGGACAACACGCTCAACGGCTGCTCCGGGTCGTCCCAGTTGTGATCCCAGGCAAGGATGACGGTTTTCGGCTTGCGACCCGCCAGAGCCGGGCCGAGATACTGCGCGATGATGCGCGCCTGCGTGGACGCCGGCATTTCCATGCCGGGGTAGGTCACGGGCACAAAGCCGGGCTCGTTTTGCAGGGTCAGGGCGAAGATGGGGATGCCGTACCGGCGAAAGGTATCGACGTATTTGACGAGGTAGTCCGCGTACGTGCTTTCGTACCGCTGCAACAACTCCCCGCCGATCAGGTTGGCGCTGGTTTTCATCCAGGCCGGCGCACTCCATGGTGACGCAATGACGTGCAACTGCGGGTTGAAGGCCATGGCCTCGCGCACGGTGGGTATGACATCGCGCAAATTGGAGGCGACATTGAAATACTGCAATGAGGGGTCGACTTCACCAGTGGGAAGATCATCCAGGGTGTACTGCTGCAGCGAGAAATCCGAGGCGCCGATGGTCAGGCGCGTCATGCTCAGGTTGAGGTTGGGAGGCGGGCCAAACAGCTCCTGCAACAGCGCACTGCGCTGCCGCTCACCCATCTTGTTCTGGATCAGCCACGCCGACGAGTCGGTCAATGCCGCCCCGAAGCCGACGATGGACTGGTAGGTCGTGCTGGTATCGATGACGACATCAGCGGGCAAGGCGTCCTGCGCGCTCATCGCAATGTCGGGCTGCTGCGCCAGAAGCAATCGGCGATCCGCGGTACTCAGCCACAGCTTGACCGTGGCTCTCGCCGGCAGCGGGGCCGGGACAAAGACCGGCTTGGCCGTGGACTGTCGCCGGCCCGACGAATACAGGGCAAGCACCGTGAACACGGCAAGCAGGAGGAGACACCAGACCACGATCCAGTGAGAGGCGCGGTCGTGTTCACCCATGGCGCACGCAAAGTACTTCGAATTCGCCGGCGGGTACCTGCAACCACCTCACCGTCATGGAGCATCCACGCTTGCGCATGACAGGCCAGCACGCCCATCCGCCGCCTTGATGATCTTTACGTCGGCGAACGCGGCGGAAAACGGCGCGGAGGCCAGCACGCCAAACGGCACATCGACATGCGACAGGTCGTTGCCGTTGCTGATGAAGCATTGCAGTGGAATCGACACCGTGTGGCGGGCGCCATTCGCATAGGTGCCGAAGGTGCGGGTCAGGTCGACGCTGCGAGTGCATTGCTCGCCGCAGCCCATGTACACCTTCACCGGCCCCTTGGCGGGCGTGTTGATCACCACATCGAACTGCAAGGCGGCATGGGCGGCGACCAGCGGCCTCAGGTTTCTGGGTTGCGGGCTCTGCGCAAAGAACCGGCCGGCACCGAGCCAGGTGACGGACTTGGCGTCCTGCTGCGTGTTGACTTGCACCGTGCGCAGACGCAGCACCGGATGGCTTGCCGGCCACTCGATGACGGTGTTCAGATCCGGCCCCACGTCATGCGCGGGGTGCTGCGGATTCCCGTCGGCCAGATAGAGCGCGAACGGCGGCACAGCCAGCGTGTGGAACACCGTCAGCTCCGACGCCTCGGCGCACGCGTCGACGGCAGGATAGGTGGGCAGCACCCCCATCACGTGGTTGTCGGGATAGCGCAGTCCATAACCCGGCTCGAACAGCCAGCGCTTGACCTGGTCGCCGGCGGCGCTCGCATACGGACAGGGCACGGCGGGCCATGGCGCAGCCAGTGTCCCGCTGAAGTTGTAGCGGCCAGCCGCAGATTTTTCCGCAAACAGCACGTCGGCCACGCCCTCGCCTTCGGTGCCGGGCAGCCATGCGGCCACGAATGCGTCGGAGAGGTTGAGCAGGTTGTTGACGTAAAGCGGACGGCCAGCCACAAACACCACGACGACAGGCTTGTGTGCCCTGACCACCGTCTGCAGCACGGCCAGATCCTCCGGGTAACGATCACTGTGGCGCATGGTGGCCGACGGCAGGATGTCGCCCATGGTCTCCGCGTACGGGGTTTCGCCGATCACCGCCATGATCACGTCAAACGACTTCAGATCGACGCCCTGCCCCGTTTCGCTGTAGGTGACATTGGCCGCGCCGTCGGCGTCGCGCAGGCCGGCCAGGATGCTCACGCCGTGGGGGAAGTCGGCATTGGTGTTGCCCGTACCCTGCCAGGTCAACGACCAGCCACCGGTCTGGTTGGACAGGCTGTCGGCGCTCTTGCCGACGACCAGGATCTTCGCGCCGGCCTTCAACGGCAGGACGTGGTGATTGTTCTTCAACAGCACCAGCGACTCGCGCACCGCGCGCCGTGCCAGCCCGGGACTCTGAAGCAGGGTGGCGTCGCCCGCCCCGGCGCGTTGCGAAGGCCGGGTGCCGAACAAGCCCATGCGCAACTTGGCCCGGATGATGCGGCTGACGGCATCGTCGATACGCGCCATCGGGATCTCGCCGTCCTCGACCTGGCGGGTCGTGTTGGCGATGAAGGCCTTCCAGTCATCGGGCACCATCACCATGTCGATGCCGGCATTGATCGCCTTCGGACAACTGGCGTTGGTGCAGCCGGGCAACTGGCCGATCGCATTCCAGTCGGACACGATGAAGCCATCGAAGCCCATCTTGTCCTTCAGCGCCCCGGTCAGCAGCGCGCGTGCGCCGGACATCTTGCCGTAGTTGATGCCGGCGGCCAGGTTGTCCCAGCTGCTGTAGGACGCCATCACGCTCTGCACGCCGGCTTCGAGCGCACCGAAGTAACCCGATCCGTGCGTATTGATCATGTCGTACAAACTGACCCTGGCCTCGCCCTGGTCCTTGCCGTTGTGAGTCGCCCCATCGCCGATGAAGTGCTTGGCCGTCGCCATCACGTTGTGATCGCCAAAGCCGCCCTGCAGCCCGGTCACATAGGCGCGCGCATACTCGCGCACCAGCGGGCCCTCGGTGGAAAAGCTCTCGTAAGTGCGGCCCCAGTGGGCGTTCTGTGCCACCGCGAGGGTCGGCGCAAATGCCCACTCGACGCCGGTGGCGCGCACGGCCCTGGCGGTGGCGGCACCAATCGCTTCAATCAGCGCCGGGTCGTGCGCCGCACCCAGACCGATGTTGTGCGGAAAGATCGTGGCGCCGAAGACATTGTTGTCTCCATGCACGGCGTCGATGCCCCAGATGATCGGAATCTTTACTGCCGCGTTGGTCGCCATCGACGCGTCGTAGTAGGCGTTGGACAGCGCCAGCCAGTCCTTGATCCCGGCGTGCTTGTTTCCACCGGGCCAGGAGCCGCCGCCGTTGAGCACCGAGCCAATATAGAACTTGCTCACCTCGGCCGGCGTGATCGACTTGATTTCGGCCTGTGTCATCTGGCCGATTTTCTGGGCCAGGGTCATGCTCGCCACAATCGTCCGCACGCGCGCTTCCAGCGCGGGATCGGCGGGGAGCCGACTCCTGATCTCCGGCCAGTCCTGGTAGTGGGTTGCCGGCGGCAAACGCTGGTCGACGCCGGAGCGCACCGACGATGTGTCGCCTGGCGTCGTGGCTGCCTGAGCAGCGGGCAGCGTGCCGGCGCCACCGGCGGTCGCCAACACGGCGCACATCCACCCCAACCATCTTGTACTGACCATCAGCAGCCTCGTTTGTCTGGATCATTCGCCTGACGATCTACAGGCACGTGGTTTCCGGCGAGGCACTCGGACTGCGCTGACATCCACTTCCCTGACGCACATGCTACTGCGGCAGAGGCCTGCCGGTAGACAAGGAAGCGCGCACGGGGTCACATCGGGTGAACAAGGGCGCCGGGGTGCGGCGCCCTGTGGGCTATATCTTGTAGTTGAAGCCAAGCAGCACGGTGCGCCCCCAGGTGTCGTATTCCAGCGGACGGGTCATGGGGACGTTGTTGGGAAGGGTGGCGATCTGCACGGTCGAATCCGGCGAATTGCTCAGATTGTTGACCTGCAACAGGAGCGACAGCCCGTTCCAGCGGCCGCTGGAGAAGGCATAGCCCAACTGCAGGTCGGTTTGCCGGTTGGCCAGTATCCTGGTGTAGCCGAGCTGGTCGAACAGGGCCACCGCCTCGCCGGTAAACGACGAGCGATAGCGTTCGGCCACGCGCACCGAAAACCCGTACCGCTCGTAGAACAAGGTCAGATTCGCCACCTTGCGCGACAGACCGGGCAAGCTGTTGGGACTGCCGGGAATCGATGATATGGAGCTGGTCGGGATGGAGCTGTTGGTCAGCGAGAAGTTGGCCTGTGCGCCAAAGCCTTGCAGCGCGCGGGCAAGCAGGCCGCCCTCCAGCGAGCCGGACAACTCCAGCCCGTCCATCTTGCCGCCGCGACCGTTTTCCGGCGTGGTGAAGGCGCCGATGTTGCTGGTGGGCACGAGCGTCGGCGTGTCGTTGGTGTAGTTCGAAAAGTTGTAGTTGAGGACAGTCTGGTTGTAGATGTAATTCAGCAGGTTCTTGTGGAACGCGGCTACCGCCACGTAACTCGCTTCCCCGAAATACTTTTCCCACGACAGGTCGGTACCGACCGCAACGTAGGGCTTCAAGCGGGGGTTGCCGCCGCTGCCGGACCAAAGCACCTGTCCGGCGGCCGGACCATTGGTTATCTGCGATACGCCGGCGGAAGTGGACACCTTTTCGTCATCGATGCGGCCGCGCGCCATGGTTTTGGCGAGACCGAAGCGCAGGTATTGGCGGTCGCCGATCTTGGCGACCAGGTTCAGGCTTGGCAGTACGTTGGTGTACGAGCTGCCGCCGGAAATCCTGCCGACCAGCGTGTTGCCGTTCGTCTGCAACGCATCGGATGACTGGTTCGTATGCACCGCCTGCACGCCAACATTGCCACGCAACGGGATGCCAGCCACGTTGGTTTCGATGTTGAACTTGGCATAGGCGAGCGGGACCTTTTCCTCGACCGTGTAATTGCGGCTCCAGTCGCCCTGCCCGTTCTGCTGGGTCAGGTAGAACTGGCTGTACATGGCGCCCAGCACGTTGTAGTTGAGAATTCCCGGGATGCCGCCATAGCCCAGCGAAGTCGGGCCGTACAGAAGCCCCGGATTGATCGGGGCACTGAAGTGGTTCTGGTAGGTGCCCTGGGTAGAGCCGTTGCCGTTCAGCCATGCGAAGTCGACGTTGGCCTGCTTGGACTTCTTGCGATCCGAATAGTCAAAGCCCAGATCCATGCTGCTGAAAATCCACCCCAGCGGGTGGCTCACCTGCAGGCGCAGGGCGCGGATCGTGTCGACCTGGTGGTCGAACTCCTGGCGACCGTTGTAGCCGTAGTTGGCCGGATCGGTAAAGACCACGGTGGCGGGGTTGCTCAGGTCGACCGCCGGCGTGAAGTTTGGATAGCCATTGCCGGCCGGCGTGTTGAACCCGACGCTGATGAGGCCAGCATTGGACAAGCCGCTGAACAGGTAGGCGTCGTGCAACTTCACCGTGGCGCGGGAGGACGACAGGTCGGCCATGGCCGTCCAGTCACCGAGGTAGAACTTGTTGTTCCAGCCGATCGAGTACAGCTTGTCGTGTTCCTTGGTGTACTCGTTTTGCAGAATCGGCGCGATGCCGTTCACCGTACCCGAGGTGACAATGGGCAACGGCTGGCCGGGCGACACACCCACGTTGTTGTATGAGATGTTGTCCCACGGATTGCTGGACCACTGCGCGCCGTTGGTGAATTTCCGCTTGTTGAACGTGGAGTAGTACAGGTCGAGCTTGGAGTAGTAGTGCTCATTGGGTGCCCATTCGAGCACGGTCATCAGGCCATTGCGCTTCTGATCCTGCGACTGCGCGCGCAGTTGCATGCCTTCCTGCGAAATCACATTGTCGGGCATGCCCGGCGTGTGCGGCCCGCCCCAGTTCTGGTCGATACCCGCCGAGCCGTTGTCGACGCTCCACCACCAGGCCTGGTACTGCTTCTCCTGGATCGGCTGCTCGACTTGCGCAATGCCGATGGCGAGGCCCAACGTGTGGTCGAGGAACTGATCGACATACGAGAAGCTCGCACGGTGCCCGCCGACTCCCGTGCCGGTCCCGGGGTTGAGGTTGCCGTTGCTGTTGTGCTCGCCGCGCAGATTGAACACGAGGGTACGCTTGGCCAGATCCAGCGGATTGATGGTGTGCAGATCCACCGTGCCGGATAAACCTTGTCCGATCAGGCTGGCGTCGGGGGTCTTGTACACCGTCGCGCCATTGATCAACTCGGCCGGGTATTGATCGTACTGGACGCCACGGTTCTCGCCGATGGTCGCCTGCTCCCGTCCATCGAGCGTGGTGCCGGCGAAATCGGGTGAGAGACCACGAATCGAGATGGCGCTGGCCTGGCCGTCGACCCGCTGCGTCGCCAGGCCCGGCAGCCGCGCCAGACTGTCGGCAATGCTGACATCCGGCAGCTTGCCGATGTCCTCGGCAGAGATGGCTTCAACGATTTCGTTGGAGTTCTCCTTGATCTTGAGCGCGCTCTGGATGCTGCTGGCGATACCGTTCACCACGACGGCGCTCAGTTCAGTGGCCGCAGGTTTGGACTTCTTGTTGCTTGCGGCTGCCTTCACGCCCTGCTTGGCCGCTGCTGACTCGGCCGTGGCGGGTTTCGCCTGGACCAGGTCCGGCACCGCCTGCGCCGAAGCGGCATGGGTTGTCATGGTGAAGAACAAAGCTGCCGCACAGGCCGCGGCCTGAGGACGCATGCGTTGCGAATGGGCATGGGCATGGGCGAGGAACGCCCAAGACGGACGACGACGATTCATTGATGGTTTCCCCTGAAGACTCACTGGCGGCTCCTTGCTGCGGCGGTCGTGGCGTATGTTGCACCCCCCGCGCATGCCGTGTCATTACAATGACAGGCGTAAATTCTTGCGCCTCGCCACCACCATTCCCGGTGGCTCCAGAGGTAACCCGGCTCCAGGGTTGTCCTCTCCAAGCCGGCCTCGGGAGACCGTGCGTCCGGTCATTCAAGTTATTGCCCGGGCCGCCGACAGTTCGGTTATATATGGCTTTGGTTTATCGACCACGGGCAACGCGTCTGTGCCCCGAGGTTCGGCCTCCAGCCGTGGTCCCGGACTGAAGGGTCATGCACAGCAATCGGCGACAGAACATCCGGAAAACCTACCGCGTACGCACGATCGGGCTGATCGTGGCTGCGCTGCCGGTCACCTCCGTGCTGGCCCAGCAGGATGCCCCCGGCTGGTTGTGGGCGTGGATGGTGATCTGCGCCCTGCTGTGGCCGCCTATCGCGTACGCCCTGACCAGTCGCGCTGAGCAACCGGCTCGCAGCGAGTCGATCAACTTCATGATCGATGCCGCCTTGGGCAGTTCCTGGGTGGTGTTCATGCATTTCAACGTGCTGACGAGCGTGGTGCTGCTGTCCATGCTCTCGATGGATCACCTCAGCATTGGTGGCTGGAAGCAATTGCGTGCCTCATTCCCGGGGCAGATCCTGGCGGCGCTGGTCGCGATGGGACTGGTTGGATTGCACTTCGATCCGCACAGCAACATGTGGAACGTGATCGCCTGCGTGCCGGTGCTGGTGATCTTTCCGGCGCACATGAGCCTGGTGACCCATGCAATGGCCCGGAACCTGCGCGAGCAGAACCAGAAACTCACCCGTCTCAGTCGCACCGATGCGCTCACCCAGTTGCCCAACCGCTCAGCCTTATTGGAGGCCAGCGAGCGTGAGTTGCAGCGGTTTCGACGCAACCGGCGTCCGGCGTCGATGATCCTGATCGACGTGGACGGCCTCAAGCAGGTCAACGATGTTCACGGCCATGCTGCAGGCGATGCGCTGTTGCGCAAGGTGGCCTACATCCTGTGGACGAACTGCCGCGAGGGCGATGTGGCCGGTCGGCTCGGCGGCGATGAATTTGCCGTGGTCTTGCCGGAAACCGACACCTCGACGGCACAGCGCGTTGCCGAGCGGATCCGCCTGCATGGTGAGCGGGTGGGCGCCGAAGGGCCTGGCAGCTGGACCTTGAGCATCGGTATTGCGGAGGTCACCGTGGATATCGACAGCGCGCCCGCGTGGGTACATGACGCGGACATGGCCCTTTACCAGGCCAAATCGCAGGGGCGAAACCGCATCGAGCTGATGGCGTCGGGCGAGCTGGATGCCCTTGCTGCGGCGCCCGGCAGGATGTCGAACTCTGCTCAGCCGGCCGGCGAATCCAGCGCGGACTGAAGCCCGCCGACCGCGCGCCCAGTACCAAATCGCGCCAGCGATCACCCACAGCGCGATCGGCAAACCTCAGGCGCCATGCCTCAAGGCCTTCCCACCGTCAGGATGCCGAAGCTGTTCGGCTCGATTGCCGGTCGTCCGTTCGCTTGTCGGGTTTCACCGAGTTTCGCGGCAGAGAGGTAGAGGCGGTGCAGTTTTGGATCCAGGGCCAGGGTGCGGGCGCTGAGCTGGGTGGGAATGGTGGCGCTGACGCGGTAGTGGTCGGGATCAACCTGCTGCACGGCGGTCATCGTGCCGCTTTCGCCGTTCGAGCTGTAGATCATGTGTGCGGCGGCGTCGAACACCACCGCATCCGGGCCGTTGCCGATCGGCACGCTGGCCACCAGCTTGCCGTTGCTGGCATCGGTGACGGCCATCAGCTGGTTGTCGCAGACCGAGAACAGGCGCTGATGACGTGTATCGATCGCCAGCCCGCTGGGCGATTCACACGGTGCCAGCGGCCACACATGCAGCACGCGGTTGCTGGCGCTGTCGAGTTGGACCAGTTCGGACGTGTCCTCGATGTTGACGTAGACATGGCCGGCGCCATCGGACACCGCGAATTCCGGCTTGCCGGGCAGCGCGATGGTGGCGATCACGGCACCCTTGGCCGGGTCGATCACGCTGGCCGAGTGGCTCTTGCCGTTGAAGGTGAGCACGTGGTGCGAAGCGCTGTCGTAGATGATGGCGTCGGGCTTGTCACCGGTGCCGCCGATGGTGGCGACGGTCTTCAGCGTGGTCAGGTCGAACTCGGTGACCGAAGCGGCGGCACCGTTGCTGGTAAAGCCACGCCCGAGATCTGGCGCCAGCGCGATGCCGTGCACGCCGGGGGTGTTGGCGATGGTGCCGACCAGCTTGTGCTGGTCGACGTCGATCACCAGCACGCGGTCGCCGCGGCTGACGAACAGGTGCCGACGCGCTGCATCGAAGCTGAGGTAATCCCAACCACCGGCACCACCCAGCGGCAAGGTCGACAACACGCGTGGCGGCGGCGCGGCGGCCTGGCTGGCCATGGGCAGCGTCAGCAACAACAGCGAGGCCGGCAGGAGGGAACGGAGCAGTCGTTGCATGGGGGCACCTTGGGTGACGGGTGAGGAAGCATCAACATCGAAGCTGAAGCATGCAAGGAACTCACGCTGCCGATGTGTCGCGACGGCGCAGCAGCGCATACAGCACCGGCATCACCAGCAGCACCAGCGGCAGCTGCAGCAGCATGCCGGAGATGATCGCCACCGCCAGCGGCTGTTGCATCTGCGAACCCTGGCCGATCGCAAGCGCCAGCGGCAGCAGGGTCAGGATCGCCGCCAGGGTGGACATCAGGATCGGCCGGGTGCGGTGCTTGCCAGCCTCGTGCAGGGCGCCGTGCAGCGCCAACTCCTTCTCGGCGTCCTGCAGTTCGGAGAAGTAGAAAATCGCCACCTCGGTGACGATGCCCACGATCATCGTCATGCCCATCATCGATGAGATGTTGAGCTCGATGCCGGTGAGCCACAGCCCGATGAACACCGCCGGCAACGCCAGCAGCGGCATCGCCAGGATCGCCAGTGCCACGCGGAAGCTCTCGTACAGGAACAACAGCAGGGTGAACACCAGCGCGATCGCCGCCAGCATCACGATGGTCAGCCCGCGAAACGCCTGCTGTTGCTGGTGATACAGGCCACCCAGCTGGAAGAACATGCCTTTCGGCAACATCCCCGGCCTGGCCAGCACCTGCTTCACGTCGGCAATCGCCGAGCCCATGCTGCGTCCACTGATGCGCCCGGTGACCGCGACCATCTGCTTGAGATTGTCGCGGGTGATTTCCGGCTGACCCTGCACTTCACGCAAGGTCGCCACCTGCGACAATGGCAGCAGGTGGCCGTCGGCGGCGCGAATCGGCAGCGAGGCCACCTGCTCCAGCCGCTGGTGGCTGCCTTGCGGCAGGCGCACACGCACGCCGACCACCTTGCTGGCCATGGGCAATTGCGCCACCACGGTGCCGTCGATGGCGGCGGCGACCTGATCGGTGACGTTGACCGGATCGAGTCCCTGCAGCGCCGCCCTGGCCGGATCCACCTGCACGGTCAACGCGTCGCCCGCCGGATTGATGCCATTGCGCACGCCGACCACGCCGTTGATCTTGCCGATCGCATCGGCCACCTTGCTGGCGGTCGCGTCGAGTTGTTGCGGGTTGTCGCTGTACAGCTGGATCTCGATCGGCTGCGGCACCGCCACCAGGTCGCCGATCAGGTCTTCCATCAACTGCGACAACTCGATGTCCAGCCCCGGCACCTGCTGCTGCACCTGGGTGCGGATCTGGGTCATCACCTCCTCGGTCGAGGGGCGCGAGCCATTCTTCAGGCGCACGAAGAAATCACCCTGGTTCGCCTCGGTGAGGCCGCCGCCCAGCTGCAGGCCGGTGCGGCGCGAATAGGTATCCACATAGGGATTGGCGCGGATGATCACCTCGACCTGGCGCAGCAGGCGGTCGGTTTCCTCCAGCGAAGTACCCGGCGGCGACAGGTAGTCAAGGATGAAACCGCCCTCGTCCATCGCCGGCATGAAGCCGGTGCCGACGCGGGTATAGGCAAAGCCACCGATAAGCAACAGCGGCAGCACCAGCAACAGCACCAGCAGAGGGCGCTTGAGCCAGCGCGCCAACAGGCGGTGATAGCCGTCCATCATGCGCGTGGTGAAGCGCGATGGCGGATGCTCGGCAAGATGGCGCTGGTCCATGAAGCGATCGGCCAGCAGCGGCACCGCGATCCAGGTCAGCAGATACGAGATGATCAGCGCGCTGGCCATGGTCAGCGAGAGCGCCTTGAAGAATGCGCCGGTAACCCCGGACAGGAAGGCCAGCGGCAGGAAGATCACCACCGTGGCGGCGCTCGAACCGGTCAGCGGGCGGGTGAACTCCCACGCCGCGCCGGCGATGCGCTCATGTATCTCGCCCTCGCCCTGGTTGAGCCGCCGCATGATGTGCTCGAGCATCACGATCACGTCGTCGATGATCAGCCCGACCGCGGCGGCCATGCCGCCCAGGGTCATCATGTTGAAGCTCATGCCGAGCACGCGCAGCAGCAGCACGGTGATGGCCAGCACCGCCGGCACCACGATCAGCGCGATCAGGATCACCCGCGTGTTGCGCAGGAACACGAACAGCACCA
>Ga0307375_10000977_pt1 | contig 32774 bp, 28 predicted proteins | sample TR1MG_FD_202531 | JGI IMG/M metagenome (GOLD analysis project Ga0307375, IMG submission 202531) | Soil microbial communities from Risofladan, Vaasa, Finland - TR-1 | ecosystem: Environmental > Terrestrial > Soil > Coastal area > Acid sulfate soil | place: Finland: Risofladan, Vaasa | collected... | reverse complement strand
GCCTTGACGGCGCAGACTTGCAGCGTACCGCGCAGCTTGTTCACGACGAGAGTGGCGAGCGCTTCGCCATCGACATCCTCGGCGATGATGAGCAGCGGACGGCCGCCCTTGGCAACCTGCTCAAGCAGCGGGAGCAGATCCTTCATCGAGGAGATCTTCTTTTCGTGGATCAGGATGAGCGCGTTCTCCAGGATGCATTCCATGCGCTCGGCGTCGGTCACGAAGTACGGGGAGAGATAGCCGCGGTCGAACTGCATGCCTTCGACGACCTCGAGCTGGGTCTCCATCGTCTTGGACTCTTCAACCGTAATCACGCCATCCTTGCCGACCTTCTTCATGGCTTCGGCAATGATGTGGCCGATCGTCTCGTCATTGTTGGCGGAGATGGTGCCAACCTGGGCGATCATCTCGCCGGACACCGGCTTGGAGAGCTTGTCGAGTGCGCCGGGAATGCGGTTACCGTCCTTGTCAAGCGAGCCATTGACGACGGCGACGGCCTTCTCGATGCCGCGCTTCAGGGCCATCGGGTTGGCGCCGGCGGCGACAGTCTTGACGCCTTCGCGGAAAATCGACTGGGCAAGGACAGTGGCCGTCGTGGTGCCGTCACCGGCAACGTCGCTGGTCTTGCTGGCGACTTCTTTCACCATCTGGGCGCCCATGTTTTCGAGCGTGTCCTTCAGTTCGATTTCCTTGGCTACGGTAACGCCGTCCTTGGTAATCAGCGGCGAACCGAATTTCTTTTCAATGACCACGTTGCGGCCCTTGGGGCCGAGGGTCACCTTGACGGCGTCCGCGAGGACGTTGACGCCGCGGAGAATCGCCTGACGGGACTCCTCGCCATGAACAATCTGTTTTGCCATTGCTAAAACTCCTTCAAGAAGCTTTGTTTAATCGCGCTACGCGCGTACGTGAAAACTCCAGGCTGCTGGTTCCCGGGTCTGATTCGCGTCTGCTCATTGTGCTGAGTAGTGCGAATCGCCGCACAGAGTGACAGCCCACAAAGTTACTTCTTCTTCGTGGTGCCTTCGAGGATGCCGAGGACTTCTTCCTCACGCATGATGAGGAGCTCTTCGCCATCGATCTTGATTTCGTTGCCGGCGTACTTTCCGAAAAGGACGCGATCCCCTGCCTTGACGTCGAGCGGGAAGACCTTGCCTTCGTCGTTGGACTTGCCTTTCCCGACTGTGATGACTTCGCCTTCCTGTGGCTTGTCCTTCGCGCTGTCAGGGATGATGATGCCGCCACGGGTGGTTTCAGATTCTTCCACGCGGCGAACCAGGATACGGTCGTGCAGCGGGGTAAGCTTTGCTGCCATTCTGGAACTCCTTTCAAACGTTCATACGAATGAAATCGAGAAATTTTGGTTCTTCAGTTGAAGCTTTGTACTGCGGAAAACCCGCGCGGGACGCCCAACCAAGAGGAGATGTTAGCACTCCACCCGCACGAGTGCTAATTTACCGGAAGTGATAAACAAGTGTCAAGGGACAATTGAGTCAATTCGACTCATATATTGTCTATCTACCTTGGATTCAGTGCGTTACAAGAAACAGGCGGACATTGGAAGTCTTGTGATAAAGTTTGGCAATTCTGTGAGTGGATCAACGACTTTAGATGAAGCGAGTCGCATAGTGCTGCCCAAGGCATGAATTTCTAACGGCGGTAAAGGTCTTACGAGAACATCGCGTTCAGCTTCCCAACAATCAGGCATTCGGTCTCATTCCAGCAATCTTTTCCGGCCAGGGCCCCAACGCATAGAAAGGCGACACGAGGAAGCAATGCAGAAAATATGCATGATGGTCATAGTCGTGGTGATGATGGTACCGGCGATGCTGGCGGAGAATGCAGGTCCTTCGGAAAGTACATGTAACCGACCGGAGTTCCGGCAGTTCGACTTCTGGAAAGGTGACTGGAACCTGCGGTGGTCAACCGGAAAATCCATACCGACAGGAACTGGAATAAACCACGTCACGACGATTCTAGATGGATGTGTGGTGGAGGAGGACTTTTCTTTCCCAGCCGGTGATCTCGAGGGTAAGAGTCTGTCCACGTACGACACAAGAATAAATAAATGGCAGCAGACGTGGGTGGACAATCACGGCGGTTACCTGGACTTCGTGGGAGAGATGCACGACGGAAAAATGATTCTGGAGCGAGAGACTGTATCAGAAAATGGCGCCTCGCTAAGACAGCGCATGGTGTGGAAGAACATCGAAAAAGACGCACTGGACAGGAGCCTGGAGCTGTCGCGGGATGGGGGCAAAACTTGGGAGGTAATTTGGTCGATTCACTACACGCGAAGGCTCAGGTTGCCAGGGAGAAAGTAATCAATTGGTGGGCTGGAACGCTGATAAGAAGCGTCATACAATGAAGCAACTGGAGATCCCAATGAAAACATCCGTTCGCGTGTTTGTTGCCGTGTTGCTGGTGCTGGGGACCGTGGCGTTCGCCCGCGACAAAAAGAAGGACAGTGACAAGGGGAAGGTCGCAAACATTGACTTCCTGGTAGTAAGGGCGTCGAACGGAAAGCCGGTGAAGTTCGCGGCCGTAATTATTCATCCGGTCAATGATCGTGGAGAGCAGGAGCGGGGCGGTTACGAGCTGAAGACCGACCTCGACGGCAAGACGAACGCTCCATATATCCCTTATGGCACGGTTCGTGTGCAGGTGATTGCACGTGGGTTTCGCACCTATGGCGAGGATTTCAAGATCGATGAAACGAGTAAGGTGATCACGATCAAGCTGCAACCTCCAGCGCCTCAAGTCACCATCTATTAAGCAGTGACAAGTTTCGACACAAGAGCCGCGGGCGATGCCTGCGGCTTTCTTCATTTTTGAGAGCAGTCGAACTTATGAAAGCGTTACGCGATGAACCCGGAAGATGAAGCTGCCGGGCCCTCCTTTGGGGGCGGGCTTGTCACTAAGACAGAGGGTGGCAACGATAAAGAGCGCAACAATGCAAAGCAGCAGAAAGAAAATCGCCAACCGAACAAGGATTGTGGCGGTCCACTGCATGGAGTGTAAAACCGGCAGCCAGAACGGAAGTTGCGCGTACGGGGAAAGATTCAGGAACGGGAAGTTGAGATGTTTCTCCTATGTATTGCGATGGCGGAGACGGAGACCGCGGCGTATATTTCGGCGGACTTTGAAAACGATCGATGGAGGAACAGATGATTGTGCCACTTAACATAGTTTCGGCCAGGTCTGCCTATGGCATTGGATGGGGAACACTAGCTTTGATCAACGCCGGGCTCGCGCAGTCGAAGAATCGCAGTGGATTGCTATGGTGGCTAACATCGCTGTTTCTTGGCCCGATCGCAACATTACTCATTGTCGTACTGGATCCGGTGCAGAAATAACCAGCACGGCAGCTTGTGCAATACCTAAATCTTGATGCTTTCGATGGCGCGGCGTTCGGACGCCTGCATGTCCAGAAGCCAGGTGTCGCTCCAGGCGGAGTGACGCCGCATGTATGACTCAAGCAGAACAAGAGGATTGCCAGAGGCGAATCGTGACGCCGAATCGATAGAGATCGCGTCGATGACGGTGGCGCCCCTGCCGATGCGCGCGTTATGGCATGCCTCTGTGGCAACACGGTAGACGGCAACTGCATCGACCGCGTCGACCGTAATGGCCGGAACGCCGAATTCGGCGAACGTGCCGCGCAGATCGAACATGCGTGCGCCGGTGGCGGACTGGTGATTGCGGAAGATGAAGAGAACCGGAAGTTTATGCTGTCCGGCAAAGCGGAGCACGGACCTCCACTCGTGATCGCCATCGAAACTTTCACAACAGACAAGCGCGACGCTGCTCGAGTGTCCGACGAGTTGTGTGACTGCCTGCCCGGTCGCGATGGCCAGGGATTGCGCGCCGCCTACTCCGGAATTCTCCGTATGAATGGCGTTCGCAGCGATTTCCGGCAGCGAAATGCCACGCGCGATGTGCGCTCCGAGGGCGCGCGGAGAAGCGATGACCACATCATGGGCGCGAAGTGCGCTGCAAGCCGCGATTTCAGCGACGTCATTGCCAGTATCACTCAGTTCGAGGCGCTGGCGAAGCAGTTGTGCGCAATGGACGAGAGTGTACATTTCGCGCTGAACGGCGCGGCGTACGAGCGAGAAGCCCTCGCCAGGCTCGGTAGTGTGCTGCGCGTCGCTTGGTGGCGCGGCGGATGCGGAATTGGAGGTGGCCATGGGTCGACTGAGAGTCCGGAATGAGAGTCGACATATTGTACCCCGGTTCAGGAAGGTGCGAGTACGGGAGAAGAAGCGATCACTCCGTTACAATTCACTTGCCAGAGATGACTTCGATTTTCAACACGAGTGTGGAAATCCACGTGAAAAAGTCCTTGAAGTCGCAAGCAACCCAAGTAACGATGCGGTATTCTCCATTTTGCACAAGTGATGGTGCGACATTCTTCATGCAAGATGAGATTCTTGAGGCAATTCCATGAGCAAATCTAGAATCGACCGGCTGCTTGTGGAGCGGGGCCTCGTTGTGAGCCGTGAGCGCGCGCAGGCGATGATCCTGGCGGGCCGCGTATTGGTAAACGAACAGAAGATCGAGAAGTCGGGTACAGCGGTCGACAGCGAAGTAACCATCAGGCTGCTGGGCGATGAAATGCGTTATGTCAGCCGTGGGGGACTGAAGCTGGAACGCGCTCTGGAGTACTGGAAAATAGATGTAGCCGGTGCAACATGCATGGACGTGGGAACCTCGACCGGTGGATTCACCGACTGCCTCTTGCAGCACGGCGCTGCGCTGGTGGTGGCCGTGGACACGGGCTACGGACAGATTGACATAAGGCTGCGAGGCGACGCTCGAGTGCGCCTGATGGAGAAGACAAACGCCCGCTACCTTGAGCCGGAAGGCGTTCCGGAACCGGTGGAAATGGTGGTGATGGATGTGTCGTTCATCTCTGCTACACTCGTGCTCCCGGCAGTTGTGCACGCGGCGTGGGTCGGAAAGAGCGTTCCGCGCAAGGAGCTCGTCGTACTGGTGAAGCCGCAGTTCGAGGTCGGTCGTGAAAACGTCGGCAAGGGCGGAATCGTGCGAGATCCTGATGCGCAACAGGCGGCCGTAGAGAAAGTGAAAGCGGCGGTTGAAGCTCTTGGCGCGTGCGAAATGGATGTAATCGAATCGCCGATTCTGGGGACAGAAGGGAACCGGGAGTTTTTACTGCACGCAAAGTTTCAGTGACATTCGCAAGAGAGATGAAGAGATTGTTTCGGCTTTGCTCATAACCTCAAGGCAAGCCGGAGGATAGAGTGAAAAGAGTCGCACTTATATCAAAGCCTTCAAAGCCGGAACTGAAGGAAATCATCGAGAAATTGTTGGAATGGTTTGCCGCACGAGGGTACACGGTTCTGATGGATGAAGAAACTGCCGCGTATCAGTCAAACGGAAGTGTATTTCCGCGAGCGGAACTGGGCGCGCAACATCTGGATCTGGCGTTGGTACTGGGAGGCGATGGGACACTGCTCTCAGCCGCGCGTAGCGTGTCGCCGGCGGGTATTCCGATCCTGGCAGTGAATCTTGGCTCCATGGGATTCCTGACGGAAGTTCCCCTGGGAGAGATGTACGAGACGCTGGCAGCAGTCGATGAGGGAAGATGTCCGGTGGAGCACCGCGCGGTGCTGCGTTGCGAGCTTCGGCGCAATGGGACAAAGTTGAACGAGTGGTACGCGCTGAACGAGGCTGTGGTGAACAAGGGCGCGATCGCCCGGCTGGTTGGCTTCCAGGTGCGAATCAACGGCGAGTTTGTCTTCAACACGAAGGCCGACGGACTGATCGTCTCCACGCCAACGGGTTCGACGGCGTATTCACTGGCTGCGGGAGGGCCGGTCCTTTCTCCGTGGGTGGATGCGTTCGTGATTACACCCGTTTGTCCGCATTCGTTGACACACCGTCCCCTGGTAGTGAGGGACGACGTGGAAGTAGAAGTGGTGGTGGAAACCAGCGGCGAGAAGGGTTTCCTCAGTATTGATGGACAGGTGGGTGTGCCCCTGGGACACGGCGACAGAATCGTTTGCCGTAAAGCGGAGTACTCCGTGCAACTGCTGCGCATGCGTCGAGCGTTCTTTAGCGTGTTGCGCGGCAAGTTGAAGTGGGGGCAAAGATAAGAAACAAACAATTGAACAGTATGAAGTACAAAGCGAAACAGGCTGCGCAGAGCAGCCTGTTTTGTTTGGTGTCTTCGACGAGCCTAGAGCTCGCTGCGGATCAGATCAGCAAAGGTTTCCCTGCGTCGGATCTGGCGCACGCGCGTACCATCGACAAGCAGTTCGGTTGGCCGAGGTCGCGTGTTGTAGTTGGACGCGAGTGACATGCCGTAAGCGCCGGCGTCGAGGATCGCAAGGAGATCGCCGGGTGCAACGCCCGGAAGTGTGCGGTCATGCGCGAAGAAATCGCCGGATTCGCAGACCGGCCCGACCACATCCATAACGGGCGGTTCGGCGTTTCGGTCGGACGCACGCTTCTTGCCTGAGGCCTGAACGACGGGAACGATTTCGTGATAGGCGTGGTAGAGCGATGGACGAATAAGATCGTTCATGGCAGCGTCGACGATCAGAAATCGCTTGTTGCCATTCATCTTGGAATAGAGCGCCCGAGTAAGGAGCGCGCCAGCAGGGGCGATGATCGAGCGTCCAGGTTCAAGTAAAAGATGAAGGTCGGTGTCGCGGAGCTGCTCGATGAGGGCTGCGGCGTAGGCGCGCACTGTCTTGCGGAGGGTGGCGTTGGAATTGCCGTGATAGGTAATGCCGAGTCCGCCTCCAGCATCGACGTAACCGATGTTGAGGCCGTCGGCGAGCAACTGGCGAACCAGGGCGACGACGCGCTGCATGGTTTCACCAAATGGCGCGATGTCGGTGATCTGTGATCCGATGTGTACGCTCACACCGGCTGGTTCGAGATAATCCTGCTCGGCGGCCAGTGCGTAAAGCTCGCGAGCGCGCTCGATAGGCACGCCGAACTTATGTTCGCGAAGCCCGGTGCTGATGTATGGATGCGTCTCGGCCTTTACGTCGGGATTGACGCGGAAGGCGATCCGCGCAGTTTTGCGCAGGCTAGAGGCGCGCTCGGCGAGAAGGTGAAGTTCTTCTTCGCTTTCAAGATTGAACATCAGGATGCCGGCACGAATGGCTGCGTCCATCTCTTCCGCGGTCTTACCTACGCCGGAAAAAACGACCTTCTTTGCGGATTTCTTGCTGGCGAGAAGTACGCGCTCCAGCTCGCCCCCCGAGACTACGTCGAACCCGGAACCGAGCGATGCGAGCAGCTTAAGGATTGATAGGTTTGAGTTCGCTTTCACCGAGTAACAAATAGTGTGCGGACGCCGGGCGAATGCACTCTCAAACTCAGCATAACGGGTGCGTATGGTCGAGGCCGAATAGACATAGAGCGGCGTCCCGTACTTTTCCGCAAGGGCCGCGAGCGAAGCTTGATCGCAATGGAGAACCCGGCCCTCCGGTGAACGGGAGGTCTTGAGGTAGGAAAAGGCGGGGGGGCGGCCAACGGGTTTCGGCTGAGTGGTTTTCACTTCTTCTTTTTGTGTTCCTTCACCTTGATGGCGACAACCGTCTGGTCGTCGAAGGCTTCGCCGCCTGCAACGTGCTTGTTTACAGCGTCGAAAATGGCAGTGACGATTTCGTCGGCGGTGCGTTCCCAGTTGTGTTGGACGACCTCGGTGACTCCATCGCGCCCGAAGAGCTGCCCGGCTGGATTGCTGGCGTCAAGGATGCCGTCACTGAAAAACACGAAGACATCGCCGGCATGAGCGTTGTAGGTCAACTCGTCGTACTCAGCGGTAGGGAAAAGTCCGAGCGGAAGGCCGGTCGCCTCGATGCGTTCAATCTTTCCATTATGGCAATAGATGGGCCGCGGAAGCCCAGAGTTCGCGATTTGAATAACCTTATCGCGGTCGCTCCAGATGGCATAAATCATCGAAACGAACTGGCCGTCAATAGGGCGTTCGGCGAGCGAGAGGTTGATGGCCGAGAGCATCTCGGCTGCGCCGGGCTCCTCGGCCGCGTGTGAGCGAAGGATTCCGCTGACCAGCGCCGCATAGATCGCTGCCGGTGCGCCCTTGCCGCTGACATCGCCGATGGCGATGGCGCTTACGGAATCTCCGGCGTAAGAGATGAAGTCATAGAGGTCGCCGCCGATGGCTCGGGCAGGAGTAAACCGCGCCGCAAGTTCGCCGTGGGGAAGAACCGGGCAGCATTGCGGCAGTAGCCGGTATTGCAACTCGCGCGCCAGCGAGAGATCCTTTTCCAGGCGCTGCTCCTGGCGATGTATGCGCTCGTAGAGCCTGGCATTCTCAATTGCAACGGCGATCTGCCCGGCCAACGTTGTGACCGTGCGGCGATGCTCATCTGTGAAAAAGCCGCGGCGCGTGTGTTCGAGATCAAGTACGCCGATGACTTTATCTTTGTACACGAGCGGCACGCAAAGCTCCGAGCGTGTCTCGGGGTTCAGCTTGATATAGCGCGGGTCCTTGGTGACATCGGAGACGAGAACCGCCTCATTGTTCTTTGCGGCGTGACCAACCAGGCCAAGACCCATCGGAATGTCGTGCTTGAGGTGAATGCTCTCGTTGAAGCGCAGCGAAAACCGGTGCTGAAGCTTTGTCTCCGAAGTATCGAGCAGAAGAACGGAAAACATCTGGTAATCGATAAGCCGTGCGAGCGACTCGCCAACGCGTTTCAGGAGCTGGTCGAGGTTCAGGATCGACGTCAGATCGCGGCTGATCTCGTTGAGTAGCCCCAGCGTCTTGGCCTGGCGCGCAACCCGTGTGTATAGACGGGCATTCTCTACTCCGATGGCCACCCGTGACGCGACGAGCGAGAGGACGAACTTGTGCTCTTCGGTGAAGTAATTAGCCTGAGGGGCCTCGATGTCGATAACGCCAATGACTCGATTCTTAATGATGAGTGGGACAGCCAACTCCGAGCGCGCGACGGCGCCGCTGGAGATGTAATGCTCGCTGTTCTGCACGTCGTTTATGAGAACTGCTTCGCGGCGTTCCGCAGCCAGGCCGGTGATCCCCTGGCCAACCTTGACTCGAACGCGCTCGGCCATCTCCGGAGGATGTCCAACCTGGTAACGAATGCGCAACTCCTGAGTCTTCTCATTCAGGAGCATAATGGCAAAAATCTCGTAATCGATGACGCGGCGAACCAACTCAGAGACACGACGAAGCAGCGTCTCCAGATCGAGCGTCGCGTTGACAACGTCAGCGACTTCGAGCAGGAACGCGTCTATTTTCGCGGGCGTTTTGTCGCCTGGTTGTGTCATGAGTGTCCCGTTCATGATACCAGCAAGAAATTTTGTACAGAATGGAGCCAGACCGGCGGAGAATGCGAGCCGGAGATGGGCTGATTAAGGGATTCTATCATCGCGTATCCCGGTCACAGGCGAACGGACTGTGGATTTCCGAGAGTCAACTGTGCATCGCAAACTCGTGCCGTTGCGGGGGGAAGTGAAGGAAACTAGAATGCGAGAGTCAAGGGCACGGAAAAGACAATCGACATAGAAAGGCTGGCTATATGTCCATACATGTAACGTGGCTGGGACATGCGACATTCAAGATTGAGACACCGGAAGGCCGGGTGTTTCTTGTTGATCCGTGGTTAAAGGGAAACCCGATGTGTCCCGAGGCGGAGAAGCAGCAGAAGAAGGTGGATGCGGTGCTTTGCACTCATGGACACTTCGACCACATTGGTGACGCGGTCGGGATCATTAAGCAGCACCAGCCCAAAGTTGTAGCGATCTTCGAATTGGCTTCGTGGCTGGGCAGTAAAGGAGCGAAGAATATCTTGCCGATGAACAAGGGCGGCACGCAGGAAGTAGAAGGCGTAAAAGTAACGATGGTTCATGCCATCCACTCGTGCGGAATCCAGGATGACGATGGATCGATCATTTATGGCGGTGAAGCCTGCGGATATGTAATGGAGTTCTCGGATGGCCTGAAGGTCTATCACGCCGGCGACACGGGGCCGATGATGGATTTCAAGGTGATTGCGGACCTGTATGCTCCGCAGGTTGCCATGCTGCCGATCGGCGACCACTTCACCATGGGGCCTCGTGAAGTGGCATATGCTTGTGAGTTGCTTCGTCCGAAAACTGTTATTCCCATGCACTTTGGAACCTTTCCGCTGTTGCACGGCAAGCCAAGCGAACTGAAACCGGCGGCAGAAAGACTGGGCTTTGAAGTGCTGGGCCTGAAGCCGGGAGAGCGAAGAGAGCTGAAGAAATAGCTGTATAAGCTTTTGAGCATGTGGCGGGAGATTTGGCGACTTTTCCGCGAAGGGAGTTGGTAAATGGCGGGGATTACAAATGAGGCGGTAGAGCACTATCTGTATGACCTGTTGCCGGTGCGCGACGACGTATTGAGCGAGATGGAGCAGCAGGCCCGGGAGCGGAAGATCCCAATCGTGGGACCAGCCGTTGGACGGATGTTGTTCCAACTGGCGCGAATGATCGGCGCAAAGACGGTCTTTGAGATGGGGTCGGCCATCGGATACTCGACGATCTGGTGGGCCAGGGCCGTGGGGGAAGGCGGCAAGGTGATCTACACCGACGGAGACCGGAGAAACGCCGAGGAAGCGCGAAAATACCTGAAGCGAGCGGGTGTATTGGAGAGGGTTGAAATCCGAGTGGGTGATGCGCTTGAACTGCTGAGCGAGGAAAAGGGTACCTTCGACGTTGTATTCAACGACGTCGACAAAGACGATTATCCGAGAGTACTGCGACTCGTAAATCCGCGCGTCCGCAAAGGCGGCCTATTTGTTACGGATAATACCCTGTGGAGCGGTGAACCGGCGGAGTTGGCTGCGGGGCGCACGGGCAATGTAATTCGGATGGAGTCAACCAAGGCGATTGTGGATTTCAACCGGACGCTCTACGCCAGCGAAGAGTGGTTTACGACGCTAATGCCATTGCGTGATGGCGTGAGTGTGGCCCTCAGGATGTAGAAGCTGTGATTTGCCCGTCCAGGTCAGCAAATTTTGCTGGCCTTTTTCTTGTTCTAAATCCGGAGCCGATCAGGGATATTTCGATTTTGTGAATTTCGCAAAGCCGCTCCAGATGCGGTTTTCACTGACTTTTTCACACGAAGTGCTGGGAAACAGCGGAGAAGAATGTGTCACACGTACGGAGTGGGCGAAAGTCGAGGGATTGTAGTCGACATATCGCTGGAAGGCAGTATTCATGCGGGTTTCAGCGTCACAGAGGAAATCACATGTTGGGGTGAGCACGGCGCCGTTCGTAGCTCTCGCGAATCGAATTCCAGGAATGAGTTGCACTGTTTTCTGGCAGCGGCCTGTGGACGAGCTGCACTCGATTGAAAACAAAGGGGATAAAGTTTCACGGAAAACCTTGACTCCCATAAGGAGAAGCGTAAAACCAGAATCGTTCTTTGACAGTTTCTGAAGTTTTCCCGGTTGGTGGTGAGTCCGGGGCTCAAGCCCGCTCACCGGAGTACACACCCGGATGGAAGTCGTCGGCAGTCCGGTAACGGCAGTTACCGGGCACCAAGGGACGGCGGTCCCTGCAAAGCGAGAACGAAAGTTTTCGCCTAGCTGAGATCGACGGATCTCAGCGAGCGCTACTGGTCGCAAGCTAGTAGCACCCCGCTGGCCGCAAACCAGCGAGCCCTATTGAGCAATCGATGGGGGCCCGTTGGCGGCAAACCGACGGGCGATCCTGAAGACGAAAGTCGACAGGAAAACTTGCCGGCACGCAAGCCGGTAAGCCTATCAGCCGCAAACTGATGGGGGTCAGAAGACGGCGGTCTTCAGACCGACGCTGGCGACGACATCCAGGACCGTGATACTCGGAGGGGCAGCAAGGGTCTATAGCAAGCTGCTGGTCGAGGAGAACAGGAAACTGCTAAAGGCAAGAATGAGTCCCGAGGCGCTAATCGGATTTGCCCGGTTGGTCGGCGAGCCCGGAGCCCAAGCAAGAACCGCACGAGGCGGCCAGCGTGAGCTGGAAGCAACGAGCGCAGGTTCAGCAAGGGTCTAACGCGAGCTGCTGGTCGAGGCGAAAAGATTAGCTAACCTCGGGATTCGTATTTGTATCGGAAAAAATGTGGCGGTCGAATTTCATCCGCAGCTCCCTCCCGTAATCGTCTCGAATGCGTCCTTCACGGAAAGTCCCCGGATTATCTCAGTTCATCAGGATTCGCGCGGCTCGGCTGCCAGATCGGCAGGTTGGATGTCGAGTGATGGCTGTGCCTCTCCTGCGCGCAAAAGGGCGAACTTCGTCGTCAACGGACCGATCAATTCATAAATTAAAACGGAAGATAGAACGATGGTCGTGATTGGAGCGGCAATCTCCGGCAAGCGCCGTTCGAGAGTAAGCACAAGTCCGATGGCGAGTCCGGCGTGAGAGAACATGGCGAGGGGGAAATTGCTGCGCGCACGGGGAGAAAGGTTGGTGCGGCGCGCGGAGAGCGCAATCGAAATTATCTTGGAGGCGCCGCGTGTCAGGAAATAGAAAATCCCCACAATGCCAAGTGTCTTGAGCAGCGAAATATGGAGGTTCGCTCCGGCCAGCACGAAGAAGATTGCGTAAAACGGCGGGTCGGTGCGCGATTGAATCCGGAAAACTCGGCGGCTGGTCTCCGAATAGTTGGCTGCCGTGGCTCCCACGGCAAGCGAAGCGACCAGTGTGGAGAGGTGTAGCACGAGCGCCAGTCCCACGGTAAGCAGGACGCAACCAATGAGGAGAATGAGTATCTCGCCCTGTTCGTGGACGTGCTCCGACCACGCGCCGAGGAGAAGGCCAACGAGGTATCCGAGGGCTGCCGATCCCAGTATCTGCCAGAAGAATCGGTAAACAGCTTCGTAGGCAATCGTGGAGCCAGCGACGGTTGAGCCGTTGGCGGAGAGACTGTAGCGGACGAGGCCCACGACGAGCGTGAACGTCGTCAGACAGATGACATTATTCAGGGCGATGGTGCCGGTGATGGCATCCGTAAGTGGACCCTCTGCGTTTAATTCACGGATCACCATCAGGGTCGACGCTGCCGCGGTTTCAATCGCGATGGCGGCGATGATTGCCGCTGCCTGCCAACTCTGGCCCGCGAGTTTCATGACCATCAGCATGGCGAGAAACGTGGCCACAGCGTCGGTAATGGCAACGCGGAAAACGTCACGCCCGATGTGACTGAACTTATTAACCTCGAAAATCGATCCGATGGAGAAGAGAATCAGGCCTAGTGCGACGTCACTGAATATACCGAGGGCTGCGAGATTGGAGCCGCTGACGAGGCTGAGCACTGACGGACCGATGAGGACTCCCATCAGAATGTAGCCAGTGACCTCGGGCACGCGCACCCACTTGACCAGGTGTCCCGCGACCAGCGCCAGCAACAAAATAAAACCCAGGGAGGCAAGCTGATTCATGGGGTGACGAATACCCCCTTGAGGCGGTTTCCAATCTGAACCGTGAAGTAGTGCGGCACGCTGGGAGCAAGGCGCGCCAGGAGATCGGGACTGGCAGCTTGTCCGTCGACCTGAAGCAGCCTGTCGCCGTTGCGGACCCCGGCGGCATAGAGCGTGCCGCGCACGTCAAGGTTCTCGAGCGTGACACCATCTTCTCGCCTGTAATCGAATCCAAATGCGTCCGGCTGCTTGGCGTTCTTCGCGGGAGGGAAGTGCAGATAGATCCGGCGGCCGAATCTTCGAATTGGGATGCTCGTCGTTGTGCTGGCGGACTGAAGCAGTTGTAAAAGGTCGTCAGGCGTGGCAATCGGTTGCTTCTTCGAGGAGAGTATGATGTCGCCCGGCAGGAAGCCGGCATCGGCCGATGGGAGGCCTTTCCAGATGTTGGTTACCAACAGTCCGTCCACGTCAAAAAACTTCTTGCTGACTTGCGGGACTGAGGAAGCTGCAATGCCGTAGCGCGCTCGAAGTGTGGCTTCCGGCGAAGTTGCTTTATTGACGATTTCCTCGATATCCAGGGCGCTGATGATGGCGGCAGACTCGCGGCAGGAAACGGTGAGTCCAAGCAGAGTGCCATTGGTATCGAAAAGCACGCTTCCGATGGAGCGAGCGGAGACGGGAATCGTCGTGCGGAGTTCGTTAAGCGGCGTTCCGGAACAGGAGAAAGGCTCGGTGCCAATGAAGCTGCCGGGCACAAAGCTTACCTTCCCTTCGCTGCTCCGGGTTGCCAGGATGACGGAAGCTCCGTCGGAGGGCGTCCATTTAAGCGCAATGTTCGGAACGGCCAGTTGATCGCTCTTGAAAGCCGCAATTGGAAACGCGGAAGAGTTGAGAATCGGTTGCATGTTCACCGGGCCGGAAGAGGTAACGCCGAACGCTTCCGCCGGCAAGGGCTGGCGCGGCATGGCACTGACAGCCATCCCATTTTTCCATGCAACAAACGGCATGTGAGACCCAAGAAACACCCCGAGATACGGATCGACGATTTGAGCGGCTCCTGCAAAGCGTCCTGCCATAATGCTGATCGCGGAATTAGAAGCGATCTTGCGTATTTGTTCGATCTCTGCCTGAGAGACCGTCACTTCAGATTCTGTTTTTGAGGACGTGCGAAGGCTTGCAGGGCGGAAGACAGTGCCGAGCACGAGGATGAGCACGGCGACGACAGCCGAAAAGACCAATCGTTTTTTGTGTGAAGCTGCGTCGGGCGTCTTCGCAATCTGAGGCGTCATCGGCAAGTCCCATTGCCACGAATTGAGTTCAGACTAAGGCTGGCCAGACAAAGGCGTCTGACTGATCTGGGTCAAAGAGACTTCACGGAAATCGCGAGAAGATCTTCCACAAGGCCGACTTCCTTCTGCACAAACGGCTCAGCGTATTTCACACCCGCGAGCAGTCCATAGAATGAGGCCAGGGTATGCAGGCGTTCGCGGGTTTCATCCATCTCAGGAAAGATGCCGGAACCGGCCTGCTGGTTGTCATATTGTGAGTGATAGGCGAGCAGTGACTCGGTCCGACGGTCGAACTGACCGGTGATATCCACGACAAATGACGGGCGGACGTCGAAGTAAAGACTGGCGTAGATGATCTTAAATGGCCGGTGCGGCGCGAGTTTAGCAAGCCCGCGAAGGTCGTCGGTTTCTTCAAGGGTCTCCGTTTGTCCGAGCTTCGTGAGTCCAGCGAGAAAGCATGCTTCGTAGCCGAGTGTCGAACAGGTGTAGTGGTCAGGATGGCGCCCCTGCCAGTAGGGGAGAATGACGACCCGGGGACGCAGTTCGCGAATTACCTGTGCAATCTTGATGCGGTTTTCCCAGTTGTTCTCGACTCGTCCATCCGGGATGTCGAGTGCTTCTCGCCACGCCACGCGAAGGATGCGTGCGGCCTCCTCTGCTTCGCGTGCGCGATCCTCGCGACTGCCACGCGTACCCATCTCGCCCTGCGTCAGATCCAGGATGCCTGTTCGCTGGCCGTGCTCCGCAGCCTTGAGGAGCGTCCCCCCGCACGTCTGTTCGACGTCGTCGCGATGCGCGGCAATGGCGAGAATATCGAGATTCATGAGCTACTTCTTGCGTTCGACAAGATACCGGGCGATGGCCTTCAGAGTCTCGGCTCGAGCCCCAAAACTGTCCAGCGCGCTACAGGCTTCGTTGATGAGCCGGTCGGCCATCTCCTCTGCTTTTGGAAGCCCGAAGAGAGCCGGGTATGTTGACTTCTCCGACGCAACGTCTTTGCCGGCCGTCTTGCCAAGTTGTTCGGAGGTCTGTGTGACGTCGAGGATGTCGTCGGCGATCTGGAAGGCAAGTCCGGCGGCGCGTCCGAACTCGCGTACCCGTTGAAGTTCGGTAGAGTTCGCGTTGGCGTAGATGCACCCGGTCAGCAGCGACGCCGTGATCAGCGCCCCCGTCTTGGCGCGATGAATGTACTCAAGCGTGGTGGCATCGGCGCGCTTGTGTTCGTATTCCAGGTCCATGACCTGGCCGCCAATCATGCCTTCGATCGTGCCGGTCGCGTGCGACAACTCTTCGACGATCCGGATGCGCTGCTCCGCCGAGCATTGCAAGCGTGCGAGCACCTCATACGCATATGTCTGCAAGGCATCGCCGGCAAGAATCGCAGTGGCTTCTCCATAGGCAACGTGGCAGGTTGGGCGTCCGCGACGGAGATCGTCGTTGTCGAGCGCCGGAAGATCGTCATGGATAAGCGAATAGGTGTGGAGCATCTCAATCGCCGCTCCAAGTTCCTCGACACCCTGTGGGAGATCCCCCGCGACCATGCGCGCGGATTCCATGCACAAGATGGGGCGGAGTCGCTTGCCCCCCGCGAATACGCTATGGCGCATGGCCTGATGAATAGATGGTGGTACCTGCGTCCCCTGTGGGAGCAGACGTTCAAGAGCGGCGTCGGCGAGCTTCTGGCCTTGTTGTAACGTGTCTTTCAGCATGAAAGACAAAGTGTAACAGCGGTGAGAGGAACGGAGCTAGTGCAGGAAGGCGAATTCGGTTTTGCTGCAAAAGTATTACCAGTGTCGCCCCTCCGCCCAGTATGTGATTTCCACGGGCTTCCCGTCCCACATACCCAGATAGAACGTCGCAGCATTGGGAACAGCTTCACCCTGATGATCGGTAGAAGAAATGGCCACAAAGCGATCACTCCACGATTGGTCAACATCGAGAGCGACAGCATAGGGAAGGTACTTTTCATAAATGCCCGGCTGCTTGTGCGGCGCGTCAGGTAAGTCCATCGGCGATTTTTCCACGGATTTAAGGAAGTGGCGGAAACCAGCGATTTCATGCAGAAGCTTTCGGCCCTCGGGAGTTGGAAGCCTCATGAAGTGGTACACGGATACGTTGAGTGCAACCAGCGCAAGAGTTGTGATGAGTGGTGGAATTCCAAAGGTTCCGATGAGGACGACCGCTCCCAGAAGAATGCCTGCGAGGCAAGGGACCAAAAACATAAAGAAGAGTAGTGCGCGGCGCAATATGGCCCCTTGCAGTTTGTGGCGAGCGGCGCGAAAGAGATCCGCCAGACGAAGCAGCACGAAGATGAGGTAGAACGCTGCGGGCGCCATAGCGACGAGTGCGAGGAGAAGTGCTTCCCAGTCGTCGATCGATTGAGGACGCGAGCAGAAGCATACACATGCGAAAGACAAGATGGCGCCGCCATTCACGTAATTGCGATTCTCTTCGAACCACTTTCCGACGGAACGTTCCCGGAGCGAGTTTGCCATCTGATATGCGGTGTGAGCGGTGAGATCGTCAAGGAGCGTGAGTGGAATCCCTTGTTTGCCGTGACGGTAGTTGAAGCGCGATAGGAGAAGTTCTTCCTCTGGCGGAAGATTCGTACCGTCATTCGCAGCGGAGCCGCGCGTCAATCTTGGGACGCCATTCACCGTCTGAAGAGTGCCGATCCCCTTGGAGACAAGGCTGAGTACAGCGGCCCAGAAAGTCCGGTCATCAAAAGACTCTTTCCAGATGTAACGAATCATCGCGGGCGAAAGATCGCGAGGAGGTGCGTACAACGGAACGAGCGGTGCAGCCTCTCTGTCGCGCCCGACTTGCAGCCAGATGAAGAGGTAATAGCCGCACACGATAAGTACGGCTGCGGCACAAGCAAAGCTGAGTGAGAGCATGGCGAATAAAATATCGTCAAACAAACACTTCAGCAAGCATGAGAAAGCCCCGGCAGGTGCCAGGGCATATACGGTTTGCGGATTGATGCAACTCTATGCGGCGGACGCGATCCTTCCCGGTGGGAGACTTCGCGCGGCGTTGATAATGGTGCGAATGTCTGACGGGTGGCAGAAATCGACGGCGCCGGCGTTGACTGACGCAGTCCACATGCCGTCGTCGGGCACGCGATGAGTACAAACGACGGCGACGTGCGAAAGTTCGTTGCAAAGTTTACGCACACAATCGAACGAGAGGAGGTCAAGATCAACGACGGCGACCTGGGCTCGATTACGAGCGACGGTGGCACAGATTTCCTCCGCGCTCGTGGCAACGACCACGCGGCGGAAATGGGCATGAAGGTTGGAAGCGAGTTGCTGAGCGGCGACGGTGTCGGCTTGCGCGATTACAACAGTGAGCGACTGCATACAACACTTCCTAGGGGACCCACAACAGACGGGCATCGAAGAATATGGCGTGCTCGTCAGATGCAGGCGGGAAACCGAAAATGTTTCGCCGTACGACGCGTGGCGAGGATGGCTAATGATTAACGTTTTGCCTCGGGCCGATCAAACGGCTCAGGCTGGAGCTTGCCATTCTGCTTCAGGAGGAGTTCCACCTTGCCCTCTGCATCTTCGAGTTCCGTCCGACAGGAGTTGGAAAGCTTGACGCCTTCCTCGAAGAGCTTCAGGGCTTGTTCGAGAGGAAGATCACCCTTCTCCAACTGATTCACGATCTCTTCCAGACGTTGTAACGAGTCTTCAAACTTTGGCAAGGTGCTTACTCCCTGAAGCACATTCTAACGTTATCCAGCACAAACGCGACGGTAAAACTTTCGTGACAATGTTCCGGATTCAGAACAAAACGGGCAACCCCATGCTGCACTGCGCTCAGCGCAGCAACTGAGCGGTCTTGAGAAAGTCGTAGTTGCCGCTGGAGCTGATGTCGATATCGGAAATTCGGCGTGTGTGGACGACAACGTTGTCCAGGTACCAGAGGTTGATATAAGGCAGGTCCTCGTTCACGATCTCCTGGATCTTCCAATAGTCAGCCTTGCGGCGTTGCTGATCCGTGGTGGAGAGACCGTCGTCGATAAGCTGATCGACGCGCGGATTGGCGTAAAAGCTGCGGTTGGCGCGCTTCGGCGGGAAACTCTCCGAGTCGAAGATGTACTGGAAGATGTCCGGATCCTCATTCCCGCCAATCCATCGCAGCGAATACATCTGGTAGGCGCCCTTGGTGACGTCGGAATAGAAGGTGGCAAACTCGTAACTGCTGATGTTTAGATCTATGCCAACAGCCCGTAACTGTTGTTGCAACACGGCAGCGAGCAGACGGGTTGTCTCCTCGGTAGAAGTCTTCATCACGAGGTGAAAACGAATTCCGTCCGGTCCCGGCGGGAAGCCTGCCTCGTCGAGCAACTGCCGGGCGCGTGCCGGGTCGTACGCATACACGCGAGCGTTCGGGTCGTAGGCCCACTGTTGGGGAGGAAGGACGCTATTGGCGGGCCGTGCCATGTCCCGCCAGAGGTAATGGATCAGCGGTTGGACGTCGATGGCGTGCGCGATGGCGCGACGGACGCGGAGGTGCTTGAGAATGGGATCGCGCAGGTTGAGCGCGAGATACGTGAAGATAGTTCCTGGTGCACGTTGGACGACGAGATTCGTCTCCCGCTGGAGCGTTAGCACCGTGTCCGGTGTAAGGGAATTGATGGCCACATCGGCGCTGCCCTTGCGAAGCTCCAGTGCCCGTGTGGTGGAGTCGGGCACCACGGCGAATCGCACGCGGGCAATCTTCGGCTCCGTCCCCCAATAGTGATCGTTGCGTTCGATGACGACATCGCGGTCTTGTGAGCTGGAAACGAATTTAAACGGTCCGCTGCCGATAGGGTGCGCGCCGAATTTGTCGAGGGCGCCATTGGGGACGATTCCGATAGCGCCGTCAGAGAGGTTCCAGAGCAGCGATGCCCACGGACGCTTGAGGTGAAAGATGACCGTGTAGGGATCGGGGGCGTCGATGTGATCGATGGGCTCGTAGGTGCTCGCCTTGGGCGAGGGCAGCTTGCCGGATAGGATCGAGTCAAATGTCCACTTCACGTCAGCGGAAGTGAGAGGTTGCCCGTTGTGAAAGTAAACGTCGTGACGCAGGTGGAAGATATAAGTCGTCGGGTTCGGAATCTCCCAACTCACGGCAAGCCATGGTTCGAGATTGAAGTTGGCATCGCGATGAACCAGCGCGTCAAAAAGGAGTTCGTCGATGCGCTCCGACTGAGCGTCGGTTCCGATGCGGGGGTCCAGATTTGTCGGACTGCTCTCAATGATGACGACAGCGGTGTTGGGATCAGGCTTGCGTGAACATCCCGTCGAAAAGACAAGCGTCACAAGCAGCAGAAATGAAAGTCCGCGCGTCACGGCACGCGCTCCAGGCATGTGCGACCCTGAATCAAACATACGAAATCTTCCCGAGGACGACCGGACGGCTTGCCCCGGTTGCGGAGGGAATGTTCGATGGTTGGCGGTGCCACGTCTCGTAAGCGAGCACGGCAAACGCGGCGGCTTCCTTGGCTTCGCTCGGCAGGCCGAAGGCGTCTGTCGATTGCAGCTTGAGTCCGAAAGGCTGGATTTCGCGCTCGATCATCGCCAGCAATGTCGGATTGTTCGCACCTCCACCCGAGATGAGGTAGTCGCGGTAAGCGCCGGAATTCTCCGCTCCCATGATTGGCCTGATCGCCAGGCCGATGCTTCGCGCGGTGAGAAGCGTGGCTGTGGCAATCACGTCATGTTTGGAGGCGCGCCGGCAGAGCGACAGGAACAGTCGCACGAACTCTCGTCCGAACTCTTCGCGTCCGGCTGTTTTTGGAGGCTTGCGGCGGAAGAACGGCGCGCGCAGAACCTCCGAGACGACCGTATCGAGTGGCGTACCTGCGGCGGCGAATCGCCCGTCACGATCAAATGGCTTGGAGAAGAGTGCCTCGGCCACCGCGTCAATGACCATGTTGCCGGGGCCAGTGTCGAAGGCGATGACTTGCTCAGGCGTCGCCGCGGCTGGTATCGCAGTGAAGTTCCCGATGCCCCCGATATTCTGCACAATGCGCCCGCGACGGCGATGGCGATAGAGAAGGTAGTCGAGGTATGGCACCAGTGGCGCGCCTTTACCGCCAGAGGCCATGTCGGCCGGGCGGAAGTCGCTGACGACGGGAATACCAAGCCGCGCCGCAAGCAGGGAGCCTTCGCCGGTCTGCCAGGTGCAGGCAATTTTGCGTCCCAGGAATAGTGCAGGCTCGCCCTGGTGATAGAGCGTTTGTCCGTGGCAGCCCACGAGATCGGCCTTGAGGCCGGATTTGCGCTGTACTCCGGCCACAGCCTCTGAATAAAGTTCGGCCAGTAAAAAATTGAGGCGAGCAAGATCGGCCACGGAAGCCGACTTGGAGTTCATTGCCCCAAGCACCGCTCGCCGGACGGCCGATGGGTACGGGAATTCGTGCTGAGCGAGGAGTTGAAGCCGCGTATTGAAACCCCGGCCCATCAGTCGCACGAGCGCGACATTGATCCCATCGGCGGAAGTTCCGGACATGATGCCGGCAACAATCAAAGGGTCCCTCGCAACTGGAGTGAAGGGTGATTGTAACAAGTTCGTCGCGGGTCGTGATCCGACTACAGGGTTGCAGCGGCCTCCACATTGATGGCGAGCCGCACCTCTTCGTCGAATAGCCAGAGCTTGCGGCGGAGCTTGTCGACCGTCTTGTCCGTGGGCGGTGGAACGGCGCGACCATTCAACTCACGCGACCGCTTCTTGAAAGCCATGATGCGCCGCGCAGCGGTTTCTACCTGTCGCCGGAAATTCGCGTTCTTTTCGGCTTCATTAAGAACAGCGAGATAGGAGCGGTAGACAAACTCTTCGTTGTGGCACACCAGGAAAATATCGGCTCCAGCGCGAATCGTCTCGACGGCGGCCTGTTCGATCGGGGTGGAATTCAGTACGCCGCCCATTTCAAGATCGTCGGAGATGACCAGCCCCTTGTAGCCGATCTTCTTGCGAAGCACGTCGGTGATCCACTTTTTCGAAATCGACGCGGGCGTAGCGTCTTTCGTTACGTCCGGATAGGCCGCGTGCGCCACCATTACAAGCGGCAGGCTGCTGCGCAGCGTGCGATACGGGGCAAGATCTTCCTCCCACAACCGTTTCCATGGTTTCGAGATCGTCGGCAGGTCTTTGTGCGAATCGAGCGAACCCTCGCCGAGCCCGGGAAAGTGCTTGCCGCATCCGAGAACGTGCGCGCTCTTGAGGCCACGGAGAAATTCGCGTGCGTAAGCGACCGTCTGCTTGGGGTCGGGTGAAATCGTGCGCGACGTCATGACCGGAAGCGACGCTTCAAATCGCAGATCGAGGACCGGTGCAAAGTCCGTGTTAAAGCCAAGTGCGGCGACTTCCTCACCGATTACATGACCATGTTCCCGGAAGAGGCGCCGGTTCTTGCTGCGATAGACCTCGTGCGCCGGCATGGCGGGCGCAATGATGTTCTTGAGCCGGTCAACCGTGCCGCCTTCCATGTCGACGCACAAGAACATGGGGCGATTGACCGTGCGCTGCGCATCGCGAAGCAGAGCATGTGTCTGGCGGGGCTCTTCGATATTGCGCGCGAAGAGAACAATGCCGCCGGGTTGCATGGTGGCAAGCGTGGAGCGAAGTTTGGCGGAGACGGTAGTGCCGTCGAATCCGAAGATCAACAACTGACCGACAAGGGCGGAGAGATCAGTTTTGCGCGGCATGATGAGGCATTATGGCAGATTTGTGAAGCCGATTCACCTTTGAGATAGCGGAAGATAAAAAGGACGGGAAGGGATGCAGAATTGACTCAGGTAATGCCTTGAAGTGTTTGGCTTAATTTCTAAAATTCGGCAATCCGGCAATTCGAAAATTGTCCTAATCGATTTGTTTCTTCAGTTCGTGCAGCAGGTTCAGCGCTTCAAGAGGAGTGAGGTTATTGAGATCGGCGTCACGGAGGCGATCAAGCACCTGGTTGGAAAGCGGCGTGAAGATCGTCAGTTGGATGCCGCGATCGTGCTTCTTTTCCGCGTCCGTGCCGAGGTGTTCCGTGGCGCGCTGCTCGGCGGTTTCGTGCTCACGCAGGACTTCACGCGCACGGGAGATTACGTCCGCCGGGAGGCCGGCGAGTTTCGCCACTTCGATGCCGTAGCTTTTGTCGGCTGACCCCTGACGAATCTTCCGCAGAAAAACAACGTTGCCACCGGTCTCTTTTACCGAGACGTGGAAGTTCTTCACCGAGTCGAGCAGCGTTTCCAGGTCGGTCAGTTCGTGGTAGTGGGTTGCGAACAACGTCTTGGCACGCGTCCTCTGGTGGATGTATTCCACCACGGCCCACGCAATGGCCAGTCCGTCATACGTGGCTGTCCCGCGGCCAATCTCGTCGAGGAGAATCAGCGAGTTCGGCGTAGCTGTGTTCAGGATAGCGGCCGTCTCGGTCATCTCGACCATGAATGTCGAACGCCCGCGGGCGAGATTATCGGAAGCACCGATGCGCGTAAAGATGCGGTCAACGACACTGAGGCGAGCCCGGGTCGCCGGTACGAACGAACCCATCTGTGCGAGCAGAACGACCAGCGCGGTCTGTCGAAGATAGGTCGACTTGCCGCCCATGTTAGGCCCGGTGATGAGCAAAATGTTGTGCGAAGTCGCGTTGAGATAAAGATCGTTCGGCACAAAGCGATCCGTGGAGCCGGTAAGCTCCGGTTGCTCGATGACCGGGTGCCGGCCTTCGATGATCTCCAGATCGCCCGATGTGTCGAAGGCAGGCCGGCAGTAGTTTCGTACAGCGGCCAGGTGCGCGAATGAGGCCAGCGCGTCAACCTCGGCGAGTGCCAGTGCGGTCTGCCGTATGCGGCGTGCCTCGGCGGCGACGGCTTGCCGTAATTCGGCAAATAGCCGGCGCTCGATCTCGACGATTTTTTCTTCCGCATCAAGCACCTTCGTCTCGTATTCCTTCAATTCCGGCGTGGTGAAGCGTTCAGCGTTCACCAGCGTCTGCTTGCGCTCGTAATCCGAAGGAGCCAGGTGCTGATTAGATTTACTGATCTCGATGTAAAAACCAAAGACGTTATTGAACTTGACCTTGAGCGAGCCGATGCCGGTCCGCTCGCGCTCGCGTTGCTCAATCTGCGCGATGTAGCGCTTGCTGTTGTGGCTGATGTCGCGCAGTTCGTCAAGTTGCGGATCGATGCCGGATTGGATCACTCCGCCGTCATTGAGTGTGAGTGGCGGTTCGGGGATGACCGTTCGGTCGATGCGTTCGCGCAAATCGGCGAGTTCGTCCAGAAGTTCATTGAGCTGCGCAAGTCGCGTTGCGGAGAGTCGGGAAAGTCCGGACTTCACCGCCGGTAATTTTGCGAATGAGGCCGATAGCGCGAGCGCGTCGCGCGGGTTCGCCGTTTCCAGCGTGATGCGGCTCAACAGGCGTTCGATGTCGAGAATGCCATCGAGCGAGCGGCGCAATTCTTCGCGCGAGACTGTGTCCCGCACGCCGGCCTCAACGGCGTCGAGGCGGAGATTGATCTCCGCTGGGTCGATCGACGGGCGAAGCATCCACGCACGCAGCAGACGCTTGCCCATGGGTGTGATGGTATTGTCCACGGCGCGGAAGAGCGTGACCGAGTCGCCTGATCCGGCAAAAAGCGGTTCGATCAGTTCAAGGTTGCGAACGGTGACGGCGTCGAGAATGAGGCAGTTCTGGCGCTGATAATAGCCGATGCGGTCAATATGCTCGAGCGTGCCGCGTTGTGTCTGGCGGACGTAATGAAGGATGGCTCCGGCAGCGCAAGCGGCGGCCGTGCGGTTCGCAAGGCCAAAACCTTCGAGCGACAGCACCGCGAAATGGTTCTCGACAAGCGGGATGGCGTAGTCAGGCGAGAATATCCAGTCTTCCAGCGGCGTCTCCGCCCAGCGCACGTCAGGAGCAATGTCCATCGAGGCGAAGCGAGGCGCGGCTGCCGTAACCGGTGCTCCACTCGGAACCGCAACGGAGGTCTGTGCCGGGGAGTGCTGGTTGAAGAGCGGAAGGGAAGACGCGTAGAGCAATTCGCGCGGGCGGAGCGTCTGGAGTTCTTCGGTGACGCGGCGATCGGCATCTGGACCGGTGAATTCCGTGGCGCGAAACTCGCCGGTCGAAAGATCAAGCGCGGCAAATCCGACGGTCTCTCCCGCGCGTGCAATGGCGGCAAGGAAATTGTTCTCCTCCGAGCCAAGCAGCGAGTCCGCAACCGTGCCGGGAGTTACAACGCGGGTGACTTCTCGGCGCACGAGCTTTTTCGTAAGCTTCGGATCTTCCACCTGGTCGCAGATGGCGACCTTGTATCCCTTGCGAATGAGCTTTGAAATGTAATTCTCGGCGGCGTGGTAGGGAACACCGCACATGGGAACCGGAACTCCATGTTCCTTCTGGCGCGAGGTAAGGGTGAGTTGCAATTCGCGAGAGGCCACCACGGCGTCCTCAAAAAAGAGCTCGTAGAAATCTCCCACGCGAAAGAAAAGGAGCGCGGTAGGGTGCTCTTTTTTGACGGCAGCATGCTGCCGCATCAATGGGGTCTGTGGATCACTCATGGAAAGCCTGAACGGTGGTGAGTATAGCAGAGGCACGGCGGCCATGAACGCGCAGAAGCTGTTGAAAAGTTGGTAGTTATTGTCCAACGGAAGGAGGGAAATCCATATGGCGGACAAAGCTGAAAGTCCGCCGCCAAATCCGGAGAACCCTTCGGCATAAAAGTTTCTGCATTTGACTATCCTTCCGAGGTTTGATGTTCTAGAGCACATCATGGAACTTCGTAAGGACCCAATCACGCGTTCGTGGGTGATCACGGGAGACCTGCCGGACACACAGCGTCAGGCGGAGCCTTTCTGCAAGTTCTGTCCGGAATCGCCAAAGCAGCCGCAGGTGATTTCGACGATGGCGTCCGTCAACTACGGACCGTGGTCGGCGCGCGCTGTAGTCCACCCGGATCCGCTGTACCACGTGGAAGGCGACCCGGGACGGCGCGGCGTTGGGCTTTACGACATCATGCGTGCCGTGGGCGCGCACGAAGTGCTGGTGGAAAACTCGCGTCACGACCGTCAGCTCTGGATGGCCACCGATGCCGAAATCGAGCAATTCCTGCTTCTTTGCGCTGCTCGCATACAAGACCTGAAAAACGATCATCGCTTCAAGTACGTGAGCGTCTTCAAAGATCAGGGCCCGCTGGCCGGGCAGGAGTTCGACCATCCAACCTCGCAAATCGTGGCAACGACGTTTGTTCCCAGAAGGGTGCTCTACGAATTGCGTGCGGCGCGCGAGCACTACGCCCACAAGGAACGCTGCGTCTTTTGCGACATTCTGGCCCAGGAGATGCAAGCGCGGGAAAGAATTATCGAGGTGCGTGGAGATTTTGTCGCTTGCTGTCCGTATGCGCCGCGTGTTCCCTACGAAACATGGATTCTTCCTACCACGCATAGCGCGCACTTTGAGCGGACGGCAACGTCAAAACCAGGCGCCCTGCGCGATTTTGCCGCGCTGCTGCGTCGCACGCTGAATCGCATACGGAGTGTGACGGAAAGTTTCCATCTTGTTCTGCACACCGCTCCGAACACCATGCTTAAGACGAAGGTACTGAACTATTGGCGAACGATCGATGATGACTACCACTGGCACATCGAGATTGTTCCAATCATCGCGAGCAAGGCAAAGTCCTACACATTCAAAGAGGTTTACTACACGCCCGTGACCTCCGAGTCAGCGGCAGCAAGGTTGCGCGAGGCCCCCACCGAGTACAACAGCCTGGGTTCCACAACCTGGGCGCGATGACATAGAGTTCATCGCATTAATTAACGGCAAAGAGCGGTGCTTCAGCCCCAGCGGTTTTTACATGCGGTTTCGCAACTGAAATCAGACACAAACCGGACTACAATATCGACCCCAAGGGGGTGAGGCATGGCGCCGCGCAGAATCAAGACGTACCCGTCAGAACTTGGACACGTTTATCAATATTTTTTCGTCGGGCAGCGCGAGGCCTTCGAAGACTTCGGCATGGCGACGACGGAGTACATCTTTGACGTCATCGGAGGGCAACCGCCCCAATACTCCGTGAGCGTGTTCCTGGGAGCGGATGCTCTATCCGCATGGCAGACGACTCATGCACGTCCCCTGTCGTCCACGGAGTGCTATGCGGTCGCCAAGCTGCGGCTGTGCAAGGCCTTCGACGAGATCGAGGATATGTTCCAGGGAGGGCGAAGATTGTGCGTGGAACCCGGTCGCGTGGAGGAGCTATTGGAACCGTTGAAACTTGACGGCTGATGAGGGCCCGAGAAGTCTCTTTGGGCCGCGGAAAATCACGGGAGCCGCGTCTCCGATCAGGGTGTGATTATAGTCACATACTTACGTGACAGTCACACTGTAGCCTAATCGAGTGGTTTGTATACTAGTAATGACTGGATCGGGACCGTATAAGTCCCCGGGGGATCTGGCATTGGGATCTATGCCGTTACTTTGGCTCAGAGTTGCGACGGTTTTATACGGGATCGGCCTGATTTACGCCCTCATGCAGCTAAGCAGGCGGGGGGAGTGGTTAGGAAAGATTGCTATTCCCGCAGTAGAGCTGGGGATGGTGTTCCATTTCGTATCCCTGGTCGAGACGGCAATCCTGCTCGGTTACATGGACCTGATGACCATTCGGCATGCGGAGTCAGCGCTGGCTCTGCTGATGGTCGTTACCTTTATGTTTTTGTATGTCCGTTACGACATGACGTCGCCGGGCATGTTTATCTTTCCTCTGGCGTTTTTTCTTACTTTCGGTTCGGCCCTGGCGCAACATCCACCCGCGTTCACGTCACCGGCACTGCGCAGTCGCTGGATCATCGCGCACGTTACGTTGCTTTTGATTGGATACGCGGCGCTGTTCTTCAGTTTCGTCGCCAGCCTGCTTTATCTCTTGCAGTCTCGAAACCTGAAGTCGAAGCAACCCGGAGGCTGGGCATCGCGCATGCCGGCCCTGCAGGTCATTGACGAGCTTGGCTACCGCGCGCTCCTGATTGGCTTTCCGTTCATGACGCTTGGTTTGATGGCGGGCGCCGTTGTTGCCACCGAGAAATTTGGTGCGAAGTATTTCGCCGATCCCAAGGTACTGCTGTCAATCCTGATGTGGGGCGTGTACATGGTGCTTATGTATACGCGTTGGAGTGCCGGTTGGCGCGGTCGCAAGGCCGCTTATCTCGCAACCTTCGCGTTTGCCGCCGCCGTAGGTGCGTGGATCGCGAACTACCTCAGCCCCTTGCACAGGTTTATCGCCCCATGAACTTTTTCGTCATTGGCGTGAACCACAAAACCGCACCGGTAGAGGTACGCGAACGGTTTGCCATTCCCGAGTCGCAGCTCCCGGAGGCGATGCAGAAGCTTGCTCGTTACCCGGGTGTGGAAGAGGCGATGATCGTTTCCACCTGTAACCGGGTGGAAATGGTGGCTCGCTCCACGAACGGAAGTTGCGACCTTCACGGCTTTCTGCGCGAGTACTACCACCTGAATCCGGGCGAATACGAAAAGTATGTATTCGAATACCAGAAGCGCGATGCCGTGAAACATATCTTTCGCGTCGCCTCGAGCCTGGACTCGATGGTGGTTGGCGAACCGCAGATTCTCGGACAGGTCAAAGAATCGTACGCGGTTGCGCGCGCGGTTGGGACCGTGCAGTCGCAACTCGATGCGCTGATGACTCGCGCTTTTGCGGTCGCGAAAAAGGTTCGCAGTGAGACGGCGGTTGCCAGCTCGTCGGTTTCCATTGCATCCGTTGCGGTGGAGTTGGCGGAAAAGATCTTCGGCAACCTGTCGGGCAAGGCCGTTTACCTCGTCGGCGCAGGGAAGATGTGCGAGCTGGCGGCGCGGCATCTCATGGCGCACGGCGCGAAGAAGATTTATGTAGGCAACCGCACCTACGAGCGGGCGTTGGCGCTCGCGAAGAAGTTCGAGGGCGAGGCAATTCCGTTCGAGCAGTTGTATGAAACGGCGGACAAGGCTGACATCATTATTAGTTCGACCGGCGCGCCGCACGCCATCTTCCGCAAAGAACATGCGGAAAAGTTCCTGGCCCGGCGGAAGAACAAGCCGATGTTCTTCATCGATATCGCGGTTCCGCGTGATATCGACCCGGCCCTGAACGAACTCGACGGAATTTTCGTTTACGACATTGATGACCTGCAGCAGGTAGTGCAATCGCACATGGGCGACCGCAAGCGTGAGGCTGAACGTGCCGAAGCGTTGGTGGAGCTGGAGGTCGACAAGTTCGAAGCACGGCTGCTGACCGCCGATGTCGTGCCGACCATTGTGTCCTTGCAGGAACATCTGGAGACGATTCGCCAGGCCGAAATTGACCGTGTACGTGGCCGGCTCGGAGAACTATCTCCCGAGCAGGAGATTGCGCTGGAAGCGATGACGCGCGGCATCATCAACAAGATCATGCATACGCCGATCACCACGCTGAAGCAGTCGGCGCGCGATCCCGAGGCCACGACGGTGATCGACCTTGTACGCAGGCTGTTTAACCTGCGTACGGAGCAACCCCCAGAGGAAGAGCGGCCCGTGGCTGCCGTATCTGAAACAAAGTGTGGCAAGTAATCAGAATTCGCAGAGGTAAAGGAAGTCCGAGGCAATGGCCCTTCTTCGTATAGGTTCCCGAGGTTCGCAGTTGGCGCTTTGGCAGGCGAATCACATTTCCGATTTGCTGCGGGCTCGCGGTCACAAGGTCGAACTCGAAATTATCAAGACTACGGGCGACAAGATCACCGACGTGGCGCTTGCCAAAGTCGGCACTAAGGGAATGTTTACGAAGGAGATCGAGGAGGCGCTGCAGGAAGGGCGCGTCGATCTTGCGGTACACAGCCTGAAAGATCTGCCAACGGAGTTGCAGGGACCGTTTGAGATTGCCGCCATCACGACCCGGGTCGATCCCCGCGATGCCTTCCTGTCGATCAAATATAAGAGCATCGACGAATTGCCTCAGGGAGCCAAGGTCGGAACCAGCAGTCTCCGCCGGCAGGCGCAACTGAAAAAGCTTCGCCCGGATTTAGATATATACCCGCTTCGGGGGAATGTGGATACCCGGGTGAGGAAGCTTGAAGAAGGGCAGTACGATGCGATTATTCTCGCTGCGGCCGGTTTGACCCGGTTGGGCAAGACGCAATATATCCGGCAGATTATTGCCGCGGATGTAATGTGTCCGGCAGCGGGGCAGGGCGCGCTGGGAATAGAGATTCGCCTTGGGGATGCCGAGACGCGCGCCCATCTGGCGTTTCTCGACGATAAACCTTCGCGCGTGGCGACCGTCTGCGAGAGGGCGCTGCTCAACAAACTCGGTGGCGGTTGCCAGGTGCCGATTGGCGCTTCGGCGGAAGTTAAGAATGGCGTGATTACGCTGACAGCAATTTGTGCAAGGCCCGACGGAACGGAATTGCTGCGCGAAGTTCAGACGGGTACGGACCCGGTCGAACTTGGCGAGCGCACGGGTGACATTCTGCTGGGTCGCGGTGCGGATCGAATTTTGCAGGAAGTTTACGGTGCGGCTGAAGCCGTGCCAAGGCAGTCGTGATGAGCATGTTAATGGAACCTACGAGTAGTCTAAGGGCCCGCGAAGAGGCAAGCGAGTTGCTTCCTCTGCACGGTTGGCGTGTCCTAGTTTCACGGGCAAAGAAACAGGCGGGAGTGCTTACGGACGGACTGTCGGCGCTGGGCGCGGATGTCCTGGAAATTCCGTTTATTGAGATTCGGCCCCCGCGTTCCTACAAGGCGTTGAACGACGCGTTGAAGTTGATTTCGGAATATGAGTGGTTGATTCTGACGAGCGTGAACGGAGTGGAAGCTCTGTTCGAGCGGATGGCGAAGCTGAATATTCCGAAGCGGGTTCTTTTGCATCTCAAGATCGCTGCAATTGGTCCCGCGACCAGGTCGGCTCTCGAGCGCGAGGGATTGAAGGTCACGGTAATGCCGAAAGAGTACGTGGCGGAATCCATCGTGGCGGCGCTGCGCGACAAGGTTCGGGGCAAGCGCGTGCTGCTCTGCCGTGCCAAGATCGCCCGCGACGTCATTCCTCGCGAACTGAAGCGACTCGGTGCCTACCTCGATGTCGTGGAAGCCTACGAGACGGTGATTCCGCAGGCGTCCCGGGTGAAGCTCCGCGCAGTATTGAAGGACCCGGATCGCAGACCGCATGTCATCACGTTCACGAGTTCGTCGACGGTAAGAAATTTCGTGAGCCTGCTTGGAATTCGTTCGGGAAAGTCCAAGCTGTTGATCGGCGTACTGAACGCATCGATTGGGCCGGTGACTTCCGACACTCTGCGTGAGTTTGAACTGAACGTGGACGTACAAGCGCAGGAGTACACCATGCCTGGCCTGGTCAAGGCGATTTCCGATTTCGCCAACTCGCCAACGGGTCGCTACCGCATGAAGACCGGCGGGGATCCTTCTTCCCAACATAGTTGATCGGATAGACTCATCGGTCGATTATGTACGGTCGTTCGAAAGTTTCCGGGGCCGGATGTATTCGTTTGCCGATCCGGCCCGGAAGACTGATCCGGTGCCTGGCGCTGCTACTCGATCAGTGAGCACCCGCATCCAGGCGATGGCACATGCGACTTAAGGAAGTCTGATACTCGCCTGTAAGCGTCAATCTGGTTTTCCACTCGCGCAAATCCGTGGCCTTCATCCGCATAGATCTTCAACTGCACAGAGCCGCCTTGTTTACGTATGGCGTCGGCCACCTGTTGCGCTTCGGTTTTCGGACAGCGTGGATCGTTACCTCCCGCCAACAGCAGCAGTGGCGCCTTGATCTTATCCACGAAATTGATCGGTGAGCGATCTTCCCACAGGGCCTTGTTCTTGACGGGGTCGCCCATAAAGAGCCGGTCGGATTCCTGCAACTGCGGATCTTCGTTGGCGAACTCAGTGAACCAGTTGACGAAGGGCACGATGGGAACCGCCGCGGCCCACATGTCGGGAGCCTTGGTCACGGCCATCATGCTGAGATAGCCGCCGTAACTTCCACCCATCACGATCATTTTTTTCGGATCGACAAATCCCGACGCCTCAATGAATTTTGCCGCACCAATTACGTCCTGCAATTCGCCGCCGCCGGCGTCCATGCGATTCGCGTCCTGGAATTCCTTGCCGTAACCGGATGAGCCTCGGTAATTGGGGGCAATCACCAGGTACCCCTGGTTCGTCATGTACTGGACGATGCGATTGAATCCATCCACCGATTGCGACGCGGGGCCGCCATGGATGTAGACAATGGCCGGGTAGTGCGCATTTCGAATGATGTTATGCGGCACATAGGCGAACGCGGATATCGTGTACTTGCCATCCGCGCTCGGGTAGTGCACCAGGTACGGCTCCACCATGTAGTCAGTACGCACGCCCGCCATCAGCGAGTGAGTGATTTGCGTTGACCCGCCACTCTTCAGGTCATAGACCCACAGATCGTTCGGAGTCGTGGCACCGCTGTGGTAATAGATGAGCCGCGAACCATCGCGTGAGAACGACGAGTATCCGGCGTGCAACGTGTTGATGCCCTTACTCAATGGCAGTGACTCGGTTTTTCCGGTCGAAAGATCGTGAACGTAGACATCCTCGTAGCCATCGACGTTCGCGGTCCATATGACCAGCCGGCCGTCCGGTGAGAATTCGCCTGCGCTGATCTCCCACTTGTCCTGCGTGAGCCAGTCCACCTTGTGAGTCGCGATGTCGAGGAGCCCAACGTTTTCGTACCCATTGGCGGCGTCGGAAGTGATGAGCATCTTCTTGCCATCCGGAGAGAACTCGGCGGCGGAGTAAGTCTGATCCCCGGTGTGCCTGGTCAGGTTGGTGACGGCTCCGCTCGCGAGATCAATCATCATCACGTCGGAGTCCTTACCGTTGGCGTTCTCCTGTGTCCAGGCCAGGAACTTGCCGTCGTGGGACCAGATGGGCTCTACGTTGCCAATATCGCGCGGAGAATCGTGGGTGATGTGACGCGTCATCCTCGTCTCGACATTGATGACGTCAATTTCGAAGCTCGGAGAAGTTTTGGACTTGGTCATGTAGGCAACCTGCTTGCCGTCGGGTGACCAGGCCGGGGCTTCGTCCGCCGTGTCGGCG
>Ga0307375_10000976_pt1 | contig 32775 bp, 53 predicted proteins | sample TR1MG_FD_202531 | JGI IMG/M metagenome (GOLD analysis project Ga0307375, IMG submission 202531) | Soil microbial communities from Risofladan, Vaasa, Finland - TR-1 | ecosystem: Environmental > Terrestrial > Soil > Coastal area > Acid sulfate soil | place: Finland: Risofladan, Vaasa | collected... | reverse complement strand
CACCCGCACCCAGATCGGCTTGGCTTCTTTTGTTTTCCCGAAGCGATATCCATAAAACCAGTAATCTCCTGGTTCTGTCGGGAATTCCTTCGACCATACCGTATTGTTCATCTTTACTCTCCATTCTATTTGTCTTGCTTTCGACCCCAAAAGTCAAATACCGCTTATCGCGTCAAGGAAGTCCTGATAAGATCCGTTGTCCTTGATGATGTTTGCGGCATCCAACAACCGATGCCCGGCCTTCCCGTTGCCCATTTCCTGACAGTAGGCAAAAGTACACCGTGCTCCAACACAACCAAGGGTGCAAAGTGGGTTTCCCCTCTTTCGATTGGATTCGTCGAAAGCACGATAGCGACAGCGCTTCGCCAGGATCCTCCATTCGCCATTCGTTAGCATTGCACCCCTCCTTCCTTGCACTCGGACTCAAGTGCCTTGCACTCCATATCAAAAGCCTTGCGGCGTTGTCTTCGACGGGCCGGGGGTTGAGCCCCAGCGTCTCCCCTGCCCGTTCAGCGGGGTTTCGCCCCACCACTGCATAAGTCACCTCCCTTTCAACTGATGGCGCGGGCCGGATTCGAACCGGCTTAGGCTTCCCGTAAGGAGTAGGTAAGTCGGGGTACTCCTTGCCGCGAAACCCACCACTCCCCACCTACGTGGGCACGTCCCACCGTGCCACCGCGCCTTTCTTGCATTTCCAATCCCATTTTGTTAGAATCCCCTACTATCCTCACTCTTTCGCTTTTTTGCTGGTCAGTCCTCTGGCTTTGCCAGCTTCCTCCAGCGTCTTCCGCGCCCAGTAGTCCAGCGTGCAGATCGTATCGCCGTTCGTGATCTCGACGCCGCCGGCGATGTTGGCGAGCCGCTTTATAGAATCGACCAGCGCGTCCCGCTCATCACGGTCATACGGTCCTTCCTTTCATCTCTTCCCTGATCTTCATCAGGATCTTTCCAAGCCTGTTCTGACCCTTGATCTTGGCGCACTTCTTGCACCCGCAGTCGCCCCAGTAATTGTCGTGCCAGTGGTTCCTCTCGATGAGGATGGCGTCTCCGGTGGAGAGCAGGAGCTGGGCGAGGTTTGGTTCCAGGAACTTCTCCCTGACGATGCTCTCCATGATCCGGTCCTTCACCCGGTCCCAGTCTGGCCGAAGCGTTATGTCCCGGCCTCGTATCTTGGCGTGGCCGGCGTGGCGTGCCTCGATGATCCATGTGATCTCTGGGATCTTCTTCGTCTTGCAGGCCTGGTAGGCCTGTTCGGCAGATTTCGCGATCCAATCGTAGAGATGGTAGGAGAAGCGGATCTCACAGGGGTGGAAGTTGCTGAGGAATGCGTAGTCGCCCTTGAAAGAGTTGATGGTAGTCATGGTTGTTCCTTCGGCATCTTGTAGCCGGGAAGGTTGCCGCCTTCCTGCTCCACAATGCGTATGTGGAGGTGGTTATCTTTCCGCTCGACGGTCATGTGGTAGTCCTTGTGCGGGTCCAGGTTCCTCACGATCTCCAAGGCATCCCCCAAGGTGTTCTGCATCGGCCTATGGGTGTCTTGGTTTACCGACTTGGCGCCGAGCACGATATTGCCGAGTTTCTTGCGCAGGTCCTCGTTCATGCGTCCTCTTCTCCATTCGCCTCTGGTGGTTGTTCATGACTCCTCCTTGCATCCGCACTTGAAGGCGCCAGGAGGCATCGCCCCTTCCCAGTTCTTCTTGATACAGCGCTTCCGGCCGCAGTCCGGGCACTTGTAGATCAGGACCGTGTACCAGGGAGGCTGAAAGCCTCGCCGGCGTTCGGACCCGATACAGTCCTTGAAGTTGATGGTCGCCATGGCTCCTCCTTGTCAGGCCGGGCTATCCAGATACGCCTGGACGCTCTCTTTCAGCGTCGGTGCGAGATGGTGGATCTTTCTATCCCATTCCACTCGCGAGAAGGTGTTGTTGTCCAGGGGCTGGCACATCCACCATCCGGCGTGCTTGGGGATCGTCGTCACTTTGAGGTACTCCTCGGACACTGTCTTCCACGCGCCGTCTATCTTCCGTTTGACATCCCGCAGGACGATCTTTGCGTCCGGGTAGCGGGCTCTGTGCATCCCGTGGTAGACCGAGATTCTCCGCAAGGGTATGCGCCGCACCGATAGGAAGTGTTCGGCGATCGTCTCCAGCAGTTCGCTGTCGGTCATGTATTCCTCCCAATCTGGTAGCGGTCCTTCCTGGCCTGCCGCCCCGCTTCCCATTCGATGATCATTTTCGCGAGGAGGTCACCGTCACCGGCTGCTTTCACGTGGTAGACGGCGATCGTCGGTGAGTACCACACACGAGGATTCAGCTGGTCCGCCCATCCGTAGTGTCCTGGCCACTTGATCACGAGGGTCTCTCTGTTCTGTGCGAGAACGATCCCGAGACCTCCATGGTCTACGCCGTGCATCTTGGCCTTTCCATCGGCGATTGTGATTCGTCCGTCCATGGTGTATAGATCCTCCCTTGCACCCAACCGTTGGGTTCTACATGACGTCGACGCCGTACGCCTTCCAGATCTCCTCGGTTCCCTTCCTGGCCCTGTCGACGAGGGCGTTGATCTGCCGCATGGTGAGGCTGGTCACGTCCCACACGAACTCGATCTGCTTCTCCATGCGACCGTGGTTTGATCCGTAGTTCCAGTGTTTCTCGCCGTCCCTCTTGTGCTTGTCGAGGTGCTTGTCCTCGCTCATGACCTCGATCCTGGCACAGAGGTCACGGCTCGCCTTGAAGATCTTCGTCCAGGCGGGTGAGTCGTCTGAGAAGGCGACGAACTCCGTGACCAGGATCGTGATGAAGCGGCGCTCCTTGGTGACGGCGTAGACGCGGAAGCGGGAGTTGTTGATAGACTGCTTCTCCAGCACGGACTTCACCATGAACGCATCGATCCACGGGAAGGCGTCGTCCACCTGCTTCTCGATGGCCTCGAGGACGGCCTTGTCCATCTTCGCCCTGTCCTCCTTCTTGCTGCTCGTGATGACCTTGACCGGGATACCGATCGTGTTCAGGTTCACGGAGCCTCCCACCAGGTTCTTGTTCAGGAAAATCTCGCCCAATGAGTTGATTGTGATGCTCTTCATCCGTTCCTCCTCTCGAGTGATGCTCTCTGGTTACGACGTCCCTTCAGGTACTCGAGATCCTCAGGGTTCTTTCCATAAAGGGCCTCGAGGGTTTCCTCGATGAGATGTGGTGCGATCCTCCCATCCTTGATCAGAAGATGGACTGCCTTGGCGCAAAGACGGGCGTCGTTTGGATGACCCGTCACCCGCACCCAGCGGCTGGGCTTTATCACGCTGGCATCGGGGAGGTCGATGTTGGTGTCGGTCAGGTGCTCGAGCGTGCGGATGTTCCTCCCTTCGCGTCCAATGAGACGTCCCACCATCTCGTCGAGATTCTCGCTTTCGATACGAACGTGCACGGTCTTGTCCGCCGGCGCTTCCATGGTTACCTCCGGAATTGGGTTTCGATGTCTCTACCACAGGACTGGTAGATCACGCGGATTCTGCCCGTACTCCACGGCGAGCTTGGCCAATTTCGCCGCCTGCTTGTAGATCTCTTTGCGGGGGTAGCGCAGGCGTCCTGCCCGATCGTCGATGTAGAACTCGGCCGGGTTGGTCATGGCCGATCTGGCGATCAGGCCGGCATTGGCACCTATCATCGTGTGAAGGATGATCTGCTCGACCATCAGTTTCTTGTCGTCGTCGGTCACGGGGCTTTCACGGGCCACCGTCTCTTTTGACACGTCCTTCTTCACCGTCTGATATCGGGCATCCGAGAAGACGGAGAACATGTCGGCGAGATCGTTCAGGCGCTCCCGGCAGTGTTCCATGATCTCCTGGAAGGTCTGGTCGTTGCCGTTGTTATCATCCTCGGTGTCCCAGATCTTGAAGTATCCGATGCTGATCTGAACGTATCCCGAACCCGGAGATCGTGCCACCACGAACTCCATCGCTTCGCCGTGCGCCATCATGGCTTCGTAGAACTCTTCTTGCAGGGCGTCGGCTACCGCATTAGCCGCCGCGATCACTTCTTTGTCCACATACATATCTCCTCCTGAATAAAACTTGATGAGAAAAGAGAACCGGAGATCACTCTCCGGCCCTCCTGTTCCTCACGGATGGACTACGACTTGGTCTCGAGGATCTTAGGCCTTCTTGGCCTCACACAGAATGCTCTCCTTCTCGTACTCCGGCCTGAGCAGGTCCGCCAGTTGGGAACCGATCTCCAGTTCCCAGACGGTGATATCCCTGCGCCAGTCGAAGTCCTCGGGGAGGTTGGCCTCGGGGAAGGCCTCCCTGTACGGAACGCGTTCCAGGAGGTGCTTGGCGTGGATGCACGCCATGCTCTCCCTTTGATCCCCGAGCTGCTCGCACAACTCATCCGTGAGTTCGTATCGAGGCATTTATCCTCCTCCAAAAATGCACTCGTTATCCAGTTATCTTATGACGTAAAAGAAAGGCGTTCTTGCGAACGCCCTCTGTCTCACCACCTTCCCTGCCTGGCCATCTGCATGATTTGCAGCCACCGGAGCACCCGCTCCGATACGTCCGCATATCTGGCGACGGCCTTAGCGCCAGGGAAGTGGATGCGGTAGATGTCCCCCTTGAGTTCGGGGGCCGGTTGGGCCGTCAGGACACACCCTGACGGCAACTCGGTGATCCGGCAGTTCCTCGAGGCGAGACCGGGGTCTGGTGGACTTACGCAGTCCATCGTGCAGATGGTGCGTACCTCCTCCAGACTTATGGCGACCTGGTGCAGGCCGCGTTCGGCCATTTCCCTCGAGATTTCCTTGGCGAGATCATCCATGCCTACTCCTTCACAAAATAGGACATCGTCTTCAATCATCTTATGACATAAATTTTGTTTGTTTGCATGCTTGCATTCTTGCAATAGTGGTCATATGATCTCAGGCAGGAGCAGGGGGAAAGGCATCTCTGATGTCGAACTGGAAAGAGAGCACGATGAAGCACCAAGCCAGGGTTGCCTTCCTCCTTGGTGTATTCTCCAGGGAACTCGCCAAGAGGGCCGTATCTCATGATGCGAGCAAGCTCGGGCCTGAAGAGGCACCGCGCTTCGAGGAGATCACCCACAAGCTTGAGGGCCTCACCTACGGGTCTCCAGAGTACCAGGAGAGCCTGAAGGAACTCGGCCCGGCACTCGAGCACCACTACACCCACAACAGGCATCATCCCGAGCACCACGAGAGGGGTATCGGGGAGATGAACCTGGTTGACATTATCGAGATGATCTGCGACTGGATCGCCGCGGCCGAGAGACACACTGACGGATGCCCATTCAAGAGTCTGACTAAGAACGAGGATAGATTCCATCTATCCTTCGAGATGACGGTCATCTTTAGGCGTACCATCGCCGCCGTTCTGTCCGTCAATGCGGATGGAGGCGTCCCCCATAACGAGATCATTATTAACCCCGACGGCTTCCTGGAATTCTGGAAGGGTTGGGGAGTCGAATGTGAGAAGAGAGAAGAAGGAGGAAATGATGCGCGAGGAACAAGCAGTGATGGAGCGAGTGGAAAGTCCAGCCGAACAGATTCTCATGAGGATCCAGAAACTCATGGGGGCGGCTCGGAGCGTGTGTGATGGGATCGACGGAACGGAGAGACTTCTGGTGGGGAATACTCCCAAAGACACGGATGTCGATAAGGAAGGGTCGCTGAATTCAGATCCTGTCGGCTTTCTCGCAATTCTCGACTACCGTATCAGTATTCTGGAGACAAGGCTATCCAGGGCGCTGAAGACCCTGAGTGTTGTCAACGAACTTCTGCGAGTCCCAGAGGCGAAGACCTCCCCCAGCGTACGGAGCGACTCCTAACTATTAGATGAGACCGATGGTCAAGTATCAGAACATTCAAGAGTTCTGCGAATGTCAGTTGGTCTCCGTCTGGAATGCCTGTCGGTTCTGGGGCATTGACGAGCAGAAGATCCCTCACCAGTTCACCAAGAAATACAAGGCTGCATGCGACAGTGCCAACGCGGTTCATGGGGGCGTGATCGGGATAGACAAGCAGCTCAAGAAGTATGGCGTTAAGATGGTGGGAGGCGAACTCACCTTGAAGTGGGTGAGGGAACATTTGCCCGTGGAACTTTCGGTATTCTGTCACCGCGGATACCACAGCGTACTGGTCGTGAAGGTAGACCGTTGCGATATGATCCTGACGAACTACGCTTGGGGACGCCTCTACAGAATGAGATGGTCCCATCTGGCCAAGATCGCGGACAAGAGAATAAAGCCTCGTCAGTACATCATGAGGAAGAAATGATCGACTGCGCATTCTGTGGAGCCCAGATTCCGAAAGAAAATGTGACCACGTGCCTGCTCGATGGGTGGGATGTCACATGCCATGAATGCGGAACCGTTATGGAAGTTGTTCTCGAGATCAAGGAGGCGTGATGAATGATCTGCCGAAAACCTGCAAGGTCTGCAACTACCGCCCGGCGTACGCTGGTGACACCTGCTACGTGTGCAAGAAGACGCCCCCTGTCATCGGCACCATCAAGAACTGTGCCCGGTGCCAGAAGGACCATATCGAGTTGTGTTTCTTTCCCCTCGCCGGTGAGCCCGTCGAAGGCATCGAAGGGAACTACACCCACTGGGCCATGTGCCCGAACAAGCAGCAACCTATCCTGCTCATGAGGGGCGTGATCGTTCCCACGATCAACACAGGGCCTCTCGAAACCGCCCTGAGGAATGTGACCCAGGCCGTGGCCGCTAAGGGGCTCGCTCCGGCCGAGATCAAGGCCGTGAAGGACATGCTACTCAAGGCCTTCAAGGTCGTCTTCAAGGATACGGCGCTCATCGTGCCGCGGAGTCCCAGGATTCGTGTCGGTCTCGAAGGCACCAACCTCGAGTTCGTCTTCGACGTTCCGGTGAGTGGTCTCCTTACTGCGGAGGAGGCTCGAGGCATGGCCGTCATCGAGATGATGAGGCACGGGACGAAGAACGCCATGCGGCGGGCTGAGAACATGCCCGGTCCTGACGCCTGGGTCGAGAACCCGGAAGTGGAGGTGGACTTTGTTCCTGCGCCGTATCACCTGCCTGATTCGGGACCACGTCCCGGTGAAGGTGACTGAGACATGGAAGACCTATAAAGGTGGCGTATCCAGGGTGAAGTGGCGCAAGCGTAGACGATCCTGGATTGAGTGTGGCAGATGTGGGAGGAAGATGGATGTCAGAGAACAAGATTCGGATCAACAACAACCCAGAGCTCGAGTGGGACCTGGATGACAAGTGGATGGATCACCTGATCTCCTTCCTCAACGAGCGTGGAAAGGCTGCATCATTCGGAGCGGCAGCGCAGGAGAAACTGAAGGAGAGGTTCCGGCCGTGCGAGTGCAACGCTATCCCTCACAGCAAGGAGTGTCCGAAGTCAGCGCATGGTGAAGACGAGTCCGCGATCAGGTTCGACAACGGATCCACGATCAAGGCCGTGGCCGCCGACGGTGCCGAGCCCGTGGAGGGCGTCTCTCTCGATCTTCTCGACGAAATCGATGACCGCTCCAACGACCGGTTCGAGGCCATGGACGAGGGCGATGTCCAGCGCATCGTCACCGTGGCTGTGCGTGAGGCTGATCGCAGTTTCCAGGCCTCCGGTGGATCATCGAGACATTGGGTCAGGGACTGGTTCCTGCCCTACTTGCGCCAGAAGAACCTGGAGGTCGTGCGTGTGGTCGAGACAGTCGTACCTGTCGAGCATACGCCGTCGACCAATTATCTGGATCAGATCAACGCTGTGAAGAGGGGCGTGGTCGGGGACTTGTCCGCGCTCGATTTTCTCAAGGAAGAGCCTGCTCCCACGATGCCCAACGTCGCTGGGGCAGCGGCAGAGTTCATCCGAACGAAGATGGGAGAGCCTGCTCCCTCTTTCAATGACGTCACGATCACTGTCGGCATGAGAGGCGGTGGATCGTTCACACTCATGGCCGACAACATCAAGTTCGAGACCACCAGGGAAGTCACCAAGCAATACGATGACCCTGGATCAAAAAAGTTCAAATTGACGCCCAGTCGTCGAATCAAAACGAGAATTTCCGTCACCGAGGCGAAGATCTACGGCTCCCCCTGGCTGGATAAGGTCTCCAAGGATTGGAAGCACATCCAGATCGTCAAGGATGGCATGGATGCCCATCAAGAGTCCCTGGCGAGAAGGAAGCAGGGGGATGAGAAAGGACCTCGGGAATGATCCCTGTTCTCCTGGCGCTGGTTATTGGTTTCATAGTCGGGTGGGTGGCCCGGAGCTTCCTGGTCAGCAAGCCTACCCCGTGGAGTTGAAAGAGGTACTGTCGAAGAGAGGACCGTTCAGAGGAGACTGATCAATGATGGATGAGATGGAACACGAGAAGATCTGGAAAACGACTGAAGAGGCCGGTGAGATGAAATCCATGTTGGCAAAGACCGGTGGGACGCTCAAGCAGATGGTCGGCAAACAGATCGCCGGATGGAAGATCCTCTTCATGGAACAGCGAGGTCGAGACTTCAAGGTCATCTTTCAGCACATCACGAGCAACGAGGTGAAGATCGTACATGAGCATGCCTTCGTATGGAAGGAGCAGGGCATTCCTGTTCTCCTGGCCAAAGCAGAGACTCATCCGGCTGCCGAACTGGGTCACTTCTGTGCAAAACACGGAGAGTTCTTCCACGGGGATTTCTGCGAGTTCTGCGTAGGCTTTCACGCAACTCTTCCCAAAGCCCGGTGCAGGATCTGCGGCGTCAAGCCGGTGGTTCAGGGGAACACCTGCGTCGACTGCTTCAAGGTCTTCATCGGCATGGAGGAGCCTCCGCCAGACCTCAAGGTCGAAGTCAAAGGAAAATACACGTACTACACCAGAGGTGGATATACCTACATCGAACCATTGGAGACGGGTCCCACCGCCTCCGTCATCACTCCTTCCAACTGAATTGGCTTTATCTAATGTCGGTGTATACTATTGAGAGCAACCCAGATCTGGAGGAAGTAGATGTTTGAGCGCAGTGATACCGTGATCGCCGCCTCTTTCTTGGACGAACTGGAGTCCTTGGAGAAGGAATCCGGTCTCAGACATCTGGGAATGAAAGCCGGTCTTGCTGCGAGCATGCTCCTTCCTGGTGCCTGCAAGAAGTCTCCTTTCCTTCCGACCGTGGAGTTGAGCCAGAAGGAGGCTCCTGCGGCTCCTGCGGCTTCTGCGAAGGGTCGTATCGTGGAGGGCCATATCGCGAAGGGCGATCAGATCGTGGCAGGTAAACCTAAGATCGGTGTTGGCAAGATCACCAAAGAGCAGAGAGAGAAAGAACAGTCGGACAAACTGCGTTCATGGTTTTCGGGGAAGCACGGTCGTGAGGGGCTCAAGGAGCATCTCAAGCCGGAGAGCGACAAGCTCTTAAAGAAGTCGGTGCGTCTCTCGGGGTCGTATTAAGACATGGCTGCGATCGTTCCTTTCATCGATGAGCTCGAGAAGATCGCCCAGATGAATGGTAGGAAGGGCCGGAGTGGCGAGAGAGTGATTCGCAGGGTTGTGAGGATGCTCGCCGGAGAGCGACAGAAGGATAAGTCCGAGCGGCTGATCCAGCTCATCGCCCTTCTCAGCGCCGTGGTTGGCGCCAGGCTGGCCGGAGGTTCTAAGATGGATACAACTCTCATCAAGAAGCTTCTCAGAACGACAGCAGGCGGTACCGGGGGTGCGATACTCGGGAGTCACGCAGGTGTTCGGATCGAGGATCTTCTTCGCAAGCGTAAGAATAGGAGGAAATTGAAATGATCGACAGGATCACGGATGCGTTCATCAACGAGGTGGAGAAGATCGCCCAGGGCAAAAAGTGGATCCAGGGAGCAATCAAGCATCCGGGAGCGCTCTCCAAGAAGCTCGGTGTCCCGGAGAAGGAGAATATCCCCGCCTCGAAGCTCGATGTGAAACCTGGTGATTCTCCTACCACCGTGCACCAGAAGAACCTGGCCAAGACCCTCAAGAAGATCTCGAAGAGGTAGTCTGCCACTTCGACGGAGGATGGGGGATGAAGTTGGACATTCAGGCCATGATCAAGAACGCCAACGGCGATGAGGGGGAATCCGAGTCGAAGGGGGAGACTCCGACCGAAGAGCAGGTCATCAAGTTCCTCCAGAAGCATCCGTCACCGAAAGATAAGGTGTTCCACGAGTGGGCCGAGGAGAATGGCTTCAACGTCCATAAGGCCGAGGCCATCGCCTACAAGATCATCAGCGACCTCGTGAGTAAGGGACGGTCGAAAGGGCAGCATCCGCCCGGGATCGCCACGGCCGACGTGGCCAAGGGTGTGAAGATCGAGGAAGAACACACGTCGAACAAGACGATCCAGAGGAAGATCACCGACGATCACAACACCGAACTCAAGCACTACTACGATCCCAAGAAAGGCCTTCCCAAGATGGAGAAGGATCTCGAGAAGAAGGCGTTCGTGTCCGGGCTTCTGAAGGATGCCGCGGCTCCTAACATCATCAATGTCGATGTCCCCCTCTTCATCCGGATGCTCGAGTGGGCGCACGAGGACGCCAAGACGGACATGCAGCTGCACCAGGCGACGGAGAACCTCGTCGGAATGGCCGGAAAGGGTCTCCTCACGATGGACGCGTACCGTGACGCCGTGTCCGGGAAGAATATGCCTCCCCTTCCTCCGATCATGGGGAAGTCGGCTGGCGTAAAGATCGGAAGGAGCGAAGACGTGGAAAAGGAAGCCGGAAAGATGGTCAAGTGCCCCATTACGGGGAAGATGGTTCCCGAGGAAGGTCGCGGGAAAGGACCTGGAGGAGGGAAGGGAATGAAGGCTGGACGAGGGATGGGTCCTGGCAAGGGACTCGGTCGTGCGCTGATGGAGAAGAAGAGCGGTGAGTTTGACGCCGATGCCGTCATCATGGCCGGCTTCATCAACGAACTCGACAAGATCTCCATGAGCACCGAGGAGGTCAAGAAGAAGATTTCCGCTCCCCCGACCGGCGACACCGGACCCGCTGGCAAGGGCCTCAACGATCCCAGGGCCATCGCGGCTAAGAAGGCCATAATGGAGAAAAAAGGCGAAGGAGGGAATGTCAAGGATCTCCTCGCCATCCTGAAGAAGGAACCCAGGAAGACGAAGGTGTGATGCCATGATTCACGTGATCCAACAGGCCTTCAACGACGAGATCCAGAACATCGCCAAGAGAGCCCAGCTTCTTCCAGGTGCAGAGCAGGCCATGCGGACCATGGTATCCAAGGGTAAGGGCATGGCCTCCAGCAGCAAGATCCCGGAGAAGATCCGCGAGTTCATCAAAAAGCATCCGATCGCCTCAGGTGCTATCGGAGGCTATTCGCTGGCGGGCTTACTCAAGCGTAGGAGGAGCGAGGAGGAATAGTGGCGAGGAGAATCAACGGCAGGTCAATGCGCTCCTATGATCTCAGAAGGACAATGATCAACGCCGTGGATCCTAAGGGGAAAGATAAGAAGAAACCAGGGCGAAAGAAGCTGATCAAGGAGAAAGAGAAAACTTGATGGACCCGATGACTCTGTCGTTCGTCGACGAAATCGAGAAGATCTCCTCGTCTGTTGGTATGAGGACGGCCTCGAAGGATATGATCCGAAAGGCTCTCAAGGGACTGAGAAAGAGCAAGGGCGGAATCAAAGGTGCTCTCATGAGTTACGGGTTTACCATGGGAGCCGCTCCGGTTCTCGGATATATCATCGGCCGGGCTTTCGCTCCGAAGGGAGAGAAAGAATCGCGAAAAGAGGTCAAGAAGCCCGAGAGTGTGATAGGACATTCGCTCATGCCTGGGTACAGCGAGTACATTTACGGCAGGAAGTCTGTCGCTCGGGATATCATCAGGAAGCTGGACGAGCAGAGGAAACCCAAGAAGGAGAAATGACATGGAGAGCAGGAACGCTCTGGTAGACCTTTCTAATCTCGCGTTGGTTGACGCGGAGATCATCTCCTACCTCGAGCCGTCCTCGGAGTTGGTTCCGGCGCTCGTGGCTGCCAAGCCCGACCCCATCGACCCGTTCGATGACGTCTCGATCGACACGGCAAAGTGGGCAACGACCGGGACCATAACCGAACAAACCTTCCTGGGCGTGGACGGTCTCACGATCACCGGGCCGGCTACCCCTGGCTACGATGCAGCCGGCGTGATCTACAAGCCGGCCATCCTGGCTTCGACGGGGAAACTGGTCCTGGCTCGCTGCATCATGGACCATCCCGTGGAGTACGTCCTGTGCCTTCAGGAGTACGCCTTCACGGTGGACAGTATCGTCACCCCGACCTCCTGGACCCTGAAGCACCTGGTTGCCCAGGATCTCAGGAACTCCATGGGCGTGCGCGTGGCCCCGGGCGCCTTGTACTTCTTCGAGGGTGGAAATGCCGGCGTCGAAGAGTTCGTCATGTCGCTGCCCTCGAAGCCGAGCAAAGTCGGGGAGGTCAGACCCATCCAGATCGGGTTCATCTTCACGGCTTCCGGATTCGACATCTACGCCCATCTTCCCGGGATCTGGACGCAGCCCGTTCTCGCCAAGCAGTATACGAGGCCCGGAGGTTCCCATTCATCGAGTGGGTACTCGCTGTGCGTGAACGCCTACACGGCCGACAACGACCTCCACTTCTACGACCCGGCGTATAACTTCAAGTCCAACGCCATGATCACGGGCGGGCGCATCGTGGTGGCCAATCTCAACGATCAGGTCGTGATCAGCTCGCTGCTTCCCACCCAGCGGATCGGATTCAACATGGGCAAGACCGGATCGATCAACGTGATGATCCCCGACTACTCGTCGTCGCTTCTCACACTCGATCAAATTGCCCAAGTGACCGCGAAGCTCTCGGGTAAGCGCGTCTACCCCATCGAGTTCGAACTGAACGGGGATGCGGCTCTGGCCCACCCTGTGCGGATCGTCGTCGAGGACACGGGCCTACCGCTCGTGCTTGCCGTCTCAGGAGAGTGATGGACGTACTGTCTTGCATTATGGTCGTAGGGCTGCTGGTAAGTGGCCTTCTCATGATCATGACGGCATACATGCTGAGAAGGAAATGGAGTAAACGATGAACGGAGTTCCTCAGATGCCTCTCTCAAGCATGAGGGGCAACAAGCCAGGACGACCTCCTGTCCCCGAGAGGCCAATTACGAAGATCGGCTCTACGATCCAGGCAGCGTTCCTGGATGAGATCCTGAAGATCTCCGCGGGGATGCTGTCACCCACGCCAATCGCGGACTTGGTCGCGAAAATGTGGGCTCCAAAATCGGTCATGAAGACGGTGTATCCCGCGAACAATCCGTCGAAGAAATCAGGCTTCGTCATGCAGTCTGAGATCAAGCGACCCTCCATCCTGAAGAGGCAGGTATGAACTGGTTCTATTCGGCGTTCAAGGATGAGATCCTGAAGATCGCGAGGATGTTCCTCGAGACGCAGGAGGATTACGCCGGGAGGCTGAAGGGCAGTTCTTCGGATCCCGGATTCGAGACCTTCAGGAAGAGACCCAAGGTCGGGATCATCGAGACGGGTAAAGGCCCTGTCCTTGTCAAGGGAAAGACTCCGGAGCAGACGGTCAAGGCCAAGATCAAGGGCAAGATTCCAGGGCTCAAGATGGCCCAGGCTGAGGAGTCCACCGCGGAAGAGGACGCCGAGAAGGAGAAGAAGCGGGTCAAGTACGCATCAATCATGAAGAGGGTCATGCTCGCCAAGCAGCGGGCGCAGATCGTCACGTAGTATCAAACGGTTGGGTACGAAATGGACGAAGCCGCCACCTTAGCGTTTCTGGATGAGCTCGAGAAGGTCGGGTTCGATATCCAGGGTCTCGCAGCGGGGGCGGCGAAATTCATAGGTCGTGGAGGTGCTCCACTCGTTCTTGGAGCGCTTGGCGGGAGCCTTGTCCTCTACGATGCCTTGAAGGCACGAGGAATCAAAGGCGAGATTTTCGCTGAAGACATCCTCGGAAAGACGAGAGGATCGAAGAAGGTGGACTCGAAGGAGTACATCAATGACCTTCAGAAGGAGAATCCACCGGATCGGTCCATCATCCCTGTTACTACGATAAAGGATGTGAAGAAGATCACTTCCGACCCGGCATGGAACAAGCCCGTCATCAGGGATATCATGAACTCGAGGGCGAAGCATGTGATCCTGACCGGGAGGAACGCCTTCATGGTTCCTGGCGCAAAGAGAGATTACGTCGTCGTGGCTCCGGAGGCGAACCCAAGAGTCATCGAGCACGAGGTGGGACACGCGAGAGATCTCGGAGCGAATCCTGTCACTCTCATGGAGAGGCTCCGTAGGATCCTCGGAGTATTCTGGAAACCATCCTTCGAGAAAGGGAAAATGAAGAGGGAGGAAACGGCTTGGGAGCACGCGAAGAAGACTCCCTTGAGAGACAGGGCACTCGCCACATATGAGAGAAGCTTTCATACGGGGAGGGCGACGGTCATTGCTCCCCTCGTTGGTTCGGCTCTCATCGGCGGGATTAGTGAAGGACTCAATATATAGATGCCAGCAGGATTCGTAGATCTCGACGTGAAGTTCATAGACGCCAACAGTCCAGTTCTCGGTGTAGCCGTGGACTCGATCGTTGGTCTGGTCTACAACTCTCACGGGGTCAAGGTCGACGAGATTATCCCTGACCCGGTCTTCGATGCGTTGCTGAATCTCTACTATGCGAAGGCCGATTACGATGTCCGCGATCTCGAGAAGTTCGGCGGTGAGCCGTACATCAAGGTTGTGTGGCAGGCCGTGAAGATGGGGGTGGCACTCCCGAACTTCGAGAAGCGCTACTGGACCGTCCCGGCCGGCAGGGAGTATGTCAGCAAGACGTACATCCGCTGGGATATCCCGACTGGTGTCACTAAACCCATCATCTACTACGAGGTCTACAGGGCGCGTGAACCCTACACCGACACATTCGTCGGAAAGACCTCGAGCCAGTTCTTCATTGACGATACGGAGTTCGCGAACGAGTTCGAGGCGCGGTCCTGGAGGTATTACGCCAAGGTCGTGTACTCGGATAACACCATCGCCTTGCAGCCGGACGGAAGCGACTATGCCGTCTGGGGGCAGAATATCCCGGCAGTCCAACAGTACAGGACGTCGGCAACTTTCTGCTCGATCGAAGGGCGAGTGGTCGACGTTCTCGGACTCTCAGGCAAGTACATGACGGAGAGAGGGTACGACACGTACATCACATTCAGGCATCTGGAGAAGGATAGGTTCCAGATGGATGGCAACTCGTTCATTCTCCCTGAGATGGTGCACGTCACTCTGGCCTTCGACGGATCATTCCGTGTTCCGTTGGTTCGAAATCAAGTGGTCGAGATCGGGATTCCTGCATGCGAGTTCCGAGCCCGTTTCGTGGTGCCAGACCAGGACGAGGTCGGCTTCGGGGATCTGGATCTCACGGTGATCAGAGATTGACAGGTAGGGACAGATGCCTTTTTCACCGAATCTAAACCTTGAGCTGCCGAACAACGGCGACTACGAGAACGTCTGGGACGGACCCGTCAACGACAACTTCTCCAAGATAGACGATTCGCTCGGCGGCCCTCTCAGCAAGTACAGCTCGCCGACTCCTGGAGGCGGCCACGCGCACGATGGTACACCGGGCGAAGGTCCGCAGATCCGACACCAGGATCTCGGGGGCGCAGGAACGGTACCCCACTCAACTCTCGACACCGAGTCGGGGAAGATCCTCGTCTCGGCCACTGATACCGTCGTCAACTATCTGCTGAACCAACTACAGGCAGGCAGCGGAGTCGTGTTCAATCTGGTCAGTCCCGGGGGCGACGAGAAAGTTGAGATCTCGGCTTCCGGAGTGACACCGGTCCTCGGAAACGTATCCGACCCATCGGGTGAATACGGGTGGAAGCATTTCGTCCCGACCAGCGCCCCCGTATCCTACACCGATAATTTCAACTACAGACCGAACACCGACCTCGGCAACTGTGACTATCTGGTCACGGACGCGACTCCAGGCGGAACGAACTTCCGTTTCAAGACGACAGGATACTCGGCCAGAGTCGTGGTTGATCCGACGAATCTTGCAAGTGATACCGTGGGACAGTATGCCGCCGCGGTCACGTGCCATATTCCGCACGGACGTGCCCAGAGAACCACGCTATCGATCACCGAGGCGGACTTTACCAATCTCGAGGTCGGAGACAGTATCTCGTTCACATTATCTCTGCATTCGACACACAAACTCGGTCCCCAACTGCCTCAGAAATACGGAGTTCTTCTCGAGATCAATGCCGTGAAGATCTCGACTGGACCCGATGTATTCCAGGTTTCTCACAAGATCTGGGTCATTCCGGACGACACGCGGAGGATCCTCCTGTTTCAGTGCAACGCGCATTCTAATCCCGCGGATTTCGAGGGATGCTGGGAACTGTCGATGGACAGCAATGGGCATGTATACCATTACTGGAGACGGACTCTGGTCTATTCTTCGCAGACATCGCCCCCGAACATCCCAGGACCCGTGCAGGCTTACTTCAACGATCTCACGACATCTCTCCAGACCATCGGGGATCCTGGCTACGGCGCCATGGGGTTCGGTTCCCAGTATTCCATCAAACCGTCTTCGAGGTTCAGCCTCGAGTGCAGGTGGCTCTCGACCACGGCCAATAGCGACGAGTACGACAACGTGCCTGCTGGGTGTCCGATCGTACTGCCGCCGTATGGGGTCGTAGATCCTATCGACATTCCGCAGATCTTCTTCCTGACGCAGCCGAGCCAGATGGGAGCCGAGTGCTGTGATGTTCCGTTCTCGAGGAAGATCGGCGAGATCATCCAGTACGACATTCTCGGAAATCCTGAAGTCTGGATCACCGGCTGCAACGAGCTCTACAACGATCTGAGTCTGAATGGGATCATCAAGGGTTACACAACTAACATCTCGTATCCTTGGTGCTTCCCATGTGAATGGCCTCCCTCGGGAACGCCCGCAATTCTGAGTCCTCCGGCGAACTGGCCGATAGAGGGAACTACTGGCTACATTCTGGTCCACGGGATCGGTCCTCTTCCTCCTGTCATTCACATCACTTCGAGTACGATCGGATTCGTGATCATTTCCGTCGTGGTGATCGATCTCTGGGAATTCATCATCAAGTACGCCATTCTCGACGGGTACGCCGGGACGGACGTGGACATAGAGATCACGCATCCTCACGATCCGTCGTTGCCGCCATTCACGATCCCAGGTTTCGTCACCATTGCCGAAGCCACGCCTGTGATCGATTCGATCGGTTGGTTGGACAACTGGCTTCTCTTCTACACGGAGCCTACGGCCGGCTACGAATTCGACATCCAGATCCATGGAAGTGGATTCAATACCGACGCGGTGGCGCAGAGTGCAAGCCCAGGAGTCTCGGTTCTATCGTCCAATTACGTGAGTCCGAGCCTGATGGTAGCAACCGTCATGCTGGACTTCGGTCAGACGAGGGGGCAGACGATTCAGCTTGACGTTCTCAACGTGGCCCAGGGTCAGACGGGCAGCTCGCAGGAAGACGTGGCCTACCCGGTTCCGAAATTGCTTTGGGTAGATCTGAGCGCAACGACCGTAGGAGTGGGGAGAACGGGAACGATCTATGGGAATTTCTTCCCGAGTACAGTGACCGTGGTTCCCACCGTTCCGGCCCTTGTTACTAACTTCATCCCGGTCTATGTGGACAAGAACACGATCACGTTCACCATGGACATCATCGGATTCGGGGGATCCCAGATCGACTTCCAGATCACGGATCCCGATGGGGGTCTATCCGTTGTGGCTCACATCTGTGTCATCAACGACGTGGCGGTTCCCACCATCTCATCGGTCGTGGCCTCGCCCCTGGACGTCTACGAGGCCGGAAGGGCGTCTGCATACGATGTCCAGGTCACAGGGACGAACTTCGGGCCAACTTGTTACCTTCTCATGGGGAACCTGCCGGCAGGTCCTGTGTACGGTTCGGGGGGTGACGTCTATACCACTTCCAGGACTCCGACCACCGTGAACGGCAAGTTCTGGGTGGGATGTGGCTCAGGAGCCCCTGCGGTGGATGTTTCGGTGGTGAAGCCCGGGGTTTCGTCTGCAACGGCCCTGGCGGCTATCCTGACGTTCACAGCGCCCACTCTGACGATCACCCCTGGCTCGGCCGTGTGGAATAATGGCCTGGAACCTGGGGCAGTGGGTGTCGTGAACTTTAACATCGCTGTCAATTTGACACACCTGACGGATATATCCCAGGGGAACCCGAACATCATCCTAACGAACCGGGTCGTGAACATCTCAGACGTCCAGTACGACTACCAGATCGCCGCGGACGCTCCTCAAGGTTCCATAGTCCAGATCTACTTCACAAATGGCTCCTGTGACGGTTCTCCGAAGTCTTATGACGTGGAATTCGAGTACAAGGCTCCGACGTTCACCAGTGTCACGTGGAGCCCCTTCGAGGACCTTCTGGGGACCGTTATGGGGATTCATGGGACCGGATTCAGGGCCGGCCTGTCTGTGGGCCTGGTGAACATGTCCTTGGTCTCGATCGACTCGATTGCGGACACAAAGGTTACCATCACGGTAGACAATGGGCCTCCCGGGGCGGCCTCGGTGGAGGTGGTCAATTCCGACTTCAAGACCACTGGGATCCAGCCTCTTACAGTCCTCACGGAGATTGCTCCGGACGTGGACGTGGCCAAACTCGATCCGGATGTCGAAGGTTCGATCGGAGCCACAATCCGGATCTGGGGAAAATATCTCACCCCGCCAGGTGCGGCTTACGCTTTTACCGGACTTGCGGGTGCTATACCCGTGGTCATACTTCCGAATTATCTCGAATTCATTGGTGACATCTCGGTCGCGGCGGGGGTCGATGTGACGCTCGACATCACGAGCACGTCACACAGCTATCCAGGCATCTACCTGGACACCGTAACAGCCTCCCCAGGAGGTGACGTCCTGATCTCCGATCTCAGCGAGACGGAGCCGAAGGAGAATCAGACTGCCTTCGAAATGACGATCAACGGGCAGAACCTGGATCAGGTCATGTCCGTCGAGTTCGAAGCAGCGGATCCCGATGCACTCGGGCTCGCCTATTTCCCCAACGGGGCAACTATCCCGATCACGGGAACCATTATCGAGAAGAGGCCGGACGTCCTGGTCCTGAGCATGGACTTCGAGCCCGGGCTCGCCTACAACGTCTTCAACATCATCTTCTACGACGGAGGCATGGGCATCCTGGCGATTGCTCCCAATGCTTTCACCGTACAACCATCCGATGACGCGCCGGTGATTCTCCCTGCGAATCGTCTCATCCTTGACGGATCTATTCCGACCGCAGCCCTTGCGAACTGGATGGCGCTCGTCAAGGTGAGCGGGACGACTCCATGGATGTTTGGGGACAACTTCCAGGCTTCGGGATTCACGCTTGGATCCGTCTCGTACGACTCCCTGAACAGCGAGTGGTCCGTGGCCGGAACCAACCTGACCGCAGGGACGAAATGGCAACTCAAGTTGGCAAGACCGGCGGTCCCCGGTGAAGAAGCGATCTACAGAGTTCCAGGAGGTGAAGTGACTCCGTAAGAGAACGCCCTCTCTTTTCGCCAGCGACCCGTCTCTCCGAAAGGAAGGCGGGTCGTTTTATGTAAAAAAAGAGGCAGGGACGACCTGCCTCTTCTTTGCGATGCAGCTCGGTGCTACGCCGCGAATGATCTTATGACACGAACGAGGTTATTCCTCGGAGGCCTCGGTGTCAGCCTTCCATTCCTCGACGGGAACGTCGGTGTCGTAGTCCTTGAAGACGCCTCCGTCATCGGGGACGCTGTCGTTCCAATGGAACAGGACGCACCATTTTCCTTCCGAGCCTTCCGGATTCTTGGGATCCTTTTCGCCAAATGGATCGCTCACACACGACACGTCGCCTCCGAAGTGATTGGTGATCAGTTCTCCGAGGCTCTCCAGGAAATGACGATAGGCGTCGGAGTCGTCTATGAAATCTTCGTGTACGGCACGCTGGACGATCTCGGCGCATTCCTTATCGGTGAGTACCTTTGCCACCGTTTCTCCTTTCTACACTTTTGTGGGTTTCTCTTTGACCCCTTCCACGATGTAGTGCTCTTCGCAGTCCTTGCACCAGCACTTGTCCGAGTCCTTCTCGGGCGAGGCCTCGGAGTCCAGCTCGTATTTGTCCTTGTCGTTGATGTCGTTCGCATCCACCCATACGGGGAAGTTGAGCTGGACGTTCGATCCTCCGCAGACCGAGCACACGTATTTCAAGTTGGCTCTCCTTTCTGCTCGTTGAGTAGCGTTCTGATCCCGGCCGCTGTAGGGGCAGGCCTGTTGCAGCGACGGACGAGGACCCGGTGAAATAGGATTTTGTATTCCGACATGTTTTGGTCTTCCACGGCTCCTCCTATCGATTCCAGCAGCAGCCGGCCCTCTGGGCGGATTCGGTTACCTGTTCCTTGGTGGGGATCCAGCCATCCCATCCTTCGGCTTCTTCCTTCAGCCTGAGCACGCGGTTCGTGGCCTTGTCCTTGGTCTCGGCAGGACCCATCAGGACGATGGAACCGTCGTCGATGGACCACACCGACAGCACGGCCATGAACATGAAGTTTTGGTGGGCGGGACTCACGCGGATGCAGAGGGAGCTGTGGGACTGGCCGTAGAAGGAGTCTGGGACGTCCTTGTGGTTCTTGAGCAGCGCCATCCATTCACCGGTCTTTTCCTGGATGATCTCCTCGAAACCCTTGAGTTGCTTCATCAAAGCGTCGTAATCGTAGCGCGGCATCAGCTCACTCCTTTCTCGTACGCCTGATCCTCGAGCTCCTGGTCGATGACTGTGCGGTTGCGCTCGATGTAGTCCTTGACCAGCGGCCAGTCCACGATCCAACTCTGGTCGTGGAGCCAGTCGAGATACTTGGCGGGGACGGTGTTCATGGGGCGCCCTTTGTACTTGCCGAAGAGCATGGGCGATCGGTCAGTCAGCTTCGGAGTGCTTTCCGCCATCCTTCTTTCCTTTCTTCTTCGCCGCTTTCAGGACGTTGTCCAGGATCTCCACGGCTTTGTTGCCATCCCTGATGGCCTTGGCCCAGGACTCGAGGTCACAGGGTTCGGGATCGCTCTGGTACTCCTCCTCCACGATCGTAAGGAGATCATAGAGCGCTGATTTCACTTCCTCTATTTTCTGCCTGGTCATTCCTCCTCCTCGTAGGTGTAATCCTGGATGCTCGGCATCAGGGAGCCAAGATCATTTCCCGGCATTCCCGGAATGTAGGTGTTGAGCAGGTCGCATATGGCGTCCAACTCGGAATCGTCTTCGTCCCAGTCTTGGGGATCGTGGACGGCGTGATGGTTCGGGGGAAAGAACGCCCAGTCCCCCATACTGGAGACGAACCTCCACTTCCGCTTCTTGCAGAACGGCTTCACGAACTTGTCGAACACGCTCTTGGCGATCTGGTCGATGTGGTTTTCGTACCGCTTGCCGAGTTCTCCGATCGCCTTATCGACCTCAGCCTTCGCCTCGGAAATTCCAAACGATTCGGCTTTCATTGGCTCTCCTGTCTGAACTATTTCCGGCACTAACAATTCTTCTCGGGCGAGAGGAGATCGAGGTACTGGAGGAGATTGGTCCCTGGGTGTTCAACCTTTCCAAGGATTCCTTTGGGCTGAAGATGGTAGTGGTCTCCATGCCTTGTCTCGAGCCTATCGAGCGCCTCGTCCTCGGTCTCCGCCGCTACGATCACGTGGACGAGAAAGGTCTGGTCGTCGACGTGGAGTTCCGAATAGCAGAGGAAGAGTGAGTGTCCCTGGTAGACCAGTGCATAGTATTTGGCGGCGCTCTCCGCTCGCTCCTTGCTGGGGTAGGGGCCGTGGCGGTCGGCACACGTCTCGTCCCAGAACCACCACGAGCCTCTGTGGTAGTGGATCGGGCTGTGGCAAAACTCCGATCTTGGAGGGATAATTTCGGTTGCGTTCTTCGTGCGCTTCTCGTAGCAGAAGTGGCAGAGGCATTTCTTCTCTCCGCGGACGATGACATCCTTGAGGCTCTCAGGATGCTTCTCTCCACCACAGTCATCGCACTTCGCCATCAGAGATCCTCCGATTCGTAGGGCTCAATTTCGGCACCGCACTCCGGGCACTTGTCGTTGCACTCGCACGTCCACGAGGACACCCAGCGGACTCCGCAGTGCTGGTACTTGTTGAGGAATCTGTGTTTCTCCCTCTCCGGGTCGTAGGGCATTAAGGAGACTTCACATCCGAGGCAACGGCCTCCATCCGTGTCCTCCTCGGAGTGCTGCTTCCCGCATCCTGGGCAGAACGCGGGGGGATTCTGATTCCTTTCGCTCACGTAGGCGTAGGTTTCGACGTTGATGGTCTCCGCCGGCACCCATCCGTGCTTGTCATCATTTTGGAACGCCGTGGTGGCGAATGCTTCGTTGCGGAGCCTCTCCCCGATCTCGCACTGATCGGCGTTGGACTGGACGAGGACGGAGACCTCCTTCTGGAGGATGATGGTTTCCGTGACGATACCCTGAACCACGGTGAGGTCCTTCCTGTCGCATACGTCGCAGACGAGAAGGTTGTTGCCCTTGTAATGGGGTTTAGAGGTCACAGTGCCGCACCAGCCGCACTTGGTTTCTTTCTTGCTCATCACTCCTCCAGTTTATCCACCTTGGCCGCGACCCACGGGGCATGCCTGATGTGGTGATCCGTGGCTCCGTTGGCTTCTTCCGCGTCGTCGTCGTACGGACCGAACAGACGCAGACCGTCGATGACGTTGCCCGCTATGATGACGTAGGACTCTTCAGGCTTCTTCTCGTCCTCCACCAGTACGTGGATGTAGCGGTCCATGGTCAGGGTGATGCTGGGAGGCCGGTTGAAGTCCACGAGAACCTCGTTGCACATGAGGCACTCGATAGCGATGTTCTCGGGGTAGCCTTCGCCATACGTGGTGACGCGGATGTCGTGGCCTACGTGCTTGGCGAGGTCGTGGAATCCTTGACCTCCTTCAGACAAATCGATTCCCATGGTTCCTTCTTGATAGGTCGAGTTACTTTCCGTACCGCCTTCTACGGGTGCAGATGGTCCTGGAGATCCCGTCTTCAGGTATAGGAATCTGAGTCGGTTCCCTGATGTCGCTGATAGGGCACTCCGAGCAGTATCCGTAGGGGTGGCCCGGAGGCGGGTTCGGGTTGTGCGGACATCTCGAAACGAAGATGTTGAGCATCCAGTCGAGGGCTTTGCGTGCCTTGTCGAGGTCCTTCTTCGGCACCATCTTGTCAATCTCTTCCTGGGTCAAGATGTACTTCATGATTCTCTCCTTCGCTGAAGGGATTCTTCTTGAGCCATTTTTTAATGTACTCGATTTCTTTGATCTCACCGTGCTTGATCTGGATGACGCGATAGCCTATGAAGACGCAGAACTGCTCTCTGAGTTTGGGATTGTTCGACCAGAACTCGTTCTCCGCGGACTTCATAAAATCCTGAAGATCACTGATCTCGAATGTCATGTAAAAGGACTCCTCGAAGCAGGCCCGGCCGCCGAAACGACCGGGCCTGATGGTTGATAAAAAAGCGCCACTCCACGAGGAGCGGCGCCTTTCCCTGGAACCCCCTACTGGAGGAGCTATTCGCTATCGTCTTCGTCCTCCTCCTCGTCGCCCTCGACGCCGACCTGGTGCTCGCCGGCGTTCTCCTCATCCTCGTCGTCCTCCTCCTCCTCGTCCTCTGGATCTTCCACCTTGGGCATCTGGATCTTGGTTGTACCGAAGTGGTCCCTGAAGTTCCTGGTGAGTTGGTGCCGGAGGTAGTTCTCCATGCTCTCGAATCCATCGAGGATCTCGAGTGCCTCTCCGACGCTCATTTCGACGCCGAGGTCCTTCATCAGCTTCAGTAGCCAGGTCGCTCTGGTGTTCTTGTCCTTCCCGGCGACGTCGAGGCCGGCAAGGATAGTGGACAGTATCGTGTCCGCGAAACGGAGTTTTATGCCCAGAGCTTTCAGGCGCCGTTCGACTTTGGTGAGGAACGCTCTCACTGTCTTGTTGGGCTTGGGCATGTCGACCGAGGGCACCGCCCCTGTGACCGACAATGCTCTGAGGGAGCGCTGAACTCCCTCTTGGAATCTCCGCCAGTAGACTTTTCTCGCCCGCTGTTTTGTCTCCATGTCTCCTCCGAAAAAATAGGTCAGGGAATAAGGTTTCCTTTCAATGGTCTTATGACTCAAAAGCGATTCTCTTTCGGGGTAAAAAGAAGCCGGGCTCGGAGGTCCGACTTCTCGAGAGGAGGACGTTGTGGTCAATAGCCTTCGCTTCTGAACACAGCCACCTGTTCCGCCTTCTTGTAGAAGGTGAACTTCGTGTAATCGGGGCCGGGATCCTTGAACAGCGATTCCTCGATGATGATGGAATCGCAGTCCTCTACCTTCTTCAGGTTTTCAGGCGAAAGCGACGGGAAGATCTCCCGCGCTTTGGCCTGAGTCTTCTCCTTGCCCTTGACAAGAATCTCTCGTGGCATAGGAATACTCCTTTCTCTCCTCTTAACAGTCTTATGACAAAAAAGAAGCGACCACTTGGTCACTTCTTTTGATCTTCACCCCCGACCGAGTGGGCCGGGGGCTTCGAAAGGAGGCCAGGAGGCCCGCCCGGATGATCGCCCAGCAGCGATGCCGCTGTGACTGCGGGGGTAGCTACCCCCCACAGCGCGTCGACCAATGTCGAAGCGATCTCCCTACCGCCGACGACGACGACCCTTTCGGATAAGCCGCCGAATCCTTCTACCGACTTGGTAGCCGACCTCGAAGGATTTCTGAGCGAGCAGGAAGACGCCGTGTACGTCTTTCGTCGTCACGGCAGCCCCCTTTCCATCACGAATCTCGTCAGTCATCAGGACTAACGATTTCCGTGACACTCTCTTATGACTCATAGGGAATGTGTTTTTTGGTGATGACACTTTCCGAGCGTATGTTTCGTCCAGTCGCAGTTCCTGTCACACATTTTTCTTCCCTTACGGGCGGTCGCCCCGCAGGATGTGTAGAGACCTTTCTCTCTACGGAGACTCAAGGTCTCTTTCTTCATCTGATCCTCCGGAGTAAAAATTGAACTCTGGGACTCAAGTTGATCGCAGATGTTGCAATGGTATACTTCAGATGTGACCAAGAGCTTCTCGCGACACTATCTTATGGCACAAATGGAGAGGTTTTCCCCATGAGCCTACTCTTCGAGATGATGGAACGCAGAAACGCCGGGCTGATCAAGGAGGCGTCGGATCAATCCGATTCCATCCTGGTCAAGGTCGCGAACGGACTCGAGACCGAATCCCTCTTGGCCCTGCTCGGTCCCGTGTTCCAGGCGAGCCCGCCTACGAACATGGACCAGATCAAGGAGCTTCTGGGTCAGCTGATCCAGGGGAAGATCCAGGCGAGCCTGACTGCCATGGAGATGAACGGTGAGGCCGATCCCCTGGAGATCCAGAAGAAGAAGATCGAGAGGATGGTGGACATCACCCGGGGAAGGTTACGTCTCGCGGAACTCCAGAAGGATCTGATCGAGAAGCAGCAGGATCTGTCCTCCAAGATGCAATCGAATGCGGCCATGCAGGCGACCATGCAGATGCCGATGATGGGAGGACAGTCTCCCGTCCCGCCGCCGATTCCGAGTCCCGGAGGTCCGATGCCTGGCATGATGATGCCGGGAATGGCTCCTCCACCAGGGATGGCTCCCCCACCCGGGGCGCCCCCGATGCTCCCGAAGCCTCCTGCCATACCGATGCCTGAAAGCCCGATGGAGGCGGCGTCTAAGTAGTATCCAACCGGTGGGTACGAGGGGAACCGGTATCAGCCATTGAGGTGAGCAATGTTCAAGATCGCAGCGGCCGTCGTCGACTTCTACGACGATCCGGATTTCCACGCCTCGGCAGAGGCCCAGGCCCTCATCAAGGAGGGGCATGTTCGCCCTCTCGAGGCGGTGTCGGAACTGCATGACCGGGACTTCGCGGTCCTGATCATGACCAAGGCCGGCACGCATCGGAAGTTCCCGATCTACAGCCCCATGGCGACGGGCCTGTCGGGCCGCTACTACGAGGACATCGAGGAGGCTCTTCCTGAGGAGATCAGGAAGGTCGCCGGATTCTTCCTCAAGAAGGCGCACGAGGAGTTCGGGCTCGCTCTGCCTCCCTCTCTCGCCGAGGAGTACGAGCCCGTGGCCCATAACGAGGTGAGCCACGAGCCGACCGAGGACATCCGGATCCGCTCGACCGAAGCCGTCGTGAAGATGGCCCAGTATTCGTTCACATCCCATAGCCGAGAGATGAAGCCGATGGAGAAGGTGGCCATGGCCATGGACGTCAATAGGGCCGTCGAGTCGTGCGGCGAGGTCCTCACGGAGCAGGAGATCTGGGATTACGTTCCGAAGGACATCTACGGTCTGCATGCCGAGGAGATGCTCGAGCAGAGGCAGACTTTATCCAAGGAAGCCGGCAAGCAGATCGAGGCCGCGTTCGAGCAGATCCTCGACGAGTTCGCCAAGATGCCTCCCACCGAAGGCCCGTTCCTCATTCACCAGTTCGACAAGACCGCGGGCTTCGACTACCGCTACGACCTCGGGGGCGTCATGGATCCATTCTGGGGTGCGTGGGCCGGCTTCTCGCTGCCCTCGAAGGAGGCGGGCGCCACGGAGGATCTCTTCCGTCACAAGCTCGAGACTATCGCCATATACGACCGGCTCCTGAAGAGGACCTTCGGTGAGCCGTTCGTGACCAAGTTCACCCAGGATCCCAAGGGCACCTACGAGATCGCCACCCCGGAGCAGAAGAAAGTGCTCGACTTCCTGATCGCCAACATCCCGACCAAGAAGCCCGAGAATTCGGATAAACCGATGGCTCCTGGTAGGGACGAAGCAAGCAAAGTCACCAAGGATCTAAAGAAGACCCAGGTGAAGCCTTCAGACAAGCCGGACACCATCAACGACTGGAGGGACTCGATCTACGGAGCGGTCAATGCCGGACTTTGATCTCTTTATCAAGAAGAATGTCCGGCCAGACGCCTACAGGGACTTGTTCGACCGGACCTTCGAACGCCAATGGATCGAATGGGAGCCCGAGACTCTCCGTATGGAGATCCCGAGGACCTGGGGCGTGCATCCGATCGAAGAGGTCTTCGAAAAGATCATGGCCCTCCAGACTTTTCTTAGGACGGACCTCTTCTGGGACGATGTCATTGCCTTCGAGAACATTGTCCTGGCTTTCAACGATCTATTCGTGGACCCTGATCTCGTGCAGCAGGCGCTTCCGCGGGAGATCGCGTTCGGTGTCGTGGTCGCGAATCGCCTAAACACGAAGTCCGACTTCGTGCAGGACATCGTCGAGTACATCAGGGCGAGCCATCGGGAGGAGGGGATCCTGGTCTACCATCCGGAACTCAAGATGTTCCAGCCGGAGTATTCGGACGACTTCAGAAAGGGCATTGCTGCCCGGGTGCAGGAACTCATGGCAGTAGGATCGCAGGTCCATGAGGACATGAGTGAAGAAGACTCAGTGCAGGTACAGTTCGCCAAGACGATGGACTGCGTCCTGTATGTCAGCGATAAGATGGAGCGGGCACAATGAAGACGTTCTACAGCGCATTCGTCGACGATCTCGAGAAGATCGCGATTCCAGGAAAGCCGTTGGGGAGACTCATGGAGCGGGCCAGTGCTTCGGAGCCCAAAATCAAGTTTTTCAAATCGATAGGGAATCGTGAGAAAGTGATGGAGGGGATCGACGAAGCCGGCACAGCGGCTGGGAAGAGATCGGAATTGGCATCTGGTTTCAGGTTAGCAAGAAAGTATCTCGGTCCGGCTACAGTAAGAAGCCGTCTTGCGCAAATCAGGGCCGAGGTAGGCGCCTCGCAGAAATACGGAAAAGCCAGGGCTGCCATGCCAATCTCGGTTTCAGAGAAAAGCGGTCTCTCGAAGAAGCATCAGGTCAAATCTGAATCAGCAGGCGTGTCAGCATTCAAAGACCAGAGCAAAAAGGAAATGGAGCGGAGCCTGAAGAAGGGCGAATTGTAGGCGCGGGAACGGAGATAGATCTTGGCCCAGCCAGTGAATGATCCGAACAAGTCATATCCTGCGCCGAACTACAGGCGTCTCGGGCTTGACATCTATCCACATCCCTACTTCGACCCATCCAGCTGGTACATGCCCACCACCTTGAAAGAGATGTTCAGGTGGTGTCTCTTTCTTTATCTCACGAACTCGACCATCGGGCCTGTTGTTCGCAAGAAGGCCTCCTACATCCTTACCGACCTGGTCTACAGCACGACCAGCGAGAGAGTGAAGAGCGTTTGGAAGAACCTGCTCGAGACTACGCTGAAGCTCAAGGAGTTCGAGTTCGTCATGCTGATCGACTTCGAGGTGTTCGGTAACTCCTTCGCGTCGATCATCTATCCTTTCGATCGGTACCTCGTGTGCCCGCGCTGCGACTTCCAGAACCCTATCAGGGCCATAAAATGGCAGTACGACGGGAACGGATTCATAGGCACCTGCAAGAATTGTAAGACTACGGCAACGATGAAGGTGCACGACAAGCCGGTACGGAACCGGAAGCGTATCAGACTTCATCGTTGGTTCCCGCAGTACATTGAGCCAAAAAGAAATCCGATTACGGGTCGCACGAAGTACCTGCTTCGTCTTCCTGGGTGGATGAAGGCCAAGGTTTCGAATCAGAAGATCAACAAGATCTACGTCGAGGATACTCCGATGGAGTTTCTCGATGCGATTAGGGATAACAAGATCATCGAGCTCGACATCGATAACATCTACCACATGAAGGCCGAGTCGGTGTCCATGGAAGAGGAGTCCTTCGGCGTTCCTCAGATCCTGAACGTGATGAAGGACGCATGGCTCCATCAGACCTTCAAGAAGGCTCAAGAGGCCATCGCTCTCGAGCATGTCCTTCCTCTGACGCTCGTGTCGCCGATGCCAGCGCCCGGTACGCCGTCGCCCCACATGGGGACTGATCTGGCGACCTGGCGCGGGAAGATGCAGAACATCTTCTCCCAGTGGCGCCGCGATCCGAACGCGCTGTTCCCGGTACCATTCCCTGTCCAGATCTCGCAGGTCCGCGGAGACGCCCAGGCTCTCTCGGTCCACAACGATATCAATATGGTTCGCCAGCAGATCGCCGGCGGCCTGGACGTACCTCCGGATTTCCTCTACGGGAACCTGACCTGGAGCGGCGGCAACGTGACCCTGCGTGTGCTGGAGAACCTACTCATCAACCGTCTGTCGGGCGTGAACAACATGCTCAACGGATGGATCACTCCGAGAATGAGAAGGTTCCTGATCCTTCCTTTCTGCGAGATCCGCCACAAGGACTTCAAGATGGCGGACGACATTCAGCAGAAGAACATCGCCCTCCAGCTTCGTGCGAGCAATAGCGTCTCGGACCAGACGGTCCTCGAAGAGCTCGGGTTCGACGTGTCCAAAGAGGAACGGATCAAGGAAAGAGAGATGGACAAGCGCCTGGCCGAAATGCGCAAGCAGCAGATCTCCCAGGCGAACACCGAGTCCGAGGTCAACATCATACGGGCGAAGAATCAAGTCGAGATCGCCCGGATTCAGCGTGTGGCGGCCGAGGAGGACATGGCGGCCCAGCAGGCGCAGGGTATGGCGCCGGGAATGCCCCAGGAAGCCCAGCAGGGCGCTCAGATGCCTCCAGGAGCGCAGCAGGCTTCCCAGCCCCTCCAGATCCCTCCAGGAGGGCCTCAGGGTAGTCCCATGAACGTCATGCCGCCTGAGGCCGGGGGAAATGGCATGCAGCCGCGTCCTCCGAGTCCCATGGCCTTACAGCACATGGTCGAGATGTTCCTGAAGTCGACTCCGGTCCATGAGAGGGATTATCAGCTGAACATCCTCTCCGAGACGGATCCCCTCCTGGCTAAGTCGATAAGAGATCAGTTGAAGGCCATGGATATGGGGCAACGTCATATGATGGCGTTGCCGGAGCAGAAACCCCCGAGACGAGGTGCTGAGGTGGCGTCAATCTGATGAGTAGACCATTTACAGACTACTTCAGAATTCCGAAAGAAGTCTTCGAGACTGGTATAGCCGACGCCAAGACCTTCAACGAGGCAATGGACTGGCTCGATGCCCTTTTCCACGAAGGCGGTATCTTCGGCGATCTTCACTGGAAAGGGCCGGTTACCAACTTTGTTGCGTTGCCTGCGGTTGGGAATGACGTGGGAGACACCAGGATCACGCTCGACACTTTAAGACTTTGGATCTGGAATGGGTCGTCATGGCAGCCTCCCGTAGTGTCCGACAAGTTCGAGACTTACGCCTTCTCTCGAAGCGCTCCGATCTCGAACGCCTATCTACGCCTCGTAGATGGAACGCCGTCGAACCTAACCGGCTACCCCATCTTCAAGAACTCGACGGTGAGGTTCATTTCGGTTGCCGTGAATGCGGCTTCGGTGTGCACCATCGAGATCTATCGGAGCGGGGCAATCGCTCCGATCGACACCCTCGCGCTGAATGGCACGTTTGCTACCAAGGTTTCAGCGGCAACAATTCCGGCAGGGGATCAACTCCAAGCCCGCGTGCTCGGAGGTCCAGCATTTAGGCCCGTGGTGACGGTAATCGTGGAGTAACGTCGATGGACGATAACCCCAGACAAGAATGCAGGGACTGCGGAAAAGAGATAGAGAGGGGCGAAGGTTACTATACGTGGAACTCCAGCACACACGAAGACGGGCCGTTCTGCCTGATCTGTGCGGAGCGCAGGGGCATAACGCGCAAGGACGACAAGAAATGAATAAGGGGCTCTGATGGCTCGTTCAGTCATATTCGTGAACAACGATCCGGTCGACTGGGTTCTCGACGAACTCGACGGCCGCGTCGTTTCCGGTTCCGACGTCCTCGACGTGACCGTTGAGGTCACGGACGACGAACTGATGCACGCCATCCAGACGGGGCTCGGCCTTGACTTCAAGGACGATCCGAACGGGCGCTACCTCCGTATCAACGGGCTCGATAAGACCTCTGCCGAGTCCCTGAACTACGGGAATATGGCCGAGGGGCCTGACCCGGCTCCGCACGCCATCGGCGGAGGGGACCACACGCCCAGCACGCTGGCTCAGTTGAACGCGAAAGTCAGCGATGCTGTTCTGGACGACTCCGGCGATCCCAGAGATCCCAACGCTCACGCCTCCTCGCACAAGCCGGGCGGGTCGGACGAAGTGGCCACGGCTACACCCGCGGTTGACGCCATTCCCAAATCCGGGTCAATCGTTCCGACGATCCATCCCGACTGGATCCAGGACGCGACGGAGACGCAGAAGGGCAAAGGTCGAACTCGCGGCCAACAAGGAGAGCGCACCCAACGTGGTGGTCCAGGGGAACGACGACCGACTCTCCGACGCAAGGACGCCTACGGCGCACAAGGACACGCACAAGAGCGGGGGCGGTGACGCTTTCTTCACTACCGACCTCCTCGAAGCGGTCGTCAAGCGCCTCCAGGAGTCCAGCGGTCCCACGAATCTCCTGCTTGGGGCGATCGCGGACGGCCAGAGGCTTCAGAGGACCGGTACCAGCATCGTTGGCGTAACACCTCACCCGTATGGCGAAGATGCGGCCAGGAGCGTCCAGGACGCAGTCGCGTCGGTCGTGGGGACGTTGGCCTGGACCCCGCTCCATACCTGGACAACCGGTGTGCTCCCCGTCGGGACCTACAAGGTCATGTGGAATTACGACTGGGCCTATTCGGTCACGAATCGAAACATGCAGCGGCGGATTCAGGTGGCGGGGGTCACGGTTGCCGGACCGTGGGAAGTGGCCCGAGCTGTGGTGTATCCGCTGTGGCAGCTTTCATCCGGGTACGCCTTCATCACCGTGGCGACCCCCGGAACGAGAACGATTGTCGTCCAGGTGATGCCTGCGAACGTCGCTGACACGGCCTACATTCAGTTCAGCCGTCTCGAAATCATAAGGGTGACCTAACATGGCGCAGTACGACTATTCGATCAATGACGACTTCCCGAACCACAAGGTGGCTCCGAGCCGCTTGCAGCAGGAGATCCATGAGAAGTCCGAGATCCTGGTTGCTCTCGACGTCCCTTCCATCCTGACTGGCGGCGACCTCTGCCGGATCATGTTCAAGGCTGACCTTCCGGCAGAGCAGCAGACGGCCCTGAATGCGGTAGTGGCGGCTCACAGTGGGGAGCCGCTGCCGAACAGTACTTGTCCGAACGTGAAGATCGTCGATACGGACACTCTCGATCCGGACACGGCGGTGAGCTGCACCGAGGACGTCAAGGTCGACGTCGTGACGGGACAGAGCATATCCTCGAAGGATATCTCCTTTCCGTTCGACGTGAACATCATCGCCGCCGAGTACTACGTCGAACTCGTCGAGTCTGACGATAAGGACTACTTCGAAGCGTGGGGAATCGCTCAAGGAGATCCTGCGATCGGGGGTCTCACGGCCCCGGCCGCTCAGGATGACACGGTCATCAATGTGAGCTCCACCGTGTTCCAGTATATCCGTCCCGGCTTCTACGTGGAGTTCCAGGACCAGGCCGGCGGGATCTACCGCGTGGACTCCATGGACTCAGGGGCCGGGACGATCACGCTGAACACCGGTCTCGAAGCGGCCGTGGCGGCGGGTAAGACGATCCATATCCGTCGTCCGTTCGTCCCGAAGAAATTCGTGAAGCAGAAGGCGATCCGCCGGATCGGGGATCTCTCTTCCGGGTCGAGCCCGCTCAACGCCGGAGATATCCTGCGGATCCACTACCACCACTACAACATGCCGACGATCGACGACTGGATGGCGTTCACGATCATCTAT
>Ga0307375_10000973_pt1 | contig 32909 bp, 32 predicted proteins | sample TR1MG_FD_202531 | JGI IMG/M metagenome (GOLD analysis project Ga0307375, IMG submission 202531) | Soil microbial communities from Risofladan, Vaasa, Finland - TR-1 | ecosystem: Environmental > Terrestrial > Soil > Coastal area > Acid sulfate soil | place: Finland: Risofladan, Vaasa | collected... | reverse complement strand
CCGCCAGCTGAAACACTTCCCGCTCACCACCGAGGTCGAGATCAAGCCCGACAACAAGGGCATGCTGGTGCTCTCGCTGGTCGCCGGAGATCGTCCGGGGCTGCTGGCGCGAGTCGCGATGATTCTGGACAGGCACAACATCCACCTGCACCGTGCCAAGATCAATACCCTGGGCAGCCGTGCCGAGGATGTATTCTGGATCAGCGGCAATGGCCTGGATCAACCCGGGCAAGTAGATGCACTGCGGAACACGATGCTGGGGGTTTGAACGGTATGTTGCAGTGTGCAAGACAACGAAGATAACCGTGGGAAACACACCTTGAATATTGCCATCATCGGTGGCGGCTACGCGGGCATGGCTGCCGCAGTCGGGCTGTCTGAAAGCGGCATTCCGGTCACCGTGTTCGAAAGCGCGCGCCAACTCGGTGGACGCGCGCGCGGCGTGGCTTACAACAATACCCAGCTCGACAACGGCCAGCACCTGCTGCTCGGCTGCTATCGCCAGACCTTGCGCATGATCCAAAAGGTTGGTGGCAATCCCGAAACGGATTTTCTGCGTCTGTCTCTGCAGCTCGATCTGCACGGAGAGTTCTCCCTGAAAGCACCGCACCTGCCCGCTCCGCTGCACCTGCTCGCCGCGCTTGCCAGGGCCAAAGGCCTGACTGCGGCTGCGCGACTGAATGCCGTGCGATTCATGCTGGCACTGCGCCGCATCAACTTTCACCTGCCCAACGACATGACCGTTGCAGCGCTGCTCGCGCAATACGGCCAGAATGAAGACCTTGTAATGAAACTCTGGGAGCCGCTGTGCATCGCCGCCCTGAATACGCCGATACGCAAGGCCTCCGCACAAGTGCTGCTCAACGTGCTGCGCGATGCGCTGGACCGTTCGCGCACGGATAGCGATATGCTATTGCCGCGCATCAATTTGACCGCGCTGTTCCCGCAACGCGCCTCAGACTATGTCGAGCGGCACGGAGGCAGGGTAAATATCGCGTGTGGTGTGGAAGCGCTGCGTCCGTTCGAAGACTGCATCGAAATAACCACCGCGCGGGGTAACGAAAAATTCAGCCACGTCATTTGTGCAACGCCGCCTGCGGTTGCCGCCAAATTGATGCGCCCCGTCGCCAGCCTTGCGGAAACTGTCGCACAGATCGACCGCCTGGAGCACCAGCCGATCTACACTGTATACCTGCAATATGCCGGCAATGTCGGTTTGCCCAATCCCATGCTCGGCCTGCACCAGCGCTATAGCCAGTGGCTGTTCGACAGGGGTCTCATAGCCGGCCAGCACGGACTGCTCGCAGCAGTCATCAGCGCGGAAGGCATGCACCAGGAATTTTCGCAGGAGGAACTTGCGCAACATGTCATCGCGGAATTGCGCGAGGAATTCGGCATCACCGAACAACCGCAATGGCACAGGGTCATCGCCGAAAAGCGCGCCACGTTCTGTTGCTCACCGAACCTGCAACGCCCCCCGCAACACACGTCCCTGCCGAGATTGCTGCTGGCGGGCGACTATACTGCGGGCGATTATCCTGCCACGCTGGAAGGCGCGGTAATCAGCGGATTAACATGTGCTGATGCGCTGGTGATGCAGCCAGGTAAAAAATAGCCTGGCACAGGATATTCGGAATGCTTTCGTAATAAAGTAGTTTGCCAGGTTTCCTGAAAACATCGGCCGGTTGCAATCGCATCCCGAAAGCAGGCATCAATCCATACCAGCTCTCGATGATCAAGCGACCCTTCACGACCTGTTGTGTTGAAAAACTCGCTTTTGTTTTTACGTTGCCAGCCAGAGGAAGATTTCCAATTAGTTATGCCTGAGCACTTTCTGCTTAGAAAATATTTTTAAGTTCACCACGTTTGCCAATGATATTTCGACCCTCCTGCATATCTGGAATTTGATTGTGACCTTTAGCACAGACTATCAGACGTAATATAAATAGACTGCACACCGGATATCCAATTCAGGAAGTGCCATGTCAAACTCATCACCGCACATCGTTATTCTTGGCGCAGGTTTCGCCGCCCTTACGGCAGCACGCGAGCTGCGGCTTCGTGCTCCACTTATGCGAATAACCATGATTGCGCCCAAACCGGAATTCGTCTATCTACCGAGCCTGATCTGGGTACCCACCGGGATCAGGAAAGGCGGCGATTTGATTCTGTCGCTCGAACACTTCATCGCTGACCACAAGCTTGATTTTCTCGCCGCAAGCGTTACCGGTCTCAGGAATGGTGGCCGCACAGTCGTTACCGATCACGGCGAAGTTGCCAATGATTATTTGCTGATTGCCACAGGTGGGAGATTTCTCAAGGGGATGCCGGGTATCGAGCATGCTTTGACCCTGTGCGAAGGTGTGGCCGCGGCAGAAGACATAGGCGCGCGCTTGCGCAACATGGATGGCGGCCATATTGCCTTTGGCTTCGGCGGCAACCCCAAGGAGCCTTCCGCGATGCGAGGAGGCCCGATGTTCGAGCTTTTGTTTGGTGTGGAAACCTGGCTACGCCAGCAGGGTAAGCGGGAAAAATTCACCCTCACGTTCTTCAATGCTGCTGCCGAGCCAGGCAAGCGTTTGGGAGAAAAGGCTGTCAAGGGTTTGCTCGCCGGGATGAAACGGCGCGGCATCCATACCCATTTGGGGCACAAAATCGGCGGCTTTTCAGCAACGGGTGTGGAAACCGAGAATGGCGCCATACCCGCTGACCTGATCCTGTTCATGCCCGGACTCACCGGACCTGCCTGGCTCGAAAACAGTGGCCTGCCGCTCTCTTCCGGGGGGTTCATCAAGGCGGATGAATTCTGCCGTGTATCCGGTACGGCCGGGTTGTACGTGGCAGGCGACATCGGCAGTTTTCCCGGTCCCGACTGGTTGCCCAAGCAAGCGCATATGGCCGACCTGCAGGCCAAGGCGGCGGCAAAGAATTTATTGCTGGAAATAGATGGCAAGTCACCCGTCGCCCGTCCCAAGGCTGAATTGATTTGTATTGTGGACAGCGTAGATTCCGGAATTCTGATTTACCGCGACGAGAAACGTGCATGGCTGCTGCCGTCGTCGCGTATATTCCACTGGGCAAAGCGATTTTTCGAGCGACATTACCTGCGAATGTTCCGCAAATAAAACGAAGAAAGAAACGCACAGATTCGTACGGAGGGGTTTGCAGTTAAGCATGCATAGGATTAATTGACTGGATACACCATTTACACCTATTTGAAAAACTGACTTTGCATATACCAACTCGATCCCCAGTTCACTGCCTCAGCCTGCCGATAGCCACGGCGATCAAGGCAATAAGAATGAAGGAGATCGGGATCGTCGCCTCAATATCCAGAGCAAAGCTGACCAACAGGGCGATGGCAGCGTTCGGCACTAATTTGGCCAAAGGGAATGTCTTTCGACGTTCAGCGGAATCGACAAAAATACATCTCCCGGACGAGGATGTCGTGCTGCTGCTTCCCATCACGGGATAGTAAATGCCCCGGTATAAGAGCCCATGTTGAGTCCCATATTGCTCGCACAAAGGTGCTACGTAGCGATGCTCAACGAACAATGCCATTCCGATGGAAAAGCCGGATGCAAGCGCGCCGACGATCAGGAAGCGGCGAAAACCAAACCACCATGATCGGGCCTTGGCAACAATCTGCGGGGCTTGCCGACGCGCCTCTACCTTGGCATAGGCCGCGGCCTCCCGCTGTATCTGTTCGGGCGATTGGCCACTGGTTTGTGCCTGCTCGAGCCGGTTCTTCATGTCCGCGATGAGCGCTTCGCGAGCCTGATCCTCAATTCGCTTGTCATCCGGCACGAAATCCATAGCAGACCTAACATTATTTGGCACAGTTCACTCCGCCACCATCGACTGATAAAAATTCCGGTAGGTTATCGAACAAGATAATTTTCCTCGTATTGGCCGTGGCAAATATCAGCCGAATACTTCCTTATTGATTTCTCGATTAGTGTCTCAAAGTTTCGATTTCGGCGTCCACTTCTGAACCGGCTGTTCCAAGTAGTGAAATTCAACCGCCGAGAAGTTCAACGTGAACTGCTCGGTCGGCGCCTGGTTTCCACCTGCACTTCCACCCGCTTTATAAGACGAGACCATTACGTTCTTGAGCTCACACTCGAGATAACCCACCTTTTCCAGCGTCACGGAAGGGAATATCACACCAGTCGCTACGGCATTCTGGAGTGCCGCCGACGCTTTGTCGCTTCTTTTAGAGAGTGTGATACTACCTGAGCCGCCGGTTGCGACGTTCGAGGGCGAGGAACCGGGATAAACGGGGGAGATATGCCAGATGAACGAGTCGATTTTGATCCACCCCACGTGGCCAACGGCGACAGATTCGCCAGCAATCGTGCCGATCTTCAGGTAGGTTGTCGCAGCTCCCGTTGCGCTCAGGTCTAAAGGTGTCGGTGTCTTCAACAGCGGCTGAACGCCTTGCATGGCGGCCAATGGCGATGATTTTGGAACATCGACCCTGGCGCATCCGCTGCCCAGCGCATTGATGTAACACATCTTCACGGCTGTGATCACGTTGCCGTTCTTCACCTTTTCAAAAGGGAATCCGAGGAATGTGCCCAGAGACTTGTCATTGATATTGATCTGCGGTGGGCCTGCCTTGGTCTTGAGCATGCAGTTGTCTCCCGGACCTGTGCACAGGCTCCACTCGATTCCGGTCAGCTTGCGCTGCAAGTTGTCGTCGGGATAATTCCACGTGAGCTTGCTGATAGTCGCATTGACTTCCTGGACAGCGAGATTGAGCGGCGCCAGAGGTGGCAATACCACATTGGCCGGTTGCATAAAGGTAGGCGTATTGGCCTGTGGCATTTGTTTCAAGGCTCCCGGTAAGCTTGCCTGCGGCAGTTTCGGCATGACTTGAGTGGGTGTAGGAGCAGGCAGCGCGCGCATCAACTGATCCGCACCTGCCTCGAATGTGATACCGAATAGCAAAAGCGCGGTGATTCCTTGCATTGCCAATCGTAAATTCTTGATGTGTTTCATGGTGAATCCCCTCGCTATGGTTTGGCTACGCACTGGGCTGGAAGAGCAATCGCACTTCTGACTTCAATTGTTCCCGGCGGACAACGGCAAACTCCCCGGGCATCGCGTGAATGTCCTGGAGCACAAGACGGTTTGGACAGGCATTGTGCGGGTTGTCCATTCCCGTTTTGAACCTCGGTCGTACCGGGCGGACAGTGGCAGTCGCCTTGTACATCGCGTAACTGTCCCGAAGCACAAGATGGCTTTGCTACACATCGCATCGGGCCTCCGCCGCCATCCCGGTACTGGATCGTCCCCGGAGGGCAAGTTGTGATTGCTGTTTGCCTGGTGCCAACCTGTGGCACTGCCATGTATGTCTCAGCACTTGCCAACGCCGGTAGCGCTCCTAACAACATTACAAGTACGACAACTATCTTCGACAAAGCTGACCCAGATAAAAAATGCATTCTCATCGAACAACTCCCAGAACTTCCAGAGCCTCAAGATCAGAAAGCCGCGATCGCCTTCTTTGCAACAGACCGAAACTCGCCCATTTCCATAGCTGTTACAGACGTACCGGTTATGTACTGTAGCTCAATCATCCGACCATGCTTGAGCACATACAGTGCCACAAGACTCGGTCGCTTTACGGAAAATGCCTTGTCACCGAGTCCGGTCTCGTCGGTAACCTTGCCCTTGCCGCCACTGGCGGCACCCTGCCTAGTGCCCATGAAGGCCATCTCGACGGGCACTCCGGCGACTTGCTTGACTTGGGCGGCAATGAGCTTTTTCTTGCTGCCGGAAGCGGTCCAACTGCAGGCGCCCGCGTTCTTCGTGGCGACTACCTTTCCGCCAAGGAGCATTGCCAGGTCGGCCGGTTTCAGCAAAGCACATGAATCCGAATTCGGCGCAGCTATTGCCGTGAAAGATCCGGTAGCCATGAGCAGGCAGATGCCGCATGTGCACAATATGCGCAAGAAAAACGGCAGGCGAGAATATTGACTATTCATATTTGCTCCTTTAATTGAACATGGCTAATTCAAAATCCCTTATGCACGAAAATACAGTGGCAAGGTCTTCCTGAACATGATGGCTCAGAACGCACCCTCGTGCTTTCTATAACTTAAATGGCTTGACACCACGCGGACCATTCACCCAAAGTGATACCGCGTAACGCGAGGTGCAGAAACTTTTTCCGCCATCGCTCGAAAAAGCCGTTTTTTTGAGATAAGTGGAATGGCCTTGGTAATTCACTTTAATATCGTCCTGCGGTGAAGCACCCTGCGGCTTATCGTACGTAGCCCCACCGGGGCCGCCTACCAGGACTTGCTGGTAAGTGTTGTCGTCCGTATTACCTTGCTGGGTCTGATTCATGTAACTGACGTTGACCAAAACGAAACCCTGGTTTAACAAGCTTTGTATACCCCCATCAAAAAAGAATTCGTCCGTCAACCATCCTTGTTGGGCTGGTACTTTCGGGCACCCCCCCTGATAAATAATACGGTTTGGATTTTGCTCAGAGTTGCGCTCGACGATGGTGGATATACCGTCCGAAGAAACCGATATGCTGCTCTTCGGACCCCAAGTCTCGGAAAATACAGCACGCATCGATGTTGGCAAAGGCACTTGTACATTCACGCGTGCCGCCCGAAACTTGTACGATACATCCGACAATATGGGGGCGCCAAAAGGCGAAACTGTCAGCCTGACACCATCAAGATCAGGTATCCCGCTTATCCCGGTATCAAGATGTGCGGTGATGCGTACATCGTTCCATGTATCGATAACCAGGGATATCTGACGGCCCAGACCAACCAACTCGATCCTGGTTGGATGTTCGCTGCTGCCGCTATATCCAAAACCACAACCGGAGATATCCAGCCTGTCACCGGGCTGGAACATGATTCCGCCGGACGATCTTCCGTTGATGCTGCTGATGCGCGGCGTCTTGTTTGAAACACAGGCCGTGGTGGCGTTGCTTTGTATCACCCCGCCACCCACGGGCGGCTTGGTAACGGCAGGTACAACAACGGCAGGAGGAGGAGGTAATGTGCGCCAGTTCGGGTCCTGCGTTGGTTTTATTGCGGGCGCAGGCATAGTCTTCATTATCGTATCTGCGTTCGCTGCGAAGGCAATACCGAACAGTAGAACCGCAGCTATCCCCTGTGTTGCCGATCTGAATTCCTTGATACTGCCCATCTTCGCTCTCCTCAGATTATTAATTTATTCTATGCAACATTAACTAACCCTATGTTGTTATCCCATGCTGTGAAGTCAATCCTTTCACGCAATAGCGCCTCGCCGGGAAAACAGCCCGTGCCCGGTGCCTGTATTACTTCTTAACCGCACCTGTTGTCGGATTCGCTCGGGGTATTGGCGCCGCTTGCCCTTGCACTGCGTGGACTATGGCAACCGGCTTGAAACCGCGCGGCGCATTAACATTCAGTGACACGGTATAGCCGGACGTGCAGGAGCTATTTTTTCCTTTGCTATACGTCGAGTGGCCCTGGAAGATTACCTTGATCAGGCTCTTGGCCGAATCGTATTCCGCACTCCCGCCATTCCCGACAATAACCGTCTGCATCCCTTGATTATTCCAATTGGACTGGTCCGTCTCGTTCGTGAAGTTGACGTGGGTGACGACGAATGGGCCATGATCAGGTCCTGCAGACCCGCTAAGGGTACCTACCCCGTTGGGAACCGAGTCATCGGATATATAGAACTGGAACTCATCCCACATCACATCATTTTGATGCCCAAATTCCACTGCCGGGCACTGCTGACCTTGCAGGTTGCGCGTTACCCTGGTGAGGTTGCCGACCACGATTGCATTCGGCTTACCGTATATTGAGGAAAAAACACCATTCTGAGGATTCCGCAGCGGTATTACGGTTTCCTGGTGTACCGCCTTGAAACTGAATGTTGCTTGCGAAAGTATTTCAGTTGCATTCATCGGTTTGATATACAGTTTGACGCCGCTGTCGATGTCACGCACGTGACTAAGCGCGGGATCAATATGCGCAATAATGTTCGTATTGGTCCACCCATCGATGAACAGGGGACCCACACCGATCAACGCGACTTGTCCACTATTACCAAAGCCACACCCGGTGATATTCAGCACCAAGCCAGGAAAGAAAACGATGCCGCCAAGTTTGCCGTTAATGCCGTTGACACGAGAAATATTGTTCAGGCACGCAGCATCCGGTTTAAGCAGAGCGCCAGCTGCCGGGACGGTCGGCAACACTGTCTTGGGCGCGATGGTTGTGTTTGGGTTGGGCGGTTTGGCAACCACAGGCGCAGGCAGGGCCTTCATCATCACATCGGCATTCGCGGCAAAAGCGATACCGAACAACAAAACTGTAGTTATCCCTTCTATTGCCAATTTGAAAATATTGATGCGCTGCATGAAGAGACTCCCTATATCGTTGTCGATTCAATAATCGGATTCATAGTTACTTTAAACTGTTCAGCCCCACGTGAAGTCGCACTTTCCGACCAGCTCTGCATTGATACCGCACCTTTCGATTCTGCGTATCATGATTTTCTTTTAGTGACTAACCGACCACTTATTGGCTGTGTGTAGCCAATTCGAGTGGCCGGCTGTTTTCATATGTATCTAGTTAGGCTGGACGTAGGGAGCCGGCTTATTCTTCACGCCGCCGCCTAAAGGGATTGCCGGGCCGCAACTGGCGTTGATCCTTGCCGAGTATGACTTGGTCCCCTGGGTCACCTGCTTGAGTTTCTGATCAGGATCGATATCGAAAATTATGCGATACGAACCTGGCACAAAGTTGAAGGATAAAACAGTCGAATAACTTGCACCGGGAGCCATTGCCCGTATCTGGAATTTTCCGTTCGGCAGGGAACCCTGGTCTGCGTTCGCAAATACCGTGAGATTCTGAGATAACGCTTCCAGCCCGACGACGACAGCCGGAGACGCTCCAGCACCGATGTTCTTGATCTGATATTTGACTTCGAAAAAACATGCTGATGGAGAGGTTGCCGAAGGTTTGTCAGATCGAACATTAACCGATGTCATGTTTGCAGAATCGGCAAACGGGACGAATTTGCCGCCGACCGTCATCCCGCCACCATCGACTACGATGTCCGGTAAAGGCCCCAAAGCCATTGCGTTAGCTTTCACTTTGCAGGTGACCTCCAGTGGCCAACTGAGCTTGTTGTTGTCGCTGCGAGCTTCAGCGACCCCATTGTGCAGATCAATGTTGGCATTGAGCATGTACTTTCCCGGGGGTAACGACACGTTGAAATTCATTGGCTGCGATGCGGCCACCGGTAATTTTGCAAGATCTTTCGCCGAATTCCACTGGCCGATAGTCACACCGACTACCTGGAAGGAATTCTTGGGTACGAAATCAGCCTGACCAATATTTTTAACAATGAGCTGGAGCGGAAAGGTAAAGGGGTGACCACAGGGATTCACTCCAGTTTTTTCTGACGGCACAATATTGTTCACCACCAGCGACTGCGCGTTGAAACCGACGGTGAAGGTTCTGTTTTCCACACTTACAAACGAGAACGCCAGGTCCGGCAACTTCGAAATACCGGCTGGAGCGACAACAACAGCTTTCATAATCGGTGCTGGCGCTTGAGCGGAAGTTGCGCCTGGAAGTGCATGCATCATCTGATCTGCACCAGCCGCGTACGCAATACCGAACAGCAGAATTGCAGTAATACCCTGTGTTGCCGATTTGAAAAGATTGATGCTTTGCATGACGACTCCCCCTAGATTAAATTGACCTGCTCCGTTTGGTGAATACCTGTTTCGTCGTGATCTGTTGTCGCATGGTTCATTTTTTCTGCTTCTTGCTTTTTGATTTACCCAGAGCCATTTTGGCCGGGCGCACACATTCGACCGGCATCTGGATCAGCCCCCAGCCATAAACCTTGTCCCTGCCCGGCGCGCCGAGGTCCCTGACCTTGGACTGGAGCAGCTTATCCAGCTCTGTCCGGTCTATTCCCGGTCTGGACCACTTCGCTTCAGCAATGACGGCCGTCACGAACGGCGCCGCATAGGAGGTGCCAGACGCATACACACCGCCGCCGCCCGGTGCTGCGACCCAAACATCCACTCCGGGTGCCGCATAGGAAATGTAGTCACCACGATTGTCGCGGTCATATGGCTTGAGGTTTGCATCGACCGCGGTCACGGCGATCACGCCGGGTTGAGCCGCTGGATAGACCGGTGCCGCATCGGCCCCTCCGTTGCCTGCGGCGGCAACGATGACGATGCCGCGCTCCAGCACACGTTGCACCGCCGCTTCGACCAGCAGGTTGCGTGATCCGCCGAGACTCAGGTTGATTACCTCCACCTTTTCGCCCACCAGCCAGTCGAGCGCGCTCACGATCCATTCGGCGGTCGTATCGACCTCCTTGTTGCGCGAGCGAAATACTGCCGCAACATGCAGTTGAACATCGGGCATCAGACCGGCCGGCGCAGCTGCGGCCAGAATCGAGGCCGTGGCGGTGCCATGATTCCTGGGTGCGGCGGCGATTCCGGATGCGAGGAAGGAACGCTGCACGATTGCGCGACCCTTGAACAATGGGTGTGTTTCGTCGATGGCAGTATCGATCAGACCGATATTCATCCCTGCGCCGCAGCCTGCACGTTCATTCCATGCGATCGCCTGGCTCGCGTATCGCTTTTCATTGCCCGCCTGTAGTTGATAACGATGGTTGGCGTCCATCCAGGTATTCGGCATAGTCTGGCGCAATTGATTGAGTGCATCTGCGACCGTCGTTCCCTTGGGTACGCGCAGTACGCTGATGACCAGACCGAGATTGCCGAGCAGCGTGCGACGCTTGATCCCGAGACCCATCGATTGCGCCGTTTGCTGCAACTGCTGGGCTTCGTTCATGTTTGCAGAGACGACCATCACTTCGCCCGGTTCTACTGTCACGTCTTCCTTGATTGGCGCAGCCTGGCTAGTTTGTGCAACAGGCGGCGGTGGCATTCCGCCTCCGAGCAGGCTGGCGCCACCGGAAGTAACTTGCGGCGGATTGTTCGCCGGTTCATGCGCAGATCCAGACTTTCCGCAAATTGAGACCAACGTGTCAACATTGCTCACCCACTGTCCCGGACTGGTCTCCATTCCAACCCAGTAACCAGTGCTTTCCTGCACTCGCGGATCGTTGGGAATCGTAGCGGTGATAGATGTACCCGTCCAACTGCTGGTGGAAAGTACAATGTGCGTGCCATTGGTATCGTCTATCGCGATACTGTGCCCGACAGAAGTGAGCAGATTGTTGCCCTGTATTGTTATTACCGCTCCTTTGGTTACACATTCAGCAGGGTTCACGGAGGTGATTACCGGCGCAGCAGCCGGCAGGGCAATTGTCGGTCCGAACTGCATCTGGTATTGTGGGCTGGGGGTGGAAGGCAATTTCACTGCCGGCGCCATGACGGCAGTTGCTGCCAGCGCTGGAGCGGCGAACACCATCATTATCACGGCGGGAAATATTCTTGTCATTTACCCTTCCCTCCAGCTTGTTTTCATGTCGATCAATCCCCAGCCGATGGTGTCCGTGTGCTCTCGGGAATGACTTGGACGACGATGCCAGGGCGCGCCTTGAGTATCTCAATCGCCTGCGACATTTGCATCGGCTTGCCTGAGGCACCGGGATCTAGCCGCACACGGTATATCCCCAGCGCACCCGGTCCATCGATCAGTCTTGCCCCTATAGCCTGCAACGCTCCACGGATGCCGGCCTCGGTGGCACGTGGCTCAAACCTGATCTGCAATACGTCTGCGTCTACAATGGACCGCCCTAGTGGTGCAATATTTTCCGTGCGCGTCCACAAGTGTGCTATCAAGGCTCCCTGCAAAGCCATCACCGCAAGCGATGCGGCTAGCGCCGGTGCAAACCAGCGTCGCCGATCTGCCTGCTGCGGGCGGCGCCGGATATCCCGCAGCAAACGATTCAGACCAAACTCACCGGGCGCTGATGCGCTTTCAAGCTCTGCGACGCTGCTGTGCAGCGACTGAAGCCAGGCCAGCTCACTGCGGCACCGCTCGCACGTTGCAACATGTGCTTCAACCTCTTGCTGCTCTGTTCCGCCGAGCGTACCGTTGGCGAGCCACGGCAGAAGTTCGTCAGGGTGCTGAGTCAACTTTATCGTCTCCATGACCATTAGCCGATTTTTGAAAAGATATTCATGAATGTGTGTCGTTGCAATCAGGTACAGGGTTCATTGCTGCTTTGAGGCCATGCCGCGCTCGCGCGAAGCAGGCAGTCTTTAAGCTTCTGTTTGGCATGGTACATCCGCGTTTTCACTGTTCCCTCGGGACAGGCAATAATCTTGGCGATTTCGGTATAACTGAGTTCCTGAAAGAAGGCGAGATGTACCACTGTACGGTGACTGTCGGAAAGTTTTTCGATACAGTAGCGCATGATCGCCGCATCTTGCTGCTGCATCAGAATTTCCGGAACGCCGTCTCGCTCATCTTCCAGATTGTCTTCGACACCCTCCTCCAACTCCAGGTGCGGCGAACGGCGGCGCAGGCAGTCGACCGACTTGTGGTGTGCAATTCCCAGTATCCAGGTAAGTGCTTGGGAGCGTCCCTGAAAAGACTCCGCATGGCGCCATACTTCAAGCATTACCTCGTTGAGTACATCGGCTGCGTCTGCGGCATTGTGCACCCTCCGGACGACAAAGCTGTAGATGCGCGCGTGATAACGCCTGTAGAACTCGGCGAGTGCAGCCTCGCTGCCGCCGGCAATTTCGGCTAGGAGCACGATGTCATTCCCGGAGCGCGCCGGAAGTTCGAAGATCTTCGCCATGTCGGGTAAGTTAAGCTGAGCTCAGGTAATGGGTTGCAAGTTATGGGGTGCGGATTTCCCGCACCTGTGCCTCCCCGACCGTAGTTCCATCCGCGCCGATCGCCTGGATACGCCAGAAATAGGAATGCTGATGCTGGAGTTTCGCCCTGGTAGAAGCAGAAAGCGTCGTCTGGGTCTGGTTTCCCGCAACCAGCATTCCCGCCATGGGTGGGCGGGAAAGCGCGCGTCGAATCAATTGGGGATCCTCCGCGGCAGGGGCACCACCTATATCGGGTAAATTATTCGATATAGCCTCGGGGTTTGAGAATATCTCAATCATGTAGGCATGCGCTCCACTCACCGGTTGCCACGCAAATTGCGTCGCGGAATCGACATATGCCTGACTCGGCGGATTCATCACCGTCATCGGCATAAATGCGAGCGCTGTGCCGGATTTGGGTTCACCAACGTAGTAGTACAGAACAGGTGGATCGAATGATGGAAGTGGCGCGGTCACCCGCAATCTCACCATGTACAGGCCCTGTCTGTCGGTCGGCAGCGTCTGGCTGGATATCCTCACTTGATCAATGCCACCCAAACCCTGAGCTACCGGTTGCAATTGCATGAAGATCGGGGTCCCGGCTGTGCTGCCCGGATCGGCAACCTCCCAATAACCGGTGAACATGCCGCTGCCGTTGTAGCTGACATTTGCCGTTGCACTCAGCCGGCTTTTCAACGGCACAACCCGCACAATGGCGCCATCATCAAATTGCAAAGCCATCCGCGATATGGCGAACTGGCCTGCAGCGGAACCGCCGATCTGGATGCTGGCAGCGACAAGGCCTGAATTCGTGCCATCGCTGAATGTCCTCTGATAGGCGATCGTCGCTACCCCGGCCCTGATGGCGAGGGCAGACACCTGCTGAGGCACCGATACGCTTTCGGTGATGATCACCGTCACCGGGCCACCTGCAGGAGAACCTGCTACCGTGCTGCTTACCAAAGCATTGACCGTGCCCAGGACCTGACCTGAAGCCGGTACGACAAACTGCCCGGACGGGGAAGACATCGTAAAGGTGACTGGTGGCGCGGGCGCAGTGGTGACTACCCAGGTCACGGTCATCGTGGTAGGTTGAGCGATCGGAATTGTGATCGATGCCGGCTGTACTGTTCCTGAAATTGCAGCCCAACCGGGTGTCGACAGCAGGGTGAGATACGCCACAAGCAGCCATTGCCAGATGTACTTTCCGCTGATGTTATTCATGCTGTTGTTCATTATTCCTCCAGGTTGGGCATGATGCCCCGCAAATTGCCTGCAAAATTGATATCAATATCCTCGATACTCGGTTGCTGTTTGCTCCGATCGGCTAGTAGACTGGCGCCCACGCAAGCGTCAGCCGCAAAAAAACTTGGTACATCACTGTCCCTGGTTGTGCCGAAAATGCACTCTTGTTCTTGATATCCTGGTAACTTCCATCCAAACCAAGCGTGACACCGGGCTCTATTCCATGCGAGGCATTGAGTATCCAGCTCACGCCTGCGAGGGTATTGCTGCTAATTGTGTCGCTGGTACCGTCGGTAGACCAGTTATGATTGGTTGAATAATTCAGGGTACTGGAGACTGTGTCGGTAAAAGGATAAGCCAGGTTCAAACCTTCGTTGATCACGTTTGACTTGATTCCCGCGTTGATAGTATTGATGTTATTGCTGGAAGCACTCATTCCGACCGAAAGCTTGGTAAAGAGCCGGAAATTACCCTGGAGTTGAGTATTCGAAGACCGGGTATGCGGTGTCGGGTCAAGGTTATAACCCTGGTCATTGACCCAGGTCTGCGTGATGTTCCAGTTCCATGTCGCATACTGGAAATTTGCGCCGGCAGCGCTGGAATAGGTCGAATGTATCGGCTGGCTGGTCGCAGCACCGTTAATTTGTACGATGTCACGGTTCAGGCTCGAAAACGATGCGTTAAAATTTGGCTGTCCATACCAGGGAGGTTCGGGAGGTTGGCCGTTTGCCTGAAGAGCGTAGTTCATCGGCGGGTTATAGGTGACGGTAGCGCTGCGCAGCTTGCTGTCAGTAATCGGGATGAGCGGATTGTCATCCACGTTGTCGGATTCTTTCCCCGCATTGAGCTGAACATCGAGTCCGTACCAGTTTACCCCGGTGAACAAGCGTGACATGTCTCGGTCTGAAATCCCGCCCGGATTTGCTACGCTGCGAAAATAGGTGCTGATCAATTTCTTTTCCAATCCCATGTTCCACAGAAGAGGTTGGTCGTATACCGTCATGTCGTGCCACGGAATGTAATTCGCAAGGCCCGAATAGGCATGTCCGTTCAGCGGCGCAAGCTGGCCTGCACTTCCGTCAAAATCATAGGTACTTTTTGCAATCTCCCCACGCAGGCGTAGCCGTTGCAGGAACAGGTTGCTGTCCGCGATGATGCTGCCCGCGCTTCCGCTGCTGGCACCCGGACCACCGATAACACTCGAGCCCTGGCTATCGCCGCTCTTGCCGTTGGCATAAGTCCCCATCAGCGCAAGCGCTTCGGCATTTCCAGGTATGGGTTTTATCATCGCCACGGTACCATCGACACGGTCTGTGCTGTCTGCCACGCCAAGCACATTGACCGCGCCGGTAATCGGCGTGGTATGCATGGAAAAAGCGGTAACCGCTGCCGTTCCTCCGGGTGTGGTTGCACTGGCAGAAATGCCGCGCCGAGCGAAAGAATGCAGGACCAGGTTGTCCGGCCCTAACTGTTGATCGCCCACCTTGAGTCCGTATAACCCGGAATCCGCGGCGATCAGGAACTGCCCCATATCGAGGTGCCCTCTTTGACGGGGCATCAACTGTGACTGACTGTTGGCAATGATGGACAACATGCCATTCAAGCGCCAGTTCTCGTTTTCAGCAGACCCGTAAAACTGACCCATGCCTTCTGACATGCCGCGATCGGGTGCTGGATCGCCGAGTTCCTTGTCCAGGGTTCGATAGCTTCCTTTCACGGTCACGTTGCCGTTCAGTTGTGCATCGCGAAACAGTGCATTTTTGCGCAGTTCGAAAGACCACTCTCCGAGCTCGTTGATGCTGCCGTCCGGGCTATTCTGGACCAGCCTCAACTGGTGCTCGCCGTAGGCAAGCGGCTGCGGTGGCGTAAAAACAGCGACGTCACCTTCCATAGTGACCAATGCAGTGACGTCGATTTCGTCCAGCTCGAGTGCGAGCTGTGGCAAGGTATTCGTAGGTATGTTTGCCAGTCGAATGCGCAGCGGTTCGGTTGGGGCTCGAATCTTCGCAACTGGTTGCAGCAATACCGGCGTCCACTGCGCTTGCTGATCCTGCTGTGCCCAAACAACATCCTGCGTGCCAAAGTACAAAAATACCAATTCCGCAAGAACCAGAACATAACTGTGCCTGAAATGCATGATTCCCCCTTTAAGAAACATAACATTCACATCCAGCAATCAAGCAATCCGGCCAAACAGACTGCCCTTCAACCCCGTGCGTACAAGCAATATATCAGCAACCTTTACAACTTGTTACATTTTCTGCAGCTTGCATTCAAACAGCGATTCATCACGTTCATGTCATTTCTAAGAACTTCCATTTCTCAACACATCCATTCTGCATCGGTAGCAGTAATTTTATAAAAGTTCTGCAGGAATCTAATTACCCTCGATAGACTTCCTCGCCGTGGCAATTTTTTTGCGTAACCCTGGAACCGCGTCTGCCGCCGCCGGATTAGCAGCAAGCTGTCCAAGTGCCCGGTCTACAGCGTCCAGACCCAGCGTAAGTCCGAAGCGCGTCGTGATACGCTGGAGCGCCCCTTGAAATCCGGGGTCAGACTTCAGCTCGGTTTCGCCGAGCATCTGCGCTTTTGCCACCAGATCGGTGAGCACCGCGACCGACCTTCGTACGTTCGCGGGCGAGCCAAGATCGCCCGATTTCTTGAACTGCTCGACCTCTGGCAGGCTGGTGACAAAACGACGCATTGCTTCGGCTTGTGCAGGGTTGCGCGGGTGATCCGAGTGCATCAGCGCCTGTGCCGCACCCATGATCGAGAACGGCGCGAGCGCGGCATGCGTCAGCAGCGGTCCGCCCGAAATGAAGCCGCCGAGCGCCAGCCCTCCCAGCGCCAACCCGCCTACTCCGTGCAACAGATGCATTACCTTGCTTTCGATGACGAAAAGTTCATGAAGCAATGTGCGAACCGGGGCAAGCACAAATCCGGCAGCCGCAGCTAGACTCGCCAGTGATAGGGCAGATTCACCGTTCAGCTTGAAATGTTCATAGGCTCCGAAGGCGGCGGCGGCGACCAGCAAAAATCCGCAGTAAAGCAGCACTTTGCCGATTATCGATTTCACAACAGTCCGTAACGCGGAGATGCTTTCAGTTTCTGCTTGTTGTGCGGGTTTTAATATAATTTCTTCACCGTTGCGCATCTGGTTTCCCTTCCTTCCAACTTACGCACAGAATTATTGAATTTTTGGTAATTGATTGCCCGGTCTGATCCCCTGTCTGGGAGGCAAAGGCTGAGGGTTGAGCATACGATCGCGGTTCGGGTTCGGTGGTTTGACTGTCGGCACCAGTTCCAAACGAACCACGTGATTTTGTATATATCCATCGAGATTCTGCTGGATGGAAGCCATCAGCTTGGGATCGGAACCGAACTTCACCCGTGCCTGGTTCAACAAATCCTGTTTGATGTGTTCCACTTCGATCGGGGATTTGCCGCGGAACATCTGGTCGAGTTTGGCTTGGGCAGTTTGTTTGGTGTGGACATCAAGAGGACGCGGATGAGCCGCGAAATGCAACGATTTTATTTTCGCCCAGTTGTTCTTCAAGTTTGAGGAGGCAGTTTGATAGGGCATCACCGACTGTTGCAGTGTCGCGTGAAGACGGCTCTGGACCGATGCAAAGCGGAACGAGGCCAACTTCGGCCTGGCCAGCGTATGCGACTGGGCAAAATTGGTTTGCCGGGGCGCGAGGGCGTTCAGTTGCGATTCGAGCGCATTCAGAGCCGACTTGGTTTTTTGTTGATGCGCAAGACGCATCGCTTTCAGGAGTTTGTCGCCGCTTTGCGCGGCGTCCTGGACCTGCTGTACATCACCCTCCACGCTGCCCAGCGTTGCGATTGCATCCTTGGTGATCACGTCATTGATGTGGTTCATGGTGTTGACGACATTGTTGCTGATGTTGTCCACCATGGTGTTGATCGTGGCGATCGGGTCGAGCAGTGTCGTCGGGTGCTTTACAAGATCGTTGAGCGTTGTGAGCAGTGCATTGATCGGTGCGAGCAACGCCGTCTTCACGATATCAGCCGCGTCCGCAAGGTGCGAGGTAGCCTGATCGCCGGCCCGCTGAACCGCGTTATTAATGCGCCCGGCGATATCCTGGTCGACCGAACTCTTGAGCGCAGACAGTTCCTGCGTGCCGCGTACCAGCGCTGCATGCAACTGTTGCGGATCGGCGGCGTTAAGTATGGGCGCCGCCATCACCCCGTTGTTGACGCCGGTCTTCGCCGCACCCTGGCTTGTCCCCATCAATGCCATTTTCGGAGCGGCGGCATGATTCAGCACAGCCATGTTCGATCCCTGGGGATGAATTTGGACGCTCGGTGCCATAACCATCGGCGAAGTCATTGACTGAGCTTCAGATACGGCGTTATTCAGGCCCATTTGCGCACCGTTGACGGTATTCTTGATGTCGCCGACCGCCGAATTAACCGCACCGACAGCGGCATTGGCAACCTGCTTGGCGTTGTTCGCAACATTGCTGGCCAGATTGCTGACTGTCTTGATGAAATTCTGTATCGCATCCACCAGTTCCTGCACCTCGCATGCCGCCGCAGTCGCGCCCCCCGTAAAGAAAGCAAACACGGCGTCCTCGGCGTTGTCCATGCAGCCTGCATAGGCAATCGGCACGGCAGTCAAAATTGACAAGCTAACAAATGCAACAGAAAATAATTTGATCAAGCGTTTCATATCATCCTCCTCTTGCAAAATATTGAACCGACACCCCCTTGCAATGCCACGTCATTCGCTATTCATTTCTGAGTCGTATTCATCAGTGTTTTGGTTCATTGCCAAGCACTACCTTTGCATCCCCGGCATTTGCACTGCCGGCAACTGATTGTTCTGGGTTGGGCCTTTTTCGGTATTGGCTTTTCGGTCAATTTTGAACTGGTTAGCCCCTACGCCATTTTCCTTCCTTAGTTGCTTGATTTTCACCTGGCTAGCCCCGAAACCTTGCTCATGTTTCAGCTGCTTTGAATTTTTCTCTTTCATCCGGGTTGAGCCTGTTTCAATTTTTGCCTGAACGGTTCCGGCGCGGTTGTTGTTCCCGATCGATGTGTTCTCGATCAGTTGACGGCCAAATGCATTGGGCGGCACTCCCACGGAAGCCCCAAGGGCGGCAAGAGTTGCCGCAAAAGTGAGGGTTTTTTTCATAGATTTGCTGTTGGATGGTTTCATGATATTTCCCTTTCTTTTAGATTGCCTGACCACGTTGACAAAGCTTCCAGATGCAATTCCATCAACAACTGCGCTTCTGCCGGTTTAACGAGGCCGCACTCGCTACAGTATTGATCCACAGCATGATCGATATCCAGCCACGCCTGGCCAGGTGCGTTGGCCTCCTTGGGGTATTCGCATTGCTGTCCTATCATCTCGCGCTCCACCGGGGTCAGACGATCGGCCTGTTTGTACAATACGTCGGCCATCTCGCGGAAAAGGTTCAAATACCGGTCAGCGGCCTGCATATAGGGCACGGCACCCTGATTTACCAGATAGTCACCGACCACCCCTGAAACGCCATAACTGCCATCGGTTTGCGGATGAGGATCAAGTTCCGAGAAAGTCTCCTCATCGTCAGGACTGATGTGCCGACCCAAAGGATAAATGCGGCACACCAGCGGTCGATCGGCATGCGCGCCGCAGCCCTGCGCAGTCAGAAATATGCACCCCCCATCGTCGCGTTGCCTTAGTCGTGTGCCGCCAGATTCGGTGTAGTGTTGTGTAAATTCGGTGGTGGTCATGCCCTGGTGGCGTGCCAGCCGCAACACTTCATAAGGATTGAGCGTGATACCCTTGTGGTAGCAGCAGCGCGAGCAGCGACCGCAATTGTAGGAGAACGGTGTATCGCGGGTCATACCGATTGTTAATTGTCGAATCTGCGCCACCATAATCCCTGTTCGCTTCCCTCACCAAACCGTACAATTCTGGTAAATATCAAAGCAGGCAACTTGTAAATTCCACCGTTATTTGCATCCTATCGTAGGGTCGTTGCAATCATTCACGAAGTAGACGAATTGTGAGGAATTTATTGTCGCCCCGTTACCATTCGTGATCCTGAACCGCCATGGTCCGGATTTTTCACCCGGTTTCCCGTACGGAAAATTCGTCCCATATATAACAATGGATGACCATCCCGTCCTATCACCGTTCATATCACCTATCCATTCCAACTGGGTTAACAAGATGGCTTTGCTTGGATCTGAAGACTTCAACAAGGCAACCACACCAGTATTTCCAAAATGGCAGCCTAAAATGGACAGGCGATCGTTGTAGATCGTTGAACCAGATACCACATTGCTCTGAGTTGAATCGTCGCTTATAGATAAAATAGCCATAGGTCCATCGGGAGTGCATTTAAGTCCTGAACCTACCGCTTTTGCTTTTAATGTTGCAATTTTTGATTTCGATATTGGTGCAGGCATGTACACTTGCATAGCGCCATTTTTTCTCAAACCGCTACCCATCGCCTGGCTGGATATTTGTGGTGTTGGCATGGCCATCGCCGGTGAGCCGGATTGGACAGCAGGAAACATCTGTGAAGCAGCCAGGGGCGGCGCCAGTTTTTTGGGAATTGGTGCATTGGGGCCAGCTGGATTGATAGACGGTGCGATGCCCATTCGTTGTATGGATTTGGGCGCGGCCATTGTTTGTACGGCTACAGGAGCAGAAGCGGGCTGCATTGCAACGGGAGAATGTCGAGCTGTCATCATCTGCCCCGCACCACTAGGCGCACATGCGAATCCGGACAGTAGCGCAACCGCTATTCCTCGTGGTACAAAAAAACAATTTATTCTGCGTAGCATAATGACCATCCTCATATAAAATTCTGAATAATGACTCTGCTACTGTCGTTTCGAGATGCACTGTTATTGACAGATGTAGTCCAAACAGGCACAGCGTAGGCAAGGGGCTGTAGTGGAGTAAAGACGGCAACGTCCCCCTTCATTGTGATCATCGATGTCACATCGATTTCATCCGATTCCAAAGTGAGAAGCTCAAGCGCCTTCGGTGGCAGCTGTGCCAGACGGATGCGCAGCGGGTCGGAAGGTCCTCGCGTACTCGCAGGAGGTTGCAACATCTCAGGTGTCCATTGCGCTTGTTGTGCCCATGCGGCACTCAGCGTGCCGAAATACAACAACACTATTTTCGCAAGGACCAGAACATATCTGCGCCTGTATTGCATGCTTCTCCCCCTTTATGAAACACATCATTTACTTCTTGCAAAATATCCGGCATGAATCCCCGGCTCTTCGCATTACAGCAATTCAGCCTTCGGCTTGTTGCTCTATCTTCGGCACAGCCTCACACGATTTCATTCATCACTCTCATGAAATTCCTCCCGCATGAGAAATTATTATTATAGCGAATCCATTACATCTGGCTGCTTTGCGACAGAGCACCGTTTATTAAACATGACCTCGCGCATAAATTTCTAAGGTCAATCATTTCAATGCAGGAACCTTCCCATTAACTCCGAGTACAAACGGACTTCCGGGTTTCGGCTGGAGCATATTTTTCGTATCCGTATAAGTTGAATAATAAAAATGATTATCCTCTGACATAAAAAGCCCGCAGTGATAATCGAGTTCCTGTGCGAACACCGAATCCGGAAAATTCCCCTGACTGACTGACACCTTCACGTTTCCATTAAAACTGCCGTCGCTGGAATTGATGCTGAAAACCTTGTCCCCATCACCCCCAAACAAACCTTTTCCGTAGACGGTGATGCCGCAAGATATCATTCCGTAGTGGACTCTGCTATCAAGGTTCGAAAGATGAACGGGTACAGTGATCATAACGAACTTGGCGACCGCATTCTTGTTTGTCGCTATGCTCTGCGACTGGGTTTGCGCGTGCAGGCCGGCAGCGAATGCAGGTAAAGCGAACATCAACTGTGCCGATACAACCGTCAACGCGATAACTAACAACCGAGCAACCGCCATCGCTTGTTTTTCATATTGACTATCGCCGATCCGTTGCATCATTACATTTCCCTTGTTGTGATTTTTCAGAAAATGGGGGCAATTATTTCGATGCCGGGATAATTCCATTGACCATCCAATTCACGTTGCTACCGCGGTACATATCGTCCTTAGCATCCATGGAGGGCCTGACCCAAGTGTGAGCACCAGACACCACCTCCGGAGAAAGATAAAGAACGCAGGCATATGAAAGTTCGTGGGCAAGCTGCATGTCTGTCACGCCTTGCCCCCGAACGACAGACACCTTCACGTTGCCATTGAAACTGCCATCGCTGGAGTTGATGCCGAAAGTCGCGTTACCTGATCCCAACTTATTTTGATTATTGCCGGCGTTGCATTCCACCTTTCCTGAGCGTATACCGCGATTGAGAGCCGATAGCCGCACGGGCACTGTGAACTCGGCTATGACATCTTTATTCTGGCTCATCGCCATCATCTGAACTGCCCAAGAAGACGATATCGAAAATAGCGTCACCATACCGATTAAAGCATTTACGACAACCGAAATAATAGATTTCATATTTAAGCTCCTTTTCAAAATTTCCATTTTGATTTCATTCAAATTTACTCATTTCACAAAGACAGACTTGTCATCGCCTACCGGTCATGGTGATCTCATCAGTGATCACTTCGCGTGACTGATCGCGTTGCCCCGTCATGCTCAATTCACTGGTGGTGATGGCTCTCGCATCGACACGCTGCCCGGTCATGCTCAATTCCCCGGTGGTGATATCACGTGCATCGATACGCTGACCCGTTACGCTCAATTCTCCGGTAGTGATGGCTCTCGCATCGACGCGTTGCCCGGTCATGCTTAATTCCCCGGTGGTGATGGCACGTGCATCGACACGCTGACCGGTCATACTCAATTCCTCGGTGGTGATCTGCCGTGATGTCGCTGCTTGAGTTGGTCCTGAAGAACCCTGGCAGCGTATTTCAAAGCTGCCGCGGGCGACATTATTGGCAAAGTTCGTTTCCCCACCGGTTTTGCCCTGGTTTACCACGACCCCGAAAGCATAGGTTCCGGGTTTGAGTAAAATCGCTCCCAGGTTGACTGCTTGTGATTGTTGCGTACTGATCGGCGCAAATCCTCTGTAATACTGGTTGCCTGCCACAGTTACAGTGACACCAGCCTGGGGTGGCATGCCGTCGTAATTTTTTTGGCCACTATTACCAACAATTACGCGCAGATTTGCGCTCAGTGCACTGTCACAGTTCAATACTGGAAATCGCCGCTCGCTATCAAGTAATTTCCCCTGTGCTGCCGGTACTGCAGCTGTCGGATACAAATTCAGCGGTATCGCATTACGCCCGGGCTGATGCGGAAAAACAATATGAAATTCGGCATTGAGGACCGGGTAGCTCAAAATCGCTTCCTGGATAAACATATCAGGAAGCATGCTCGAAATCGGCTGTGTACCTAGCGTTCCAACAACAGGTTTGGGGGCAACTATTGTTGGCAGTGTTTGGATTCTAGGTTGAACAGCAGTTGGTTGCGCTGCAACAGGAGGTGGCAAAGCCCTCATCATCTGGTCAGCATCAACTGTTAACGCAGCACAGCACAACGGAACGACTGAAATCCCCTGGGCTAGCAACCGGATATTTCTGATATGTTGCATACTGAATCACCTCGGTTAGGTAAAGCACCTTTGATGCTACTGCTTAACATTTAAGTCGTCTTAATTCGCCATCCGGTTCAAATCATTTTGGCCAATTTAAATAATACATGGTCATCAAAAACTCCCTTGCCTGCCAAAGCACCGGGATCAGAACGCCGCTATTGCCTTTTTCGCGACTGGCCTCAGCGCATCGACATCCTTGACAGTAGGGATCGCTCCGGTCCGGTATTGAAACTGAAGCAACCGGCCATTCTTCATAAGCATAAGTACCACCATGCCAGCTTTATCGACAACGGAAAATGCTTTATCCCCCAGCCCTGACTCGTCAGTGACTTTGCCTGTTTGAGGTGCGTTCTGGCGCGCACCCATATAAACCATTTCGACAGGCACACCGCCCGACTTTTTGTACTGCACAGCAATGAGTTTTTTCTTGCTGCCGGAAGCTGTCCATGCACAGGAACCCGCATTGTTCTTCGCGGTTACCTTGCCACCGAGCAGTCCGGTCAAATCTGACGCCTTGAGCAATGCACAAGCATCAGAGACGGAAGCAGCTATCGCAGTGGATGATCCCAACGCAATGAGCAAGCTGATTCCGCATGCGTTTAGCACGCGAAAGATAAATTGCGGTGATTTGAATTGCCTGTTCATGGTTGCTCCCTTATATATAACGATTTTGAAAGAAATCCTCTCGCCGTCAAACAATCGAAACTTGTTCAATTCAGTTACTTCACAAAATAAACCTCCTGTAACGATAAGACTTTTTTCGTTACACCGTTGTTGTTTACGGTGATCATGAATCGAAATGGGCCGATTTTCTCGCCCGGCTTTATATTGGATATTTGGTCAGCCGATGCAACTATATCGTTATCGAACCACGCAACCTTTGGGCTATTCAATAAAAATCCAGTGCTTAAATTATTGCTTAAGACTGCCGCAATCTCGCCCGGGGTATCCCCGAAATTACAACCGACAAATTGTAATATCGAATTTTTCAAATTGATCGTAGCGCCATTGACCACCGTGATCCCATTCCCCATTTCCAAGCTAACCATCTTGGGCGCGCCGTCTGGTGTGTCGGCAATACATTGGGCATATTCTTTGTGGTATGGCAACCATCCACCCGGTGTGTGAGGCCTGGGAATCTTTGAGGAGATCGACATTTCTGGGGATGACTTTGTCCCGTTTCTTGAAGCACTTGCGCCAGGTCCGAATGGGTTTGAATTGCTTGGTATGATGCTACCTGACTGCGCGGAACTCGAAACCGGGGACGGCGCCATTTGCTTTTGAGACACGGGCGCGGCCGGGCCGGGTATGGATTTCGGCTTGATTGTCTGGACGGAAGGTGGTGAAACAGCAGGGGCGATAATTTGCTGGATGGCAGGAAGCGCGGCGACAGGTTGCGGGGCCGCAGGCGCGGGTAAAGCCCGCATCATCTGGTCAGCGTGTGACACACCATGCCAATCCAGACAGCAGAACCGCAGCAATTCCTTGGCTTGCCAATCGGACAATATTGAAGCGCCGCATAATGACTCCCCATCACTACGGTCTTTTCATCAACTGCTATAAGTCCATCCCCTTTAGGACTTCATTCATACCCAACCAGCAGGCTGGCAGCAACTATAAATTATGGAATGCCGAAGTCAAGGACAATATGAGCTTCCCGTATTTTTGCCGCTTCATCCGAATCAAACGAACTGGCAACGGTCTCAGTAATGCGGCACAAAGTGTCTTCTGTTAGCTTGGATAAAATCAATATTGGCATCCGGCGGCGCAGCAGGTCTTCAAGACGAACAACCATTTCGGTACGCGCGCAAAAAAGCAGGTCGGCGTAAATGAAAGGCAGCGAAGGAACGATCCGATCGGCCAGGCGAGGGTTGCCTTCCAGGCTGCGCAATATTTCACCGACCCGTTTGCCGTGGCGGCGCATCAGCCACTTCGCGCATTCATGATCGATGCCCAGCCGTACTGCCCGTGTTTCGACCGCAGACGACCATGAAGCAAAATCCGTATCCGGCGCCCAAGGCAATCTGCGCTCATTGGTCGCACAAGGCGTATCGACACCAAGTTGCTTACACACCGTGTCGACGATGCATGCCGCATCTTCGCGCGCAGAGGTCAGTTTCCCGCCGACCGAATAATGCACGCCATTGTTCGAGGTCTTCAGTTCCCAGTCACGGCTGACCTCCGACGGCGATGCTTTGTCGCTGCGTTTCATCACCCGTACCCCGGCATAGCTGCCGACGATGTCCTGTTCAGTCCATGCAGTGCTTAGGTAACGATTGGCCGCAGCCAGCAGATAGGCAATGTCTGCGGACTCGACAGAAATCGTGCCCGGTTCGCCGCTGTAGTCATCGTCGGTGGTGCCGACCAGCGTCATTCCATACCAGGGGATCATGAAGAATATCCGGCCATCGGATTTCGCCGTCAACAACAGCGCCTCGTCGGAAAGCATGCCCGGCATCACGATATGCACGCCCTTGGACAAGCGGCACCATTCCTGGCCCGGTTGCGAGGCTGACATCCACTGGCCGTTGGTATAGACGATCTGCCGGGCAGGGATTTGCAAACGTTGCTGATTGGTCATATCCAGCACTTCCGCCGCGTGCGCTTGGCCACCCGCCTCGATCAGTCCGGTCAGCCGGGAATAATTCACGCACACCGCGCCCGCTTCTGTCGCACCGTCGATCAGCTCCAGCACCAGCCGTGCATCGTCGGTCTGAGCATCGCCATAGGTGTAGCCGCCTTTCAGACCGGTATCGGCAAGAAATGGAAAGCGCTCGGAAAATGCGCTGCGGCCATACTGGCAATGGGCGAGTTTCTCGCCCGGAAATCCTGCGAGGAAATCATACAGCGTCAATCCCGCTTTCAGTCGCAGCATGCCGATGCGGCTGTCGTTATAAACCGGCACGCCGAAACGCAGCGGCCAGACACGATGAGGTGCCAGCTGCAGCAAGCGCTGCCGTTCCCGGATCGCCTTGCGGACCAGTTTGAAATCGAAAGTCTCGAGGTAGCGCAATCCGCCGTGGATCAGCTTGCTCGATGCAGAAGAAGTTGCACCGGCCCAGTCACCCTGCTCCACAATCGCAACACTCAGCCCGCGCAGCGCAGCGTCGTAGGCCGTCCATGCGCCGTAGATGCCGCCGCCGCAGACCAGCAGGTCGAACTGCTTGCCTGCCAGCCTGGAAAAATCGCGTTTCACCAATACCCCATTTACTGGTCTGCCATTTTCATGGATCTGGCCTGCAGCGCTTTTTGCGGCACATCGCTGATCAGAATGTCCACGCGATATTCCAGCGCCTTCGCAATTTCCGCATCGCTGTTGCAGGTGTACACCGCGATCAGTTTGCTGTTGTCGCGCAGCAGACTGGTCATGGACTCGTCCAGCAGCTTGATCGGCAGGCAGAGCCCGCGTAAAAAGGACTGCTCGGACAGAACCCGCTCGGCATCTGTAAAGGTCTGGTCTGTCTCAAGGTTGTAAACCAGCGGGATCGCGGAATCACAGCGGTTGGCAAAGACCAGACTGGCAAGATTGAACGAGGAAACCGTCACCGCATCGTCGCTGACTGCGCCGACCATCGCCAGAGTCTGCCGAATCTTGATTTCATGGCGACTGGCCTGTTCCCAGTCGCGGTTCTTGATCTCAAGCAACAAGCGGCAGCGCGTGCGGTAGGCATCCAGAAACTCTTCCAGGCTCATGATGCCTTCCGCTTTGGCATGTGGTGAAAAATGCCCGGCAAAATTCATCGCCTGCAACTGGGCGTGATCGAAATCATCGATATGTTTGAGGGGAAAACCAAGCTTGCCGAGAAACCGGTCGTGCCACAGCACCGCGACTTCATCGCGGCTGAGTTGCACATCAGTCTCGATACCATCGATGGGATATTCCAGTGCCTTGTCGAAAGCGCTGCGGGTGTTTTCCGCCGCTTCCCGGTTGGCGCCGCGATGGGCAAAGATTAGTGAATTAGTCATTGTGGTTTGTTAATTTATCTTGGCTTGATCCATGAGAAAGCGCCTGCCCAACTGACGTTAACGATACAATCCGGACGTCGCTACGGTTTTGCATACCAATCGGGTGCATCGCGAAGAAATACTGGTAAATCAGTACTTGGCGGGCTAACGGGCACTTGATAAAGCATGTCCGCAACAAAGCCTCGATGAAATGTTTTATGGTTTACGGCATGTAACAATATATCTCCTCTTGTCAGTACGCCCGCTCCACCGTCAACGAAATTAAAATGGACGAGCTCATCGTGCAGTTTTGCAGAAAGCTCATCAGCATAATTGATATACCAATCATCGATGGCTGCTTGGTTTTCGCGCAATATTGCCAACTCGGGTGCGGTTTCGGTGTTGCGGGAAGTAAAACCGTGCGGCTCCCCTGAAAGTTGCGCTTTCCATATAAGGTCGGCAACGTAGGCATGATTAAGTGTGTGCACCATATTTCCAAACAATGTCGGGCGCGATTTGATTGCTTCCCCATCAGGAAGTTGAACAAGTACATAGAATATTCGATTATTCGCCCAAGCAGTGTAGCGAGTAAGCATTCGAATATTACGCAAAGCGGACATGTTTTTTCAAACCCCCAACGAAGTTGTAGAAAAATACAAATACACAACTTGCATCGTGCCATAAATGAAATTAGTCTGCATACCAGAAGTGGACTGTCGTCCTCGCGGCACATTTCGAAACGTCTGCACCCTGAAATTAACCGTAACAAGGCGATCATTGGCAGAAAAATGTTTTCACGTATGCAAAACAGACAGTGGTCACAGACAGTTCCCGACACATTTTAGACATTGGCCGGAAGCGCCACGAGCAGCCGCTTCCCGGTCAATTCAGGCACTAGACAGAAAGTCGGGCTTGTCCCCGCTGTGCATGTAAACAGGCATTAGTTCGAGGCCAATCTGGTTCGCCGATTCAGTTTCGACCCAAGGTCAGTTCAACCAAGAAGTAAGACTCGAAATTCAACTTTGGCGGCCCTGCAGATACCGGGCAGCAGGAAGGCCCGGTATTTCAACAAGGTCTGCTTTAACCCCGGGTAATTACTTCCCGCTGTGGTCATTCCCTTCTTCAACATAAGCGTAACCTTGATTCTGTAAATAAAGCTCACGGCCAAAGGCGCCCTGGTTTACGTAGATTCTGCCACCTGCCGTCGGATCTGGGTCGCCCTTGGCTGTGTAGGAATAAAGATTTTTCTTGGTTAAACCTGCTCCGTTCATGGCGGCAGCACATGCTTCAAGATGAATGTTTACTCCTTCACTTTGGAGCTTGAAGATCGCGTTTATCCACTTCTTTTGAGTGCTTGCCTTACTCACCCACTTGAGCGCGGATCCGTGAACGATTCCAATAATCGATACGTTTTCCGGCTTAATCAAGCCACGTTGGATTTGTTGCTTCATTACGAAGCCCATCATTACCATATGTTTCAGGCCGTTGGCATTTCCCTTCTTGTCGACAGCCGGCGTGTCCATGTTGAAAACTATTTTTGCCTTTTCCAATTGAACAGGAATATCGACGCAGATAGATGTGTTTTTCTCCCCAAATTTCTTTGGAAATGCCAGATTTGTTGCCAGGGGCAAATATTCACATTGATTGAGGATGCCATCGGAATTTGAATTAAGTTTCTCGCTGGCTAATGTTACGCTGGCACTGCATATACCAAATATAAATAGCAATGCGCCGGCAAAATACTTAACGATAGAGTGATTCATTTTGTCTCCTAAGGGTAGAGGGTTGTCCATGTTATTGATGGCGTTGGTTGAAAGTAAAAATACTTCAGAATCGAAGACTCCTTGCTGACATGACGCAATCAACCTATTCATAGACGCACACCACTACCGAAATATTCCCGCATCTGAATCAAGTTTCCATCCCAAGCATCCAGAATAAGCGCTGCATGGCGGCCGGCCGAGAATTCGCTCAACTGCAGGTTACATTTTGAAACACTTAACCGCTGCTTCCGGGCCGCCAAATGAGTTGACAATCTTACTGGCGCACATAGCGCACCAGTGTGGCAGCTGCACCATCAAGAGCCTTGTCAATGCGATATTGCGGCACAGGCTCCCGTAGATTCTCGAAAAGACGCCGCCCGCCGCTGAACAATACGGGCGCCAAGGCGATCTCCAGCTCGTCTACCACACCCATGTTCAAGTATTGCTGGATCACGTTCGCTCCGCCCGCGATACGAATATCACGACTGCCAGCGGACTCCCGCGCCAGCTCGAGGGCTTGCCCAGGCCCGTCATTGATGAAATAAAAGGTCGTCCCGCCTGGGCGCACCCAGGGTTCGCGTATCTCATGGGTAAGAACGTATACCGGCGTGTGGAACGGAGCCTCCTCGGGCCACGCGCGCTCGCCGCCTTCGAACATTCGTTTGCCCATAATATTGGCACCGATACGCTCCGTGGTGCTGCGAAGCAGGTCATTGACCGGACCTGTTTCTCCGCCTGGTCCAAGCTTGAGGTTCTCACGGAAGTACTGTTGGTTCATAATCCAGGCCATCAGCGCACCCCACTTGGCGCCCCAGTCCTTGTACTCGGGATTATCCCAATTCTCCATGGTCATTCCTTCCGGTGCCATATAGCCGTCAAGGCTAAGTCCGATGTTTACGAATATTTTGCTCATCACTTTTCTCTCACGGTTATTTGGGCTTTGCGGCTGTGCGGCGCTTTTCGCTGGCTGTGATCATGGCCGACAAATCCTCGGCCGGATGTATCTCCCAGGATCCCATACGCAGGCCGGGATGATTCGATATCAACTGGATAGCCTGGTTCAGGTCTTGAGCTTCCAGCATCAACAGCCCTCCCAACAGTTCCTTGGTCTCGGCATAGGGACCGTCGGTGATGGAAACCTTGCCGTTCTGGTAGCGCAGCGTCGTGGCGGTGTCGGGGCCCTTGAGTCCCTCTCCGCCGGCCCAATGCCCGTTCTTTTTGAGCATATCGTCGTAAACAAAGCAATTGTCGATCATGGAATTCTGCTCGCTTTCCGATTTTTTCATCCAGTTCTCGACATCCAGATACCCGAAACAAATGTATTTCATTTTCTTCTCCTTGGTTAATGATTGGACGGAACAGTCACCCGGTGGATGACCTTGTCGCTCCTTAGTCGTTTGGAGAGGTGCTAATTCGACACCCGATAAAAAAATTAATTTGGTAATTCCGCCATGCGGCGTTCTAGAAACCGGCGTTCCGGATCCTGACGAGCCAGACCCAGTGCCTTTTTGAAAGAAAGCCGGGCTTCTTTCGTCATCCCGAGACGTTGCTGGAGGTCGGCTCGCGCAGAGAATATCCAATGATAGTGGCTCAGTTCTCCGCGCATCAGGATCGCATCGATCAGCCTGAGCCCCGCTCCGGGGCCGTCCCGCATCGCTACCGCGACAGCACGGTTGAGTTCGACCACCGGCGACTGGGCCACCTGCATCAGCAGGTCATAGTATCCGACGATCCTTCCCCAGTCAGTCGCCGCGTGTGTCGCCGCGGTGGCATAGGCGGCTGAGATCGCGGCCTGGATCGAGTAAGGGCCTATCCGTCCTGAAGCAAGTACCCGGTTCACGAGGCTCCTGCCTTCTTCGATCAGTTCGTTGTTCCAGAGGGAACGATCTTGAGCTTCCATGAGAACCAGTTCGCCGGATGGAGAGGTTCGTGCTGCCCTGCGCGATTCGTGCAGGAGCATGAGCGCCAGGAGTCCTTCTGCCTCAGGCTCGGGCAGCAGCGCTACTAGAAGGCGTCCCAGGCGTATCGCCTCTTGAGAAATCTCGACCCGTGTCAACGTCGAACCCGTTGAGGCAGAATATCCCTCGTTAAAAACGAGATAGATGACTTGAAGGACGGTGTCAAGCCGACCCGGCAGATCATCCCGGCTCGGCACTTCATAGGGGATACGTGCTTCCCGGATTTTGCTTTTGGCCCGCACGATGCGTTGGGCCAGCGACGGAGTGGAAGTGAGAAAGGCGCGCGCGATCTCCTCGGTGGTCAGGCCACAAACCTCGCGGAGGGTAAGGGCCACCCGTGCATCCTCACCTAACGCAGGATGGCAGCAGGTGAATATCAGACGCAGTCGATCATCTTCAATGGGCGTTTCATCTGGATCGGGAACTTCATCCGTCTCGGCTGGGATGGTGTCTTCAACCGACTCTAGCGTGGTGTCGAACTTCGCTGTTTTCCTGATATTGTCTATGGCCTTGAACCGACCGGTAGATATGAGCCATGCAGTGGGGTTGGCCGGTGCGCCTTCGATGGGCCATTTTTCCATCGCAGCGCGGAACGCTTCTTGTAACCCATCTTCCGCAGCATCAAAATCACCCAGCAGGCGGATCAAGGTGGCAAGTACCCTACGCGATTCGGTACGATACAACGCTTCGATTATATTTTCCATAGAAAGGCAAACTCAAAATGGACGATGCCGAAACTGTCCGTTCCTGTCACATTTCAGACCATCAGCTCTTGCATCAAACTGATGACTCGTTGAGCGCAGTTAAACACGGACCATTTGGGTTTTCAACCGTAATGGTCAACAATATCCCCTCGCCCACTGATTGCAGTCAAGAGTAACCAATGCACCCATCCCTTGCCAAAACCGTCACGCCCCGCGAAGTGTGGTCCTGGGCGATGTACGACTTCGCCAACTCCGGTTATACCACGGTGGTCATTACCGCGATCTTCAATGCCTATTTCGTCTCGGTGGTCGCGGGTGACCAACCCTGGGCGACCTTCGCATGGACGGCTGCACTGGCGGTGTCCTATGCCGCGATCATGGTCACCGCGCCGGTGATCGGCGCCTATGCGGATGCCCATGCCGCCAAGAAAAAAATGCTGGCGCTGACCACCATCGGTTGCGTGGTCTTCACTGCACTGCTTGCTTGCTCCGGACCGGGCAGCCTGTGGCTGACCATCCTGCTGATCGTGCTATCCAATTTCTTTTACGGCAGCGGCGAAAATCTGATCGCGGCATTCCTGCCCGAGCTGGCGACCGGGCGTTCGCTCGGCAAAGTGTCGGGGTGGGGGTGGAGCCTGGGGTATGTCGGCGGCCTGGTCAGCCTGGGTGCCTGTCTTGCCTACGTCACCTGGGCACAGGCTCAGGGGCAACATGCGGCGGATTTCGTGCCGGTCACGATGCTGATTACCGCCGCGCTGTTTGCGCTTTCCAGCCTGCCCACTTTTCTTTTTCTCAAAGAGCGCGCCGTTCCGCAGCCGCACCGGCAGGGACTGAATCTGGTGCAGGAATCCTTTTCGCGGCTGATGCAGACGCTCAGG
>Ga0307375_10000972_pt1 | contig 32912 bp, 31 predicted proteins | sample TR1MG_FD_202531 | JGI IMG/M metagenome (GOLD analysis project Ga0307375, IMG submission 202531) | Soil microbial communities from Risofladan, Vaasa, Finland - TR-1 | ecosystem: Environmental > Terrestrial > Soil > Coastal area > Acid sulfate soil | place: Finland: Risofladan, Vaasa | collected... | reverse complement strand
GGATTCCAGCGCAGCGAATTCCTGCTGGAGCACGGCATGCTGGACGCAGTGGTACACAGGCGCGACCTGAAGAATTACATCGCACGCGCATTCGAATTCATGGCCGTCCGCAAACAGGGCGCCTAGAATCGAAACAGTGGAATGGAACAGGGGCATGGGCTACCATGCCCCTTCCGTTTGCCACCGGGCGCAGCGGGTGGACTGCGAGAGTTGAAGTGAGCCTTCCGATGAATTACGAACATGCTGTGTCACGGCTCTATGAGCTGGGACACGAACTGGCGCGCATTCCCGCGCAAAAATTCGATATCGCACACATGCGCGAGCTGGCGCACGCACAGGGAAATCCGCAGAACAGTTTTTCTTCCGTATTGATTGCCGGCACCAACGGCAAGGGTTCCACGGCGGCGACGCTGGCGAGCATTCTCCGCGCGGCGGGATACCGGACGGGCCTTTACACGTCGCCACACCTGGTACGGATCAACGAGCGGATTCGCATCAACGGCGAAGCTATAGCGGACGAAGACTTCACGCACGCATACGCGCGCGTCAGCCTGGTGGCGCAGGAGTTGGTGGACGGCGGAAGGCTTCCGTGGATGCCGAGCTTCTTCGAGACGATGACGGCCATGGCGTTTGAATACTTTGCACACGCGGGCGTGCAGATCGCCGTGCTGGAAGTCGGAATGGGCGGTCGCCTCGATGCGACGAACATTGTCGATCCGCTTATATCGATCATCACCGATATTGACCTTGATCACCAGAAGTACCTCGGCGACACGATCGCTGAGATCGCGCGAGAAAAGGCAGGAATTCTTCGCAAGGACCGCATTGCCGTCACGCTGCCGCAGCATCCGCAGGCCAACGACGTAATTGGGCGAACAATGATTGAGATTGGTGCGCAGGCGGTGAACGCCAGCCGCAATGTGCCCCCGGTTTCTCCCGGAGCGGGCGACCTGGTGAAAACCGAGCACGGCCGCACGCATTACCGGCTGAGTGTTCTCGGCGAAGAGATTGAGATCGATTCCGCCCTTACCGGACGCCACCAGTTACGGAACCTTGCGCTTGCCATCACGGCGGCGGAAGAGCTTAACCAGTGCGGTTTTGCGGTGAGCGCACGGCAAATCGCGACGGGAATTCGCGAAGCAAGCTGGCCCGGACGCTTCCAGGTATTGCCCGCGAGTGGTGAACGCCCCGAGATCGTACTGGATGTTGCGCATAACCCGGCTGGTGCGTGGGCATTGCGCTCGGCGCTTACCGACCGCTACGGCGATCGTCCGCGGGTCGTGGTGTTCGGTGCGATGCGCGACAAAGCCATTCGCGACATCGCACAGATTCTTTTTCCTACGGCTGCGAAGGTAATTGCCACAACCACCGATCACACTCCACGCGCGGCCAGCACGGAGGAGATTGCGACAATCGCCGGCACGGTGGGTATCGAAGTTGACCAGGCTGAAATTGTTTCGCTGGCGGTGGATGCGGCCGTGGCGTGCGCTCGCGAGATGAAAAGTTCCGAAGGCGAGCCAATCGTTGTGATCACCGGATCGATCTATATTGTGGGTTCGGCGATGGAAGCGCTGAGAGTCACTCCGTAGGAAGCAACTCCCGCAGCTTTCAACACAACCGGTGTGGCTAGTGACGATGCAGGTCCTTGTGCATGATCTTCCGCGTTTCGTGCAGGCGATCATCCGCGGGAAGATCCACCAGCTTCTGATTCATGTTTTCGTCGTTTTCTTCCAGCAATAATTTTGCAACGTAATCCACTGCCTCCGGCGGGAATATGGTCTCGCGCTCGTAGAGGGAACGCTTCTGTCGCAGCAGGTGTGCCGACTCCACGCAGCTCTTGGGTAGCGGCTGCAACGTGGAGAGCAACTTCTGATCGTGGAAAATGTCGCCGGTAACATAGAGGCTGTCCGCCAGGGCCGCGGACTGGTCATAGGTCATACCCCACTGCGCGGCCATGGTGATTCCGGCCAGGAGCAGGTGAATAATCGCACTGCCATCGGGCGAACGGAGTTCCACCGTCTGGCGGCCCTCGGTTTCGGTAAAGACGGATTTCTGCTGCGGATTAAGTCGACCTGCCAGATGCTTGACGTTGCTCCAGCCCAGCGGCACGCGGATCATCGTGCTCCGGTTCATGTCGCTCCAGCAGATACGCGTCGGTGCCTCCTGGTTGGGCACAAGGCGCAGGTATGCGGAAGAGATCGTGTTGCCAAATGCCGTGAGCGTGTCGGCGTAGTGGCACAATCCACCGATCACCTGGCGGGCCACCGGCGAGAGTTTTCCCTCGGGTTCGGTCATCACGTTGCGGCCATTCTGCCGGACGTCCATGTGGATGTGCAGACCGTTTCCGGCAACTCCCTCTTCGATCTTCGGCGAAAAGGTGGCGACGCATCCGTTGCGATAGGCGACGTTGCGGATGAGCCAGCGCGCAAGCACGAGATTATCGGCGGCATCTTCCACGGGCGTGGGCAGAAATTCGATCTCCAACTGCTCCGCGCTGCGGCCGCGCAGTTCCTCCACATCGCTGCGGATGCTTTCGATGTATCCGACCTCGCTGTGGGCATACTTCACGGCGCCGGTAATCTGCGAAATGTAACGTACCATCTCATTGACAAGGTTGCCAGTCTTCACGAAAGGCGCGGAGGCGTGATAGCCGCGCTGCTTGGCAGCGGGAAAAAGCGGCGAAGGATCGCTGACAAGGAAAAACTCCAGTTCGCCCATGGCGTAGAAGTCGTATCCCGTGCGGCGGAAGAGTTCACTGGCGCCGTGCAGAATACTGTCGAGCGCGAAGGGAGCAAGGTTACCGTCGCGCCTCAGGTAGCGGCACGTGACGTCGAGGCTGCCGGAATCGAATGGATTGAGAAACGCTGACTTATAGACCGGTACAACGTAAAGATCGGAGAGAGAGGTTTCCACCATCCCTTTGAAGAGCGACGAACCGTCGACGCGCTCGCCGTCGGCAAGGATGCGCTCTGCCTGGTAGCGGTTGGCAATGGGGATCTTCAGTTCCTTGTACTTGCCGTCGAGCGCGGTGTAGTGGAAGGTGATGCGCTCGATCTGTTTTGCTTCGATGACGCGGATAAGATCTTCGCGCGTGAACTCCTCGCGCGGCTTGTCGACGATCAGGGAGATCGGATTTGTCAGTGCGTACGGTGTGCCGATAGCGGTAGTAAGAGACATAACAACGACCTTTTGGTGCTGATCATTTGGGCCGAAGGAGAATACCAACCGGCAGAGCGGCCTGTCACGGTTACGCGTCACAACGCCAAGCGAGGCCCAAAGTCGCTCCAGTTCGTTTATTCTGTGAGTAGCGAGAGTATGGGGGGACGGAGACCACAGTGGCTGATCCGAAGAAAACGGGGATGGGAACCAGGCTGGCGTCGCTGCTCATCCGCGACCCGCTGATCTATGCCTACACCGCAATACTGGGCACACTGGCGCTGCTCTCCTCGCTCTTCGACCGCCAAGGCCGCGTGCAGCACGGGTTTGCACGGATATGGTCGTGGCTCATCCTGAAGACCGCCGGTTGCCCGCTACAGGTTGAGGGCATGGATCACATCGACACCTCGCAGCCGCATATTTACGCCGTCAACCACATCTCGGCGCTGGACATTCCGACGCTCTACTGCGGGTTGCCCTTCCAGTTTCGCATCATGGCGAAGAAGGAATTGTTTCGCTACCCGTTCCTCGGCTGGCACCTCAAGCGCTCCGGGCAGATTCCCATCGAGCGGGAAAACGCACGCTCATCGCTACGCAGTCTGATTCAGGCCAGCATGACGGTGAAGGGCGGCATGCCGCTCGTCGTCTTCCCGGAAGGCGGACGCTCCGACGACGGGTACATTAAGGACTTTCTCGGCGGAGCATTCTATGTGGCGATTAAAGCGCAAGTCTCCATTGTGCCGATGGCGATCGTCGGGACATTTGAGGCGCTGCCGATGAACACCTACGTTGTTACGCCTCGGCGGCTGCATCTGATCGTAGGCGAACCCATCTCGACGGAAGGTATGGTGGCGCGAGACATGGACGTGCTTGCGAATAGAGTGAAAACAGCCGTTGAGAACCTGTATTATCCGCATGCCGACGTGGATGATCCGCGGAAGAATGTGCCAGCAGGCGAAGAACTGAAAGCTGGAAATTGAGAACCAGTCCTATGAAACCGCGCATAGCCATTCCGACACCCCATACGGATTCCGAGTACTCCTCGCGCAGCCTCCCGCAATACAAAGCGGCCATTGAAGATGCGGGCGGAGAGGCAGTGGAGATTCCGCTCACACTGTCGAACGCGGAGATTGCCAACCTGTGCAAGACCTGCGACGGCGTGTTGCTGCCGGGGAGTCCGGCGGATGTGGACCCGGAAAAATTTGGCGCCGTCACACGCCATCCCCTCACGGCCCCGGCTGACGCGCTGCGCGACAACGTCGACGAATTGCTGTTGCAGGACGCGCACAACATGCGCAAGCCGCTGCTTGGCATTTGCTACGGAGTGCAATCGCTCAACGTGTGGCGCAATGGCTCGCTGGTGCAGCACATCGAGTCCCAGGTGCAACACACGAGAAGGGGCGACCAGCCGAGAGGAACGGTGATCCGGCACGAAGCGGTCATCGATCCCGCGTCGCGGCTGGCGAGCATTGTTCGCTCCGCGCTGAATATCAACGATGTCGGTCCGATTCAGATCACGGTGAATTCCAGCCACCATCAGTCGGTTGAGCGTCCGGGCGACGGGCTCAAGGTCGTGGCGCGCTCGAAACAGGATGACGTTATCGAGGCCGTGGAAGGCACGGCGCGTGAGCATTGGGTACTGGGCGTGCAGTGGCATCCGGAGCGGACCTTCGCGGAAGATGGACCGTCGCGGGCAATCTTTCGGGCGCTGGTTGAGGCGGCAAAAAAATGGCACGAGAAAACCATCGCTGATTTCGAAACCGTGCGCCGCTGACACGCTGATTTGAATTCGTTTTGCCGGTCGGGTACATTCGACCGTTCCTCATTCCAACAATACGGAAATAATTCAGATGCCCGTCACGCTTGATCTTGCAGGGAAAGTCGCTGTTATCACCGGAGGTTCGCGCGGCATTGGAGCCGCGTGTGTGCGCCTGTTTACGCAGGCTGGCGCCAGGGTCGTTTTCAGTTATCAGAGCGCGCGCGAATCCGCCGAAAAACTGGTGGCGGAGTGCGGTGCGGAACAGGCACATGCAGTACAGGCGACGCTCGACGGCCGTGGCGCGGAGCGCGCGTTGATACAGGCGGCGGTCCAGCGATTCGGACGCCTCGACATTCTGGTGGTAAATCATGGTGTGTGGCCGCCGCAGGATCAGCCCATCGACGCCATGCCTGATGATCAGTGGCACAACACCGTGGCCACCAACCTCGACAGCGCCTTCGCGCTCGTCAAGCACTCCGTTGCGCAGATGAAGGCGCAGGGAGCGGGCGGACACGTGGTTATTGTCAGCTCCACAGCCGGACAGCGTGGCGAAGCGTTCCATTGCGACTATGCCGCCACCAAGGGCGCAGTCATCAGCATGGTGAAGGGACTTTCCACGGAACTGGCGCGGCATGGGATTTACGTGAACTGCGTGGCTCCGGGATGGGTGGCCACGGACATGGCTGCCGGGGCTCTGGGGCAGCCCGATGCGCAGGATAAAATCTTCCGCCTGATCCCATTGGGCCGCGCCGCCAAACCGGAGGAGATTGCCGCTCCCATCCTTTTCCTGTGCACGAAGCATGCGGGCTTCATAACCGGAGAAATTTTTAATGTAAACGGCGGAGCCGTGCTCGTCGGCTAAGGCGAAACTCCCATCGGCGGAACGACTTCGCCAAACTTGGGTTTAATTGAGCAGCAAATACGGCCGTGCCGGACTCTAATAATCCTGAGATGAAGAAGCTCATCGTCCTACTCCCACTCCTGATTGCATCCGCCACGGCGCAGACGGCCCCTGCGCCGGCAACCCAGCAACCGTCCAAACAAGCACTGGAACAGACCATCGCCAACCAGGATCCCAGTGCGCTCAAGGCGAAACGGTTGATCCAGCAGATGATCCAGACCCTGGGTGGCCAGGCTTATCTCACCTACTCCACGATGACGCAGGAGGGGCGAACATACACGTTTTTCCAAGGTCAGCCGAACGGTCTCGGAACCAAGTTCTGGAGATTCTGGGAATATCCCGACAAGGATCGCGTGGAGCTGACCAAGCAGCGCGACGTCATCTACCTCTACGTTGGCGACAAGGGGTATGAGATCACCTACAAGGGAACGGCTGCGATGGATGCTACCCCGCTCAAGGACTACCTGCGCAGGCGGCGGCACACACTGGATATCGTGTTGCGAGAATGGCTGAAGAACCCGAAGACGATCTACTTCTATGACGGCCCGGGTGTGGCGGAACAAAAGATGGTGGACAAAGTCACCGTCCTGAACGGAAACAACGACTCGGCAACCATTGGCATCGATCCCATTTCGCATCTGCCGGTCCAGGTGAGCTTTTCCTATCGCGACTTCGACCGGCTGAAAAGCGAGGAGGCCGAAATCTTCGGCAACTGGCACAACATCCAGGGGATCATGACGCCGTACGCAATCGTGCGAAAGAAGAACGGCGAATACATCGGTCAGCGCTTTCTGGTCGATGTGAAGTACAACATGCCGCTGGCCGATTCGCTGTTCACGGCGAAAGTTACCTATAATCCAAAGACTTACCGCGGAAAGTAGTAGCCAGCACGGAAGGCATCGCCCCGCAAGCGGTCAAGGGACTGCCTTTTCTTGTCTTGTATTTGCCACGCAGCGTGGTTCTTTTGCCACAACCAATCCAACATTCCATGCATGTAAACTGCTAGAAGGGCACCAGATAGACAGCATGCCTTTTGAGCAGACAATCCGTTTCGGCGTGGAATGTGCCGGCGTGGGATTACACAGTGGAGCCCCCGTGCGGATGCGTATTCTGCCCGCGCTGGCTGGGACTGGTGTGAGTTTTCGGCGCGTCGATCTGGACAACTTCGAGGTGGAGGCGAACGGCCGCAACGTCGCCAAGGTGAGCTACGCCACCAGCCTGATGAAGAAAGGCGTGCTCATCTCCACGACCGAACATCTGCTCTCGGCGTTTGTCGGAGTCGGGCTCGACAATGCCATCGTCGAACTGGACAATCTCGAAGTGCCGATCCTCGATGGCAGTGCATTGCCAATCGTCAACATAGTGATGCGGGCGGGACTGCGACAGCAACGCCGCAAGCGGCACTATCTTCGCATCCGTCGCGAAGTCGAAATCCGCGAAGGCGACAAGTTCATCGCAGTCTATCCGGCGGATACCTATTCGGTCTCCTACTCCATCAATTTTCCACACCCGCTCATCGGGCAAGAGACGCTCGAAGTCGATCTGACGAATGGAGACTACGCGCGAGAGATTGCCCCGGCACGGACATTCGGATCGTTGCAGGATGAGCAGGCGCTGCGCAACATGGGCTTGATCCGCGGCGCTTCCGAACAGAACGTCATTGTCCTCACGCCGGACGGCATCAAGAATCCTCCGCTGCGCTTTACCAATGAGTTCGTTCGCCACAAGGTTCTCGACTTGATCGGCGACCTGGCGTTGATAGGACACCAATTGCTGGGCAAGGTAGTGGCTGATCGCGCCGGACATGCCATGCACACTGCGCTGGTCCAGCGCATTCTGAAAGATTCGTCTCTCTGGGAACTGACTACGGGAGAGGCTGAATCTTCTGATGCACCCTCTCTGCCGGCCACAGCGGAACTCGCCTGAATCAAAATCCTGCCGGGCTTACGAAAACGGTCGCGATCTTGAGCCCTGATTTGAACTGGAGGCTTCTTCCTCCATTCGCGCTCCCAGCCATGCCAGCAGAATCGCTCGCGTCCGGTTGGAGAGGTTGCTGAAGTGCAACCCGGCCTTTCCGTTCCTCACCCAGAGAACCAGGCAGGTCACATCGAATCGTTCGGCGGTGTTTGGTAATTCAAAACGTGCTCGCACGGTTGAACCGGTTGGCATCGTCTCTTTCAATTCAATGGCCATTCCACTGCTGCTCAAATTCGTGCTGCGCGCGTAAATCGCGGGAATATCCTTGCCATCAAGATCGACAGGAATCGATAAACGGTGGCGGTAGTAACGCCGTCGTTCCGCTTGAATCAGTCCGTAGGCGGCGCGAAAACAGCGCAACGCGCGGTCGAGACTGAGCGGTTTTTCGAGAAGAAAGTTCGCGCCGAGGTCGAACGCCTGCCGCATCGTGGTTGTCTGGGTGACGATTGCAAAGAATATGGAAGACTTGCACGACGGCTCGGCGCGCAGCGTCTTGAGCAGGGCTGCGCCACCCGTCCCGGCATCGCAATCCACAACGATCGCTTCATACCGGCCGGTGGGCACGCGTCGAAGCGCATCTTCCGGCTCCGGGCAGAGGTCCATCCCCAACCCTACCACCCCAAAAACCCGGCGGAGCAGCGCGACAGCGTCAGTGTCGTTCGTGACGACCAGTGCGCGGACTTCCATGTCATCAATATAACCGCGATATTCCCGAACGAGGCGATGGAACTTTGCGTTACGTCGGTTTTTTGGGAACAGAACCGTGCCGACGCCAGAACTATTGTTCCAAGTCGGGCAATTTTCCGTAAAGTCGCACTTCCGGGCCATCGTCCGGCAACGACTTCAGCAACTCGCCCACGGTTCGCAGGAAAGCCGGGTGAAGAACGTCGGGTGCGATCTCGGCGAGCGGAGCCAAAACGAAGCGACGTTCGCCAAGCGCGGGATGAGGAATCGTCAGCTCCGGACTTTCGATGGTCTCGCCGCCATATAGAAGAATATCGATGTCAATGGTGCGCGGGCCCTTGCGGACGATGCGCCGCCGGCCCATCGATTGCTCAATGGCGAGTACCGCATCCAGCAGCGGACGGGGAGCCATCGCCGTCCGCAGAGCAACCGCACAGTTCAGGAACCAGGGCTGGTCGAGAAACTCCACGGGTTCAGTTTCATAGAGAGACGAAACAGCCGCCATCGTTCCGACCGTTGCGAGACGCTGGATAGCCTCGGCAATGGTCGCGGCGCGATCACCGAGGTTGGATCCCAGCGATAAATAGCAGGTCGTCTCCAAAATATTCGCTACTGCTTTCCTGCCGTGCGGTGCACGGCTGTGCGCAACAGGACTGCGGCCACCAACCCAGCAAACAAAGACTTTCCGATTCGCATTCAGTTCCCCCGAAACACTTTTCGCGGCGAATTCAGCAATGGGCGCCGAACATTCCTGACCGAATGAGCGCAGCCAACATTATGACATCGCAGTGCGAATGGAAGTGCTTATGGCGTCCCGCGGAACGCAAAAAAGCACAACAGGTTGTGGGTTTATAACGATTGGAGAAGTAAGACACAACGGATTGGGTTTTGCCGCGTGAGGTAAAACCGGCATGGAAAGCGGCTTTGCGGGCGGACCCTGTGGAAAAACCCGCATAAAATCTAGGAAAATCGCTTGTTCGGAGAAAAATCCCTGATATAAGATGGCCGCACTGGTACGCACTGCGTACGCAGATTCAAGGAGGATATTTCTTATGGCAGCTGGCATGACCAAAACACAGCTCGTCCGTGTCCTGGCGGAGAAGCTGGAAATCAGCAACAAGCAGGCCGCGGCTTTCCTGGCGAGCCTGTGTGAAGTCGCCGTCAAAGAAACCAAGAAGAACGGCGTATTCGTATTGCCGGGCCTCGGCCGTCTGAAAAAGTCGGCACGCAAGGCGCGCATGGGCCGCAACCCCCAGACGGGCGCACCGATCAAGATTCCTGCCAAGACCGTCGTGAAGTTCTACGTCGCGAAGGCCGTGAAGGACGCGATCGCTCCCCCGAAGAAGTAGGTATCCGCTTTCATGCGAAGACCGGCCGGGTGGCCGGTCTTTTGCTGTCTACAGCAATTCTTACCTTAGAGCACGACGATGGTGATACCGCGATTGCCGCGTCCGAGATCGCGGTCCTGCTTCAGTTGCGGCGCCTTCTTCAGCAACTCCCAGGTTGCCTCGTTGGAAATGCGGAAATCCTCGCCGGAAATGAACTCGCGGATCATGCCGTTGCGCTTGTAACGGTCAAGCGACTTCCATACTTCCACGCGTAAGCGTCCGCCCACGCCGCTTGAGCCGTAGCCGTGAATCAGCTTGAGCAGCCCCGCGCCTTCATGCTTTCCCGCCACCAGCGCGCGATCCAGCCGCAGCAGGCCGACATTGACCGTTGGGTGGTCTTCTTCGAGATTCACGAGTTTCATCACGAGCTGCATGGGCACTTCGAATCATACCGCGCAGGGAAGAACAGGCCGTCAAAGAAAACGGCACGGCCGAAGCCGTGCCGCATAAGAATCAGCAATCCTCGTTACTTCGCAGCGGAAGGCGGAACGAAATCGCTGACAAAGTGGCCAAGGATCTTATCGAAGAGATCCACGCGCGCGTCGCGGCCGGAGATGGCGTGTGTCTTGCGTGGATAGATCATCACTTCAAAATGCTTGCCTGCATTGATCATTGCGTTGATGAACTGGATCGAGTTCTGCATGTGAACGTTGTCGTCACTGGTGCCGTGAACCAGCAGCAGGTCCCCGCTGAGGTTTCCGGCGGCATTCACGATCGACGTTCTCTTGTAGCCCTCGGGATTGTCCTTTGGCAGACCCATGTAGCGCTCGGTGTAAATCGAGTCATAGTTGAGCCAGTTGGTCACGGGAGCGACGGCCACGCCCGCCTTGAACAACGTGGAGTGCGTCATCGCCCAGGTCGTCATGGAACCGCCGTAGCTCCAGCCCCACCAGCCGAGACGCGTGCGATCAAGCTGCGGAAACTCCGCCAGTGCCTGGTCGAGCGCCGTGATTTGATCGTGAAGCTCGAGCACGAGGTTGTTATGGAAGGTTGCGACAGCGAACTTCTTGCCGCGATTCCACATGCCTCGGTTGTCGACTTTTAAAACCGCAAAACCTTCGTGCGCCAGAATCTGGTCGAAGGCGTTGATGGTTCCATAGGCGTCCACCACAACCTGCCCGTGCGGACCGCCATAGGGATTCAGAATCAGCGGAAACTTGCCATTCACTTCCGCGGGAGCGCCCTCGCGCGGCAGGATGATGGCGCCGTACATCACGGTTCCGTCATCCGCCTTGAAGTTGACGAACTTCGGCGTGATGGTGTCGTAACCGTCGAACGTCGTCGAGTGCCAAATGGCGTGGCACGTGCCACCCGTCTGACAGAGCTGCATGTGCGGTTGCACGGTCAGCGCCGAATACTCGTCCATGTAATAGCCGGTGGTGTCCGCCATGTTAATCCGGTGCACGCCCTCTTCCTTTGCCATCTGGAGCATGTCCGAACCATCGAGTTTGATGGAGTAGAGCTGCTCCTGGCGCGCATCGTCCTTGTTCGCCGTGAAGTACACCACGCCATCCTTCTCGTCCACGCCGCGCAGGCTGCTCATTTCGTAATCGCCCTTGTCCACCTGGTTCAGCAGCTTGGCGTCGCCGGACATTGGGTTCGCATTGTCATAGCTGTAGAGATAGAGATGCGTGTGGCCGTCGCGCCAGCTCGGCCAGAGGAAACGCGCGGAGTTCTTGAAGAAGTGCAGGCCGTCGTTGAGTTCGATGTACTTATCGTCTGTCTCGGTCAACACAAGCTTGGTGGCGCCGGTGTTCGTGTTGATGAAGTACAGGTCCTGCTTATTCTGGTTGCGGTTCATCACCATCGCCCATGCGATACCGGGACGCAGCCAGCCGAAGCGCGGGATGTAGATGTCCGTGTCGGAGGTAAAGTTGAGCCAGCGCGTTTTGCCCTTCAGGTCGGTGACGGCAAGGCGCACGCTCGGATTCGGCGTGCCCGGGTTCGGGTACTTTTCCCACGAGAGCACCGGAGTCCGCGGAACCCAGTCGACGATCGGATAGCTCGGGACTTTCGTCTCGTTCATCTGGAGATAGAGGATCTGCTTCGAGTCCGGCGACCAGAAGTAGTTCTTGCGGACGTCGAGTTCTTCGGCATACACCCAATCCACTTCACCGTTGAGGATGTTCGGGTCCGTTCCCTTCGTGAGCTGTTCCTGCTTATCGTTCTTTGTCGAATGGATGTAGAGATTGTGTTCGTGAATGTACCCGAGGTACTCGCCATTGGGCGAAAACTGTGGGTCACCGCTTACGTCATTGGCTCTTGTGATCAGTTTGCCCGTGTTGGTGTTCAGATTGAAATACCAGAGATCGCCGTTGCGATTGAAGAGGATGCCTTTGGAATCGGGCGCCCACTGATATGCCGCCACGCCGTAGCGAGCGCGGTTGTCGCGCTGCCGGTCGTCGGTCTTTCCGTTTGCAGATGGAGCGGTGAGCGCGGCGATCTTGTCGGCCGCAACCAGCACGGCTTCCTTGCCGGTAGCCGGGTCGAGATAGTAGAGCGCATCCTTCTGTCCCGGCTTGCCGCGCTTCAAGAACGCGAGCTTGCTCCCGTCGGGACTCCATTGCAGCGCCATTGGCGCGGTAGATGCCATGACCGCGGGCGAGTACATTCCCGCGACCGTGTACTGTTTTTTCTCGGATGATTGGGCTGGAGCGCTCTGCTGTGCAACCAGAGCCAGGGGGATGAGCAGGCAGATCAATAGTAGACCTGACAAGTACCGTTTCACGGAATGCTCCTTCGTTGAAATTAACGTCGCCGCAAAACCTCAGCGGTCACCGGTGGGCGATGACAAACACCAGGCACGCAATACAACTGGGCGAGAGTGACAAGTGTATACGTGCAGAGGGCGAAAAGTGCAACATGCAAACAAGCCCGCCATTTTCCGACTGGCACGAAGGGGACAGCGGACGCAGCCGCAGCGTGCTAAAATCAACCATTCATCGGCCAATCATGCATCCAGATCTTGAAAAACTGATTCAGCTCCAAAAAGTGGACTCGGAGATTGCCCGCCTCACCGCCGAGATCAACGCGCTGCCGAAACATGTCAAGCAGATCGAGGCCAAGCTGGCAAAGGCGCAGTCCCGCGTGGAAAAAGCCAAGGCCGATATCAAGGCAGACGATGCGGCCAAACGAAGGCACGAGCAGGACATCCAGTCGCAGAACGACAAAATCGCCAAGTTTCGCGACCAATCCTCCAGCGTCAAAACCAATGAACAGTACAAGGCCTTCCTGGGCGAAATTTCTTTTGCGGAAGTAGAGATCGGCAAGATCGAGGACAAGATCCTCGAAATCATGATGGCAGCCGACGCGCGCACTGCCGAACTGAAGGCCGCCGAAGCGGAACTGAAAGCGGACATCGCCGAAGTCGAAAGAGAGAAAGCGGAAGCCCGCGCCCGTACCGAGGAGATGTCCCGGCAGACCGCTGAACTCAACGGACAACGGGAAGGTCTGCGCAGCGGAGTCGATGAAAGTACTCTGCAACACTACGATCGCGTTCTGCGCGGACGCGGGACGGCCATCGTACAGGCGATCGACCAACGTTGTACGGGATGCCAGGTGCTATTGCGTCCCCAGGTTTACAACGACATTCTTTCAGGCAACGTGGTCTATGCCTGCGAGACGTGCAGCCGTTTGCTCTACTTCGTTCCCGACGAGGAAGCCATCGCAAAAGCCGCCGCGGAGGCCGCCGCACTGGCGCACAGCTCGGAACATGCCTGGATGTTTGTCCCCGGAATCGGCGAGAGCGGCGTCTTCGCAGTCTTTGCCAATAGCAAGGGCAATGCCACCATGAAGAGTTACGACGCGCTGACGGGAATGTTCCTGGAGAAGCGCGTGGAGAAGAACGCGAATTATCAGCGCGCATTTGCCGAGCAACTGCGTGACGCGCGCAACCTCTTCGTCGACGAAGCAAACCTCGAAGAGATGTATAAAGAGCAGCTTCCTCCGGAAATTCTGCAGGACCTGCAACACCAGCTTCCGGAGCTTCCCTCTCCGAACGTACCCTCCGCATAGCCCCTGCTCGTCAGAGGAGAGTTCTGCGAGGTTCGCGTCGCCCGCTACAATTGAACTATGACTGAATCACGACCGTCGAAGACAGCGGCCGCCAGCAACAAGGATAAGAACAAAGCCACGGTCACTCTGCCGCAGGTGCGCGTAGCCCGGCGCGGTGCACAACGCGTCCAGGCAGGACACGTCTGGATCTACCGCTCGGACATTCAGAGCACCGGTGACGCTCCGGCCGGCGTCCTTGTCAGCGTGGTCGACGAACGAAGCCGCGTGCTGGGCAGCGCACTCTACAGCAGCGCCTCGCAGATCGCGCTCCGCATGGTGACCCGCGCCACGCCCGACGGCGTGCCGTGGACCGATCTCCTGCGCCAGCGCATCGCACAGGCCGTCGACTTCCGTCGGCGTCACGTGAGCAACACCGACGCCTACCGTGTCGTCTTCAGCGAAGCCGATTCCGTCCCGGGCCTGATCGTCGATCGCTACAACGATCTGCTCTCCTTCCAAGTGCTGACACAGGCCATGGACCCGGAGCCTGTGCGCGAAGCGATGATCGCCGAACTGGCCGAGCGACTCGATCCCGTCTCCATCCTCGAGCGCGTCGAACCGCGCATCAGGACGTTAGAAGAACTCCCCGAGCGCAGCGATGGCGTGGCCTACACCCGCGCGGGCGCCGAACCGAAGACCTCGACCATCTTCACCATGAACGGCGTGCGCTTCCACTACGACGCCGAGGCCGGACAGAAGACCGGAGCGTTCCTTGACCAGCGCGAGAATTACGCCGCAGCGGCGCGCTATGCGCACGGACGCGCCCTTGACGTCTTCACCTACCAGGGCGGTTTTGCCCTCCACCTCAATCCCGTCTGCGAGCAGGTCGCTGCCGTCGATGCCTCGCGTCCCGCGCTCGAGGTGGCCGACCGTAACGCGGCGCTCAATGGTGGACGCGAGATCGAGTGGGTCGAGGCCAACGCCTTCGACCTCTTGCGCGACTACTCGGATGCCGGCGAACGCTATGACACCATCGTCCTCGACCCGCCGGCCTTCGCTAAAACCAAGCGTGTGCTCGAAGGCGCCGTGCGCGGCTACAAGGAACTGAACCTGCGCGCGCTGAAGATGCTGAAGCCGGGCGGAATCCTTGTCACCTGCTCGTGCTCCTTCCACGTCAGCGAGGGCGAGTTCCTCGAAATGCTCTCGTCCGCCTCGGCCGACGCGCATCGCCGTGTACGCATCCTGGAAAAACGCACGCAGTCCATCGACCACCCCATCCTGCTCGGAGTGCCGGAAACGTACTACCTGAAATGCGTGATCTGCGAAGTGGGGTAGCCGGTTCGCTCAGTCGTGCTCGCCGCGAATCTTTCCAACTCGCATCGGTGAAACAGTGGGACTTTGGAGGCCGCCTGAAACCGCCGGATCCGCCGAGGAGACCGTCCGCGCCTCTTCCTCGTTCGCCACTTCCACAATAGCCAGACCCCGCAGCCCGGTGGGATCCAGCACCGGACCGAAGACGACGGCCGTTCCCTGATCCGTCAACTCCATCCAGTATCGCTTGTGCTGCTCCATGAGCTCGCGCTTGGCCAGAGTCATGTCCTGGGCAAAAGTGGCACGAGGCGGCTGAAGCTGTATAAGGAAAAACCGTTTTGGCATGGCATCCCCCGGAGCGGATGGCGAAAGTCTACGGCATGAGGACGGCAGTAGAAACAAAAGTTAACGGACGGGAGTTGAAGATGAGTGACTGTCCATTATGAATGCGACATTTTCCACCGGGACAGAACGTACGCTCTCAAAAACCTTAAGAACATCTCCATAGAATGCACGCCTGTCGACTCGCAGATAGACCTTCCGCTCTGCACCACGATTCAGGCGTTCGCGAAGTCTTGCGGGTAGATTCTGCGATGTCGCCTTGTCGTCGTCAAACCAGATGGTGCCGTCACGTTGAATGGCGATGACCAATGCATCTGCTCGATTCGCACCAGGCATGGCAACGGAATGGAGTGACTTTGGCAAATCCAGCGCCGCCGCTTTGGCCGAGTTCTGGAAGGAATTCATGATCCCGTTTGGAAGTACAAAAAGCGCTACGAGCACAACGAGTACTGCGGCAAATGCGCTTGCATCAATCCGACAGATGAGTTGAGCGGAATCTGAATTCCTTTGCATCTCTGGACCACCATGCAAACTAAATCGGCGAAGTGTAGCTCCGGCAGCGGAGCCACGCAAGGTCGCGACCGTAACCCCCAAAGGCGAACTGCCATCTCACAGTATCGAAGGCAGCAAACAGCTTTCAGCGGACGTCATCAGTACAGTGATCAATCTGATATCAAATTTGTTTTCAATATGTTACATCAATATCGCACCAAAATAAATCAACCCAAGATATACTTGACAATAATACACTCATATTTTATGCTTCCATTGTGATGAGATAAGCATCCAAGTTGGCGAGCATCCACAGCTCGCTATGAATTCAGATTTTGGAGGAATTACCATGACAGTGTTAACCCGTTGGGAACCTTTCCGTGAGCTTGCAACCTTGCAGGAGCGTATGAACCGTTTGCTCTCTGAGCAGGCGGCCGGCTTCGGCAACGAAGAGACACTGACGGCTGGTTCGTTTGTTCCGCCGGTCGATGTATATGAAGACGAGCACTCCATCCAGTTGAAGATGGAGGTTCCGGGGATCGAGGAGAAGGACATCGACGTGCGCCTGGAGAACAACCTGCTGACCGTCCGCGGGGAACGCAAGTTCGAGAAGGAACAGAAGGAAGAAAACTTCCACCGTATCGAGCGCCGCTACGGCAGCTTCACCCGGTCGTTCACCCTGCCGAACACGTTGAACATGGAAGACGTGAAGGCCGACTACGACAAGGGCGTGTTGACCATCAAGCTGGCGAAGAAGGCCGAAGCCAAGCCGAAGCAGATCAAGGTGGAAATCGGCAAGAAAGACAGAGAACTGGTGGGAGCCGCAAAGTAATACGATGGCGGGCAAGCCCCGCGATCTTGCAGTTTCGATTTGTGAAGGGCGCGCGGCCAATGGCGCGCCCAATCATTTGGGAAAAGTTTTGGAGAGCAGCAACAGGAGTTAACGATGGCGATTCGTTGGGACAAATTGACGGTGAAAGCGCAGGAGGCTATGCAGCGCTCCAGCGATCTGGCGGCGGAGTATGGCAACTCCGAGGTAATGCCGGTGCACGTTTTGGCGGCGCTGGTGGAAGACCGCGAAGGGATTGTGCCGTCGTTGCTGGGCAAGCTCGGGGTGCAGGCAGCCCCGGTGCAGCAGCAGGCCACGCGCGCCTTGGAGGCCCTGCCCAAGCTGGCAAACAAGGCCGCGCAGGCGCACTTGTCGGACACCGCCACCGAGATGCTGGACCAGGCCTTTACCGAGGCCGCGAACTTCAAGGACGAGTACGTCTCGACCGAGCACCTGCTGCTCGCCATGACCCGTCTGAAAAAAGACGCGGCACAATTGCTCCTGGCGTCGCTTGGCGTGGACTATGACCGCGTGCTCAAGGCGCTGACCTCCGTGCGCGGCACGCAGACCGTGACCGATCAGAATCCAGAAGCCAAGTACCAGGCGCTCGAGCGCTACGCTCGCGACCTGACGGAACTGGCGCGTCGCGGCAAGCTCGATCCTGTGATCGGCCGCGACGAAGAAATCAGGAGAACGATCCAGGTGCTCTCTCGCCGCACGAAGAACAACCCCGTGCTGATTGGCGAGCCCGGCGTCGGCAAGACGGCCATCGTCGAAGGCCTCGCGCAGCGCATCATCTCCGGCGACGTGCCCGAGCAATTGAAAAACAAGCGGCTGGTCTCGCTCGACCTTGGCGCAATGCTGGCCGGCGCAAAGTATCGCGGCGAGTTCGAAGACCGGCTGAAGGCCGTCCTCAAGGACATCGAAGACTCCGAAGGCCAAATCATCCTCTTCATCGACGAGCTGCACACGCTCGTCGGAGCCGGTGCTGCCGAAGGCGCCATTGATGCCTCGAACATGCTGAAGCCCGCGCTCGCTCGCGGTGAGTTGCGAGCGATTGGCGCGACCACTCTCAACGAGTACCGCAAACACATCGAAAAGGATGCGGCGCTCGAACGTCGCTTCCAGATCGTCTACGTCGGCGAGCCGAACGTCGAGGATACGATTGCCATCCTGCGCGGCCTGAAGGAACGTTACGAGGTGCACCACGGCGTGCGCATCAAGGATTCGGCCATCGTAGCGGCGGCCACGCTTTCGCACCGCTACATCAGCGACCGCTTCCTGCCCGACAAGGCGATTGACCTTGTCGACGAAGCGGCGGCCTCACTGCGCATTCAGATCGATTCCATGCCCACCGACATCGACCAGTTGGAGCGCAAGGCGACCAACCTTGAGATCGAGCGTCAGGCGCTGAAGAAAGAAGACGATACGAACTCCCGCGACCGGCTCGCCCAGGTGGAAAAAGAGCTGGCCGGAATTCGCGAGCAGTCCACCGCTCTCAAGGCGCGCTGGAAGACCGAGAAGGAGGCGATTGCCCAGGCTCGCACGCTCAAGGAGAAAATCGAAAAACTGAAGCTCGAGCAGCAGACCGCCGCGCGCAAGAACGATTACGAGCGCGCCTCGCGTATCCAGTACGACGAACTGCCGAAGGCGGAGAGCCAACTGGCCGCGCTGAACGCCAAGGCCGATGCCGCGCAGTCGCGCATGCTGAAGGAAGAGGTGGACGAGGAAGACATTGCCAGGATCGTCAGCAAGTGGACCGGGATTCCGGTGTCGAAGATGTTGGAAGGCGAAGTCAAAAAGCTGGTCGATATGGAGAACCGCTTGCGCCAGCGCGTGATCGGACAGGACGCCGCGCTGGAGAAGGTGTCGAACGCCATTCGGCGCTCGCGTGCGGGTCTCAGCGATCCACGGAAGCCGATTGGGTCGTTCATCTTCCTCGGACCCACCGGTGTCGGTAAAACTGAACTGGCCCGCGCCCTAGCCGAGTTCCTTTTCGACGACGAGCACTCCATGGTTCGCATCGACATGAGTGAATATATGGAGAAGCACGCCGTCTCGCGCCTCATCGGCGCGCCTCCGGGATACGTTGGCTACGACGAAGGCGGTCAGTTGACCGAGGCCATTCGGCGGCGTCCCTACGCGGTCGTGCTCTTCGACGAAATCGAAAAGGCGCACCCGGATGTCTTCAACGTCCTCTTGCAGATCATGGACGACGGCCGCCTGACGGATGGCAAGGGCCGTGTCGTCGACTTCAAGAACACCATCCTGATCATGACGTCGAACATCGGCGCGACTTACCTGCAAGGCGAGGAGATCTCCACGCCCGACGGCTTCGCACGCGCCAGTCGCCAGGTGACGCAGGCCTTGCAGCAGCACTTCAAGCCGGAATTCCTGAACCGCGTCGACGACACCATCATCTTCAGTCCGCTCGGACCGGAGCAGTTGGAAAAGATCGTCGAACTACGGCTGACGGACCTGCGCAAGCTGCTGAGCGATCGCAAGATCACGCTCGAACTGACCGCGCCGGCGAAACGCGCTCTCTTCCAGTCGGGCTACGATCCGGCGTACGGCGCGCGTCCGATGAAGAGGGCCATCCAGCGCATGATTCAGGACCCCTTGGCGCTGAAGATCCTCGACGGCGAAGTGCTGCACGGCGATCACGTCGTGGTCGATGTGGCGAAGAAGGGCGAAGGGCTGAGCTTCAAGGTCACCGAGCGAGTAGAAGCCCACGCCTGAAACCGGCGGTGAACGCAAACCATGCCGCGGGGTGAGAATTCTGCGGCATGTGTATTGATATTGCGACAGTAATTTTCCTCATTTAACTCGGTACAAGTGTTTTCAGTGGAAATTCACTCGCAATACTCGCGCAAGTCAGAGTATCGTTTCTGCCGGATTTACGATCGATCCGATCAACCTCTTCGTCCGTCGAGGTTCAACTTTGCCAAGTCCAATGCCGAATGTGTCCGATCCGTTGATTACATCAATCAGCGCATTCTTAGTTGCAGCAATCGCAGGTGCATTCTCTTTGTTGGGACTGATTATTTCAAAAGAGAAAGAAGTGTCTTCGTTCAGACAAGCTTGGGTTGACGCGCTGAGAGAAGATATCGCAACACTAGCAGCTCACGCACTTGAGATAAGGGCGTACGTAGCTATGGTTGGGAACTCCCTGTCTGAATGGGATCCACTAGAGTTTTGGAATAAGACGCACGACGACTACATTGAACTCAATAAGGCATCCATTCGAATTAAGCTTCGCCTTAATCAAACCGAATGTGACAGCAAACTCATTCTTAAATCCATGCGCGACATGGAGGCACTCTTTGCTGCCGCGTCGAATGAGTTGCCGAACGTCTCAGTAGACAAGCTGAATCGAATTGTTGAGTCCCTAGAGCAAGACGCCCCGCCATTGCTAAAGAAGGAATGGGAACGTGTCAAAAAGGGTGAGCAATATACATTTTGGCACGGAAGATTGCTTTCGGTGTGTTGCTATTTGCGTTAGCTGCGGTCCTCGTAGTATCCATTTGGATACTTACGAGAAGCCTAAAGTAAGCGCAGCTCGAAGGGGTCCGGGCTACTTACCCTCACCCAAACTCCTCTCTTACCGGCTCCTGCATCAGATACCAGATAGCCGCGATGCGGATGATGATCTCCAGTCCGTTGCGCGCGATGTCGAGGTAGCGAAAGTCGGCGACGGCCATGGAGATGTCTGGAACTGTCTGGAGGAATCCGAAGGCCAGCACCGCCAGCGAGAGCCAGCGCGCCCAGTTGTAGAGTTTCCATAGCCCCCAGGCGCAGAGGAAATGAACTGCCGCGTAAATCAAAAAGAGAATGGGCCCCATGATGTAGAGGTCTCCGCCGATGAGGAACGAGCCAAAGCTCAGCGGGACGGCTTGTGCGTATATCAACCCCGCGACGCCCAGCGCAAGCACCGCCGCGACGCAGAACAGCGCGGCGATGGCGGTCACGCCCGTGGGCCGTTCGCGAACCCTGGTCTCCTCTTGCAGCAGCGACACGCGCAGTCCTTTCGGCCGACATTGTCGCAGATGGAAGGACAACGGCCAATGGGACATGCGCGCCGGGGAGTTTTGAGATAGGAATCCATGCGAGGGGGAACCGTCCAGGGGACTGGACTTGGCCCCCGCATTTGCCTATTGTGCCCTGTGGTAGGGGAGCGGAGGTTGTATGCGCAGCCGAATCATATTTCTCATACTGGCAGTTGTTGGACTGGGCCTGATCATAGGAACGTTGGCGTGCAGTGGTGGCTCGGGCGGTCCCGGCCCCACATTCAACAGCGGTGGCGGTTCCTATGTAAGCGTCTCCATGAGCGACCCACCGACATGCGCCGGACCTGCCGGGCCTTACGGACATGTCTACGTCACCATCAGCGATGTGCAGATCAATACCAGCGCCACGGCCGGTTCCACCGATGCCGGATGGGTCGACCTGACGCCTTCGCTGAAGAGCGCTCCGCAACAGGTAGACCTGCTTGGAACGCCGGGCAACAACTGTTTTCTCGCGCAACTCTCTGGCACGCAACAGGTGGCCACCGGAACCTATCAGCAGGTGCGTGTCTACCTCGCCGCCAATAACATTACCCTGGCCAACAACAAATGTTTCACGGGAAATAACTGCGTGCAGACCAGCGATGGCGCCTTCCATGCGCTCGATCTGTCGAGCGAAATTACCTCTGGCATCAAGATTCCCGCCGCGCAGATAGCGGGTGGAGGATTCACTCTCGCCGCAGGAGAGACGAAAAACCTTAATCTCGATTTCGATGCCTGCGCCTCGCTGGTCGCGGAAACCAGTGGATCGTTCCGTCTGAAGCCGGTGATGCACGCCGGAGAAGTCAGCGCGAGTGCAAGTTCGATCAGCGGCCGATTGCTCGACAGTATGACCTCGCAGCCAATTGCTGGCGGCAATACTATCGTTGCGCTGGAGCAGAAAGACGCCAATAGTATTGATCGCGTCGTCATGCAAACCACTCCCGACGCGCAGGGCAATTTCACTCTCTGCCCCGTGCCCGCCGGAACCTATGATGTGGTGGCAATCGCGGTAAACGGCAGCAACACCGCTTATGCGGCGTCCATCACTCTTGCCGTCCAGCCGGGAACGGCGCTGGGGGCGATCGCGCTGCATCCGCAGACGGGCGTGAATACCGCGGCGGCAACCATCACCGGACAAGTCACCAGCACCTCGGGTGTTGCCGTCGATGTAATGCTCTCAGCCTTGCAGCCGATCTATGTGAGCGGTTCGCCAGTGCAATTTACGATTCCACTGGCGCAGCAGTCGTCTTCCACCGCGACGGTAACGACGGCGAGCGGTGGATCATGCCCGGCGGGCGTCAACTGCACGCAATACTCGCTGGCCTTGCCGGCTGCGCAGCCTTACGTTGGAACCTACGCAAGTTCCGGGACGAACTATACGCAGGCCTCGGGCGCGAATTATTCCATCGAGGGGCAGGCGTTCTCTCCCGGAAGCGGCTCCACGCCCGATTGCACGCCATCGGTCGTGACGGTGAGTACAAATTCGCTGAGCGCGCCTTTGATCGTGGCTGCCGGACAGACAACAACCGCGGCAACCATGGCGTTTACAGGTTGCCAATAAGAAGCGGCTGGCAAAAGACAAAAGCCCACGCGAGATCGTGGGCTTTTCTACATGCGAAAGCGCAGGCTGCTACTTGTTCTCAGTCTTCGTCGCTGGCGCCGAGGGCTTCGATTCGGACTTCGTCTCCGACTTGGTGGACTCGCTATTTCCGCTGATCGGCGAAGACGAGCCGGGGCTGGAGTTCTTCTTTGCGTAGTCGGTCACGTACCAGCCGGAACCCTTGAACTGCACGGCCGGAGCCGACAGCAACTGCTCGAGCGTTTCCTTGCCGCACTTCGGACACGTGGTAAGCGGCTCATCGGAAAACTTGCGGATCTTTTCGAAACGATGGCCGCAACTCTTACATTCGTACTCGTAGAGGGGCACTGCGTGAATCTCCTGAAAAGGCGGGCTGCAACACCGCTACGTTAGATTCTAGGGTCGTGCGGGGACAATGGTCAATTTTCCCCTTCGATCGCGACGCGTGGAGACCCCGCACGGTGGTACACTGCGCGCAAAACGTGATTTGCTGCGGGAGTAGAGTGAGAGTAGCAGAAAGAAAATTGGGAGAGATATCGTGGCCGGAACCAAACCTGCGCTCTACCTGGTGGCGACACCCATCGGCAACCTCGAAGACATCACGCTGCGCGCCCTGCGCACCCTGAAGGAAGTCGACCTGATCGCCTGCGAAGATACGCGCCAGACGCAGAAATTGCTCAACCACTACGGCATTGAAAAGCGCTCCATCAGCTACCACGAGCACAATGAACTGACGCGCTCCGCTGAACTCATCATGAATCTCGAACAAGGATCGTCCATCGCGCTGGTCACCGACGCAGGCATGCCGGGGATCAGCGATCCCGGCTTCCGGTTGATCTCGCTCGCCATCCGGCACAAGGTTCCTGTAGTGCCAATCCCCGGAGCGTCGGCGTTCCTTTCGGCACTGGTCGCCAGCGGCCTGCCGACGGACTCGTTCCGCTTCAGCGGCTTTCTGCCCGCAAAGAGCGGCCAGCGAAGAAAGCTGCTGGAAAGCATTAAGGCCTCGCCTCGGACGCAGATCTTCTACGAGGCTCCGCACCGCCTCGTCGAATCCGTGGAAGACATCGTCGACGTGCTCGGTCCCGCACGTCATGTCGTCGTGGCGCGTGAAGTCACCAAGCTCCACGAGGAATTTCTGCGCGGACAGGCCGGTGAAGTGTTGAAGGACCTGAAGGCGCGTGAAGAGATCAAGGGAGAAATCACGCTGCTCATCGGCAAGCCCGAAGACCACGGAATCCCGGTCGTCCAGCAGAAGAATGCTCGGACCCGCGTGCGCGAGCTGATGAAGTCGGACCAGATCGACGAGAAGGAAGCCATGAAGCGCGTCGCGAAAGAAATGGGCGTAAGCAAGAGCGAGGTCTACCGGGAACTGCAAAAGGGGAAGTAACAGCTTTTGTATTTGACAACCCGCGCGCTCCCGCTAACCTATCGTGTCACGATTTGCTTCCCGCTAAGTTGAGGAGGATGAATGGCTGCTGCTGAGCCGGTAGAAACCAGAATCATGAAACGGATCTTCCTTGGGTCCCAGGGGCTGCGAGCGGGCTATCGCGCCGTGATCTTCGCCGTGCTTGCGCTTATTCTCGGTGGGATAGGCGCCGCCGTCGGCAAGCGGTTGACGATGCATCTCGGCGATCCGTGGCAGGCCGTCAGCATGCTGGCTTCCGAGGCGCTTGGGTTCCTCGGTGTCTTCATAGCCGCTTCCATCTTTGCGCTCTTCGAGCGGCGCAAAGTCCGTGTCTACGGATTGCCGTTGCGCGGAGCCTTCGGCAAACACTTCTGGCAGGGAGCTGCGTGGGGCTTCGGCATGTTGAGCGTCGTGATCGGCTGCATGGCCGCCACTCATACTTACTCTGCCGGTACCCTGGCCATCTCGGGGCGCGACATCGTCAAGTACGGCGTCCTCTGGGCGCTGACATTTCTTGGCGTCGGACTCTTCGAAGAGTACATGTTCCGCGGCTACCTGCAATACACGCTCACCTGGGGCATGGGTTTCTGGCCGGCTGCGATCACCACCAGCATTCTCTTTGCCCTCGTGCACCGAGGCAACAAGGGAGAGACATGGTTTGGCTTGTTCAGTATCCTGGTCATCGCCATCCTGCTCTGTACTGGATTACGACGCACTGGCACCCTATGGTGGGCCGTCGGCTGGCACATGGCGTGGGACTGGGCGCAGAGCTTCCTGTATTCGGTGCCTGATAGCGGCACGTACTCCTATGGCTGCCTGCTCAAGTCGAAGATCAGCGGTAACAAGTGGCTCTCCGGCGGAACCGTTGGCCCCGAGGCGAGCATCTTTGCCGTGATCGTCGTAGCAGTTGCGATCTTGATCGTGGCGAAATTGTATCCCGTGGCGAAGTATCCCCAGCCGGACGAGGCACCGTTGGCCACGCCGCCGCCCGAGGCAGCCTAGCCTCCAGACGAGTGGTCGTGGATGATGCGCCAGCCTTCGGGGAACTTCCTGAAGATCAACGTGGTTACGCCGTGCGGCGTCTTGCCATCGGGCATCTTGAGAAACCACTCACCGCGCACGAACGCCGCATCCGGCGCCAGCATCTCTACCCGGATGTTCGTAAAGTCGAGGTGCCCCATCGCGTGCCCGTCAGACTTGTAGGCCTTGCGATAGCGCTCCAGCGTCGGAGTCCAGCCGTAGGTCTCCGTTGCTCCGCTGAAAAATGTCAGCTCGGGCGAGTTCCAGTAGCCGGACATATACGCTTCCAGGTTTCCGCGATTCCACGCATCTTGCTGCTTGTTGAGCACGGTGCGGATTGCCTGCTCGGGCGTGGGCTCCGGCTTGGGAGTGGTTTGTGCGGCAGCTACGGCAACAAATGCGAGCACCAGGACGATAAGAGTTCGTTTCATGCGGATTCCCTCGGACGAAGCAAGGTAACGTTTGCGGGCGGGAACTAGCAAGCAAAAGCCTGTACCGCCCCAAAATAATATCGATCAACCACTCACGATATAATTCTCCCCATTCCCCTGCGGAATCGCACTGTTCAGAGGCGGCTGATTGCCGTCCTGCTCGGCGCTCCCGTAGGGTGCCAGCAACGCAGCCTTGCGATCAGACGATGGCCCAAAGGGTGAGCGAGGCGTCGTAGCCCAAATTTTCCTGAGAGAGAAGAAATCCATGGAGTTGAGCAAGTTTCAGACGGAATTGGATGGGCGCATCGCGCGCTTCGATCTGTTATGCCATCCCTTTTACCAGGCGTGGAGCGAGGGCAAGCTGACGCGCGATGACCTGCGCGAGTATGCCGCTGACTACTATCACCACGTCGCGGCCTTTCCCACCTACTTGAGCGCCTTCCATTCGCGCCTTGAAGACGGCGAACTGCGTCGGGCCGTATTGCGCAATCTGGCGGACGAAGAAGTCGAAGGTCGGGCACATTCGGATATGTGGATGGACTTCGCGGAAGGCATGGGGGCCTCGGGCGACGCCGTGCGTGGACGCGATCCTCTGCCGGCCGTGCAGTCCGTGATCGAGAACTTCCGCCGCGTGGCGCGCGAGGGTTCCCGAGCCGAGGCGCTCGCAACCTTCTATGCCTATGAGTCGCAGGTGCCGCGCGTGGCTGCGGAAAAGGCGCGTGGGTTAAAGGAGCGCTATGGTGCGGACGGCAAGACCTGCGGTTATTTCGTGCTTCACCAATACGCCGACGTGGCGCACTCGGACGTGTGGCGCAATGAGTTGCATCGCGAGCTGGCAAAAAATCCCGCAGAAACAGAAGCCGTTTTGGAAGCCGGGGAACGCGCGGCGCGCTGGCTCTGGGAGGCACTGGATGGCATGGAAGCCCGTCGGCTGACCACCGTCTAGGCAGAGTGGTTTCAAAGGTTTCAAGGAATGCTGGTTTCGGATGTTCGATATTTGGAGCCCCGAAGCCTTCGAAACTTCTTTTTCGAACCTTTCCCTTTTCGTAATGGCCGTCCCAACTGTGTGTGCATCAGTACTTGCTAATGGGCGGGTGGAGGTCTAGTCTGTCGCGCTATGAGTAAACAGGTTCCGATTGGCAGCAAAGGTTACTGTGAAGAGCGTGTGAAATTCGAGAATACGCTGACCGCTCATCACCACGAATTGCCCCCCGTCTACGCCACGCCGGATATGATCCGGCTGATGGAGACGGCAGGCTTCCATGCGCTGCATCCCTTCTGTGAGCCGGGTGAGATTTCCGTGGGGACGGCGATCAACGTCGTGCACACGCTTCCCGTCGGGCTGAACGCGCTGGTCAAGGCGGAGGCCGAGGTGGAGTCGTTCGACGGAAAGTTCTACGTGCTCAAGGTGACGGCGACCGAGGGAAAGCGCGAGATCGGACACGGTACCATCCAGCGTGCGATCGTGAACATGGAGAAGTTCCTCAAGAAGCACGACATCCCAAAGCCCTAGAAACGCGCGCCCCATCGCGTGCGAAATTATCAGGCGGCATCAAAAAAACGGAGGCGGCGAAGGCCGTCTCCGTTTGGCGTTATGGTGAATATCGCACTTACTGCATGCTGGTCCAATCGGTGAAAGGATCCCATGGCGGCAGCACGACGGGCTTCTTGTTCAGGAGTTGCAGAAGCTCCGGCGGCACGAAGCGCTTGTCGATGATCACCTCGAAGACATTCTGGTGGAACCACTTGTTTCCGATGGTGAACCAACCCTTGTCGCCCACCTTGGTTCCCCAGGAGTTTTCCACCTTCCATTTGTCGGGGACGCCGTTCTGCACGTCCACTCCCGTGAAGACCATCGCATGGTCCGGTGTGCTGTTGTCGAAAGCGAGCGCGTCTTTCTTGTCCATGGAAAAATCAATGCCGAAGAGGTCCTTGGAGTCGACAAGGCCGTCCTTCCAGAGACCTGCCGGCCGGTCACCGTCCGCGCCGGAATCGGCGCCGAACCATACGGGTTGATCGGCCATCACGGACGCCAGCGCCATGTCCTGCATTTCTTTCGCGGTGATGTTGATCGCCCACAGATCTTCATGGTCGGCCATGCCGCGTTCCCATGCCCATCCCAGTTTCGCGTGCATCGGCTGTCCGGGATAGTTGACGAAGCGAACGTAGTTGTTGAGATCGCGTCCGAGGAACTCCTTGTAAAAGGCGACGGGCGTGTAGGTCTTGAGCGGGGTGACCTTGCCATCCTTGGTCTCGTAGCGCCACTGGAAGCTCTGCGGTGGCTCGCCGAGGCAGAGCACCAGGATCTTGTAGACGTCCTTCAGCGCTGCGGTCTTGATGGTGCGCATCTGCTCGATGCTCTCTCCCTTGGCGGAAGCTTCGCGGATCTGCACCACGGCCTTACGCAGGCGAGTGGCCAGCAGTCCCACCATTTCGTTGGTGTGCGAAGCTGCATAGTCGTCCGGCATCACGCTGTTAGGCACCGCGCCGTACTTGTCGATGAGTGCCTGTGCGTAGTTCCAGTTACCGCCGTCGCTGATGATGTCCTTCAGCAGAGTGTCCATGCGGCGGCTGTGGATCGACTCGTTGCGCAGAGCGATGGCCAGTTCCAGCGACCGGTTGGAGGCCTCCAGTTTCTGGTAGAACTGCTCGTAAGCCTGCGACAGCGTGAAGTCCTTCATGTTGTATTTGTTCATCACCTCGGGACGCAGCATGTTCAGTCCCGCAAACAGCCAGCAACGGCCCGTAGCCTTCTGGTTGGTGATGGAGCCTGGGTCTTTAATTACGTGCGTAAAGTAATTGTCCGTCTGGAGAAGGGCGTTCTGGTCGATAACCAGCGAACGAATGCTGTGATTGGCCAGTGCGTTCCGGTCGGCCCGGAGTTGCGGTGTCATCTGGAGTGAATCGCGTAATGATTGCAGGGCAGCGGGACTTAGCCCTTGTTCGGCGGAGGGGGCCTCACCGGGGACAGGCGTGAACTGTGCAAAGACTGGAACGGCTACTGAAGCCGCCAGCAGAAAAAAGAACAGGGATCTGCAAATGGATTTCATGATGAAGGAATGTCTCCTTGATTGTCCTCAACATCAACATCGTGTGGACCGTTGGCAGGACCGGACGAGCAGAGGGCCGTCAACAGCGCGTTCCTTACTGTCAACCTCCGGCGAGTGAAATGCAAACTTGTGGCAAGCGGCACTGAAGTGGGGGTGGGTGGCGAGATTATGAAATTTTTCTCTAAGCCTTGCGACGCAGGAAGAATTCGATGCATCTATGTGAGAAGCAGCACGCATGAGAATGCGTGGAGTTGTTTCATCCCTCGGCTGGCCTGTGGGGGGCCACCGAGGGTTTTTGTTTGTCCTGAATGCGGAAAAGTACAGCCGGATGGTTGTATTTACTTATATCAATAGAGTTCTGCCCAGGTAATCGTCCACAACCTTCCGGTCTCCCTCGAACAACAGCGCTTGCAATCCCGCGCGTCGCGCGCCTTCCACGTTCTTCATCTTGTCGTCGAGAAAAAGTGTCTCCGCCGGTGCGGTACCCATCGCTGCAACGGCGCGCAGGTACGACTCCTTGGCTGGTTTCACCACGCCGATCTCGCAGGTGTACAGTTGCGTGTCGAATTCGGAGAGCCAGTCGAGCTGGCGCCGCATCGCGGCCAGCATGTCCCGCTGCATGTTGGAGAGGATACCGATGATCATGCCGGAAGCCTTGGAGCGTCGCGCAAAGTCCAGCATCTCCAGGTTGACCCGCGTCCACTGCCGGTTATCAAGTTCGATCTGCCGGTCGATAGCGGCCGACGTGAGCACGACACCCGTGCGCTGTGCAACGTGCAGCCAGTACTCCGCGCCAGAGAGTTCATTGAGATCGTACTGGTCGCGATACTCCCAATAGAGCTGCTCGAAGGTCGCTTCCGATGTGCGAAAGATCGCTCCTAGAGCTGCCCAGTCCTCGGGCGCCGGTGGAAGCGAAAGAACCTTGCCGTAGTCGAAGAGGATACCGCGAACGGTTACATCAAGACCCATGTGTTCATCATATAGGGAACGTCTAAAAGTTTGCAGATTTCAGGTCTGAAGCAGCGGGCAACAGCACACTCCGCCAGCCTGAAACATTTACAATCGCCGGGATGTCTTTTTCGTTTCAAGTGGAAGCCACCGATGGCGCTGCGCGTGCCGGACGTTTCGTAACGCCGCACGGCGCTGTGGAAACGCCTGTCTTTATGCCCGTCGGCACCGTCGCCAGCGTAAAGGGCGTGCCGCAGGATGTGCTGGAAGAACTTGGCGTCCAGATTCTGCTCAACAATACCTACCATCTTTATCTGCGCCCCGGCGTCGACACTGTTCGCAAGCTGGGCGGCGTGCAGAAGTTCATGAGCTGGAACAAGCCGATCCTCACCGACTCCGGCGGATTCCAGGTATTCAGCCTGAGCGAGTTGCGCAAGATCAACGAAGACGGTGTGCAGTTCCGTTCGCACCTCGATGGCTCTCTGCATTTCTTTTCGCCGGAGAACTCCATTGCGGCCGAGATCGGCCTTGGCGCGGACATCATCATGGCCTTCGACGAGTGCACGGAATTTCCGGCGGAATACGAACGTACTCGTAAGTCGATGGAGATGACGCTGCGCTGGGCGCGGCGTTCCCGCGACTATTGGCAGGCACACAAGCACGAGACTCCCTGGTACGAAGAGAAGACACGCGAGAACGGATCGCCGCAATACCCCGCCTTGTTTGGAATCGTGCAGGGAGGGATGTACGCGGATCTGCGGCGCGAGTCAGCCGCGCGCACGGTTGAGATTGATTTCCCCGGCTATGCCATTGGCGGCCTGAGCGTGGGCGAACCCCGCGAAAAAACCTGGGAGATGGTCGAAGCGACGATTCCCCTGCTGCCGAAAGACAAGCCACGCTACGTGATGGGTGTCGGCACTCCCGAGGAGATCGTGGAGTATGTGCGGCTCGGTGTTGACATGATGGACTGTGTGTTGCCGACGCGTGCGGCGCGCCACGGGCTGCTCTTTACGTCGGAGGGAAAGATAAATATCAAGAACGCGCGGCATGCCAGGGATGAGGCTCCGCTGGACCCGAAATGCGGCTGCAAGGTCTGTGCGCGCTACTCGCGAGCCTACCTGCGGCACCTATATGCCGCTAACGAGGTACTCGCGCAAGTCCTCAACACGGTCCACAACCTGGCCTATTACCTTGACACCATGCGCCGAGTCCGGCAAGCTATACAACTTGGGGAGTTCGCAAGTTCCCGTTCTGCTGTTTGATACCGGGATGCATTTTGGTACAGACGGGTCTCCATGGATAGAGCTGCGTAGTCTGCACTCGCCGCTGATGTCGACTGAGCCCCCAAATCACCTGGCACTGTTGATGGGATACACACGGGTCAAACCCGCCGAAGTAGAGCGGGAAAGGGCCGGTTCGCGGGAAGTCGCGACACGGTGTATCATCGCCGAATCCAGGTAAACACTGGTAGCTGCAAGACTCTAACGGATTCAACGGGAATCCCGAAGCGAGCCGTGTGGTGAACCCTTGCGAGGCAAAGCCCGCGAGGGTGCGGTAACGGGAGTTAGCACGCTGATGACACCTTGCTATGGTGCGTTTCTTCAGGGCACGTCTTCTGGAATGGCGTCGCTGCTGATGATGGTGGCGATCTTCGCCATCTTTTACTTTCTACTTATCATGCCGCAGCAGAGGCGCCAGAAGAAATGGCAGCAGATGCTGAGCCAGTTGAAGTCGGGAGATCATGTCACGACCTCCGGTGGGATCCAGGGAATCATCCTGTCGATCAAGACCCCGGAAGCCGGAGACCCGGGCACGGTCGTATTACGTGTTCCCCCCGACAATCTGCGGATTGAAGTTTCCCGTAGCGCAATCGTCTCCGTTCGCACGGATGACGGGTCCAAGTCCTAGTAGGCGGTCGCGGTTTCCATGAAGAAGAACCTGCACTGGAAAGTCGTTCTCATTATCTCCACTCTGCTGGTGTTTGTCTGGGGCATATTCCTCGGTACAACGCCTGACAAGAGCCTCTCTGCCATGAAGCAGGGCGGCTGGCTCGCTGCTATCCAGCAAAACATTCACCTCGGACTCGACTTGAAGGGCGGCACCCACCTCATCCTTCAGGTGAACGTCAACGATGCGGTCAACGCTGAAACCGATCAGGCCGTCCAGCGGCTCAAGGAAGACCTCCACAGCAAGAACATTGCTTATGGTGACGTCTCCAAGCCTGATCCGAAGAACAATCCTCAACAGGTCGTTCTCAGCGGAATTCCACCGGAAGTATCGGGTGATCTGCGCAGTCTCGTGCAGGACCGCTATCCGGAATACGATCTGACCTCCGGTCCGAACAATACGTGGATGTTGTCGATGAAGCCGCAGACGCTGACGCAGTTGAAAAACCGCGCGGTGCAGCAGGCCATCGAAACCATCCGCAATCGAATTGACCAGTTGGGCGTGACCGAGCCAACCATTCAGGAAAACGGCCTGGGTGATTACCAGATCCTCGTGCAACTGCCCGGCGTTGACGATCCCGCACGCGTCAAGGAAGTCATGCAATCGACCGCGATGCTGGAAATTCGGCAATCGATCGATGGCGGCAAGTCGTATCCCTCCGAGGATGCGGCGCTGGCTGCGCATGGCGGCGTGCTTCCCTCGGACGCGGTCATCATGAAGGGCAAGAGCTCCGGCATCGGCGCCAACGATGAAAGCGCTGGCGATACCTATTACGTCATCTCGCGCGCTTCGGCCGTGAGCGGCCGCGATCTGCGCGACGCCGAACCCGGTCGCGACGAAAACGGACGCCCCGACGTAACCTTCATCCTGACCCGCAACGGCGGACAGCGCTTCTATCAGTTCACCAGCCAGCACGTTGGCGACTACCTCGCCGTGGTGCTTGACGGCAAGGTGCAGGAAGTCGCCACCATTCAGGAGCCGATTCGCGATCAGGGACGCATCTCTGGTTCGTTCACTGAGCAGCAGGCCAAGGATCTTTCCATGATCCTGCGTTCCGGCGCTCTACCGGCCAGCATCACCTACCTGAACGAACAGACGGTTGGTCCTTCACTCGGCGCGGATTCAATCCGTGAAGGAGTACGGGCAGCCATCGTCGGCATGGTGGCCGTGCTAGTGTTCATGCTGATTTACTACAAGGGAGCGGGCATCAATGCCGATCTGGCGCTGATTCTCAACCTTGTCATCCTGCTCGGCTTCCTCGGATTCAGTGGCGCGACGTTGACCTTACCCGGTATAGCCGGATTAATTCTCACCGTCGGTATGGGCGTTGACTCCAACGTCCTGATCTTTGAGCGCATCCGGGAAGAACTGAGGAATGGCAAAACACCGCCCTCAGCCGTGGAGCAAGGCTTTGGACACGCCTGGCTGACGATCGTCGATACGCACGTCACTACTATCGTTTCGGCGGCTATCCTGTTCCTCTTCGGTACCGGGCCGGTCAAGGGCTTCGCCGTCACGCTGACCTTTGGTCTGCTGGCGAACCTGTTTACCGCCGTGTATGTCTCGCGCGTGATTTTCGATTGGCACTTGAACAATCATCAGCGCGGCGAAGCATTGAGCATCTAGGCGCATTGCGCGCCGGGACGAAAGTCCT
>Ga0307375_10000971_pt1 | contig 32936 bp, 37 predicted proteins | sample TR1MG_FD_202531 | JGI IMG/M metagenome (GOLD analysis project Ga0307375, IMG submission 202531) | Soil microbial communities from Risofladan, Vaasa, Finland - TR-1 | ecosystem: Environmental > Terrestrial > Soil > Coastal area > Acid sulfate soil | place: Finland: Risofladan, Vaasa | collected... | reverse complement strand
CAGGTCCTTGATGCAGATCGGCAGGCCGTGCAGCGGGCCGAGCGGCAGGCCGCCTGAGCGCGCGCGGTCGGCCGCGTCGGCGAGCTGGCGCGCCTCGTCCGCATACACCGCGACATAGGCGTGCAGCTTAGCGTCGAAGCGCGCGATGCGCGCCAGGTGTGCATCGACGATTTCGCGGCTGGAGCATTCGCCCCGGCGCAGCAATGCCGCCTGTTCGGTGAGCGTGAGACTGGTGAGATCCATGATGTTCCTTCTTCGCAAGTCGACTATGATTCGCGCCGATTCTAGCAGTCGAGCGAACAACCCATTTCAGAATGAGCCCTCAGGACTTCGCCGTTGTTCCGCCGTCGACCGTGATCACGACGCCGGTGGTGTAGGACGAGCGCGGCGAGGCCGCGAAGGCCACGGTCCAGGCGATTTCCTCCGGCGTCGCGGGGCGGTCGAAGGCCATGCCCTTGAACAGCTCCTTGTAGCGCTCGGCGTCGCCGAGTTTGACCGCCGCCATTTGCTTATACAGCGACAGCAGCCGGTCGGTCGCCACCGGGCCCGGGCTCACGCCGAGGACGCGTATGCCGTCGGCGTGCGAAACACCGCCGAGCGTGCGCGTGAAGGCCATCAGCCCGGCGTTCGCCGTGCTGCCGGCGATATACGCTGCGTTCAGCTTTTCGCCCGCGGCCCCGATCACGTTGACGATCACGCCGCTCCTCTTCGCCTTCATCTGCGCGTACACCGCGCGCGTGAGGTTGACGTAGCCGAACACCTTCAGGTCCCAGGAGCGGCGCCAAGTGCCCTCGTCGACCGCCTGCAGATCGCCGCCGGGAATCGCGCCAGCGTTATTGACCAGGATATCCAGCTCGCCCACGGCGGCGGCGAGCGCTTCGGGCGTGCCGCGCTGCGACAGGTCCGTGGCCTTCCATTGCACCTCGGCGCCGGTCTTGGCCTTGATCTCCGCCGCCGCCGCTGCCAGCGCCGCCGCATCGCGCGAGGCGATTGTGACCGCGCAGCCTTCCTCCGCCAACACCTGCGCGCAGGCCCGGCCTATGCCCTTGGAGGCGCCGGTGACCAGCACGCGCTTACCCTTCAGATTCAGATCCATGAGACTCCTTTCGCTGTGCGGCGGAATGTTGTTTGCGTTCGCCGCCAGCCCGGCACTTTACCTCAGCCCGGCCTGCTTTGTAGGAGGCCCGACCCCGGGCCGACAGGTGGTTCGCCATATCGCATGTCGCGGCGAGGGCGCCGCTCCAACGGGGTTGTAGGAGGCCCGCCCTCGGGCCGACCGGTCTTCGCATCGGGTTGGTGTCGGGGCGGGGGCGCCCCACCTACAAACTCCACAGGCCCTCCCACAAACTCCACAAAGCTCGCTGCAGAGAATTCGCAGATAATTGCCGCTCACAGCGGGGGAGATCATGCGCATCGCAGTTTTGCCGGGGGACGGAATCGGACCCGAGATCACCGCGGCCACGCTCGACGTATTGCGCGCGGTCGACGCGGGCCTCGGGCTGGGTCTCGGGTTCGAGCAGCACGAGGTCGGCCTCGCCGGCCTGAAAACCGCGGGCACCACGTTCGCGCCGGCGGTGCTCGAAGCCTGCCGCGCTGCCGACGGCATACTCATGGGTCCGGTCGACCAGATGAGTTATCCGCCGTGCGAGCAGGGCGGGCTCAACCCTTCGGGCGCGGTGCGCATCGGCCTCGACCTGTACGCGAACATCCGCCCCGCCGCCTCGCGCGCCGGGCTGCCGCACTTCGGGCGCACGACTATGGACCTGGTCATCGTGCGCGAAAACACCGAGGGCTTCTACGCCGACCGCAACATGCACCAGGGCGTGGGCGAATTCATGCCGACGCCCGACCTCGCGCTGTCGGTGCGCAAGATCAGCGCCGAGGCCTCGCGCCGCATCGCCGTCGCCGCGTTCGAACTCGCGCGCACGCGCCGGCGCAGGGTGACCGCGGTGCATAAAGTCAACGTGCTCAAGGTCACCGAAGGCCTGTTCCTGCGCGAAGTGCGCAAAGTCGCGGCGGACTATCCCGACGTCGCCTGCGACGAGCAGCTGGTTGATTCGATGGCGGCGCTGCTGGTGCGCGACCCGGCGCGCTTCGACGTCGTCGTCACCACCAATATGTACGGCGACATCCTGTCGGACGAGGCGACCGAGCTCTCCGGCAGCCTCGGCCTCGCCGCCTCGATCAACGCGGGCGACGCCCACTGCATGGCGCAGGCGCAGCACGGCTCCGCGCCCGACATCGCCGGCCAGGACCGCGCGAACCCGGTTTCGCTGCTGCTCTCCGCCGCGATGCTGCTCGGCTGGCTCGCGCAGAAACACCGGCGCCCGGCCCTGGCCGAGGCGCAGCGCCTGATCGAAGCGGCAGTCGACGCGCTGATCGCGGAGCCCGCCACGCGCACCGCCGACCTCGGCGGCCCGCTCGGCACCAAGGCCTTCACCGCCGCGCTGTGCGCGCGCATCGAGGACGAATTGAAGAAAGGGAGACCAGTCCGATGATCGAACGCAAGCAGCGTATCCCGATGCGCGACCTCGCCACGCTCTCCGGCGCAGAGGCCGACACCGCCGCCAAGAACCGCGTCGGCGGGCGCGACCTCAACCTCTTCCGCGTGATGATGAACCATCCCGACCTGACACGGCGCTGGACCGTGTTCGCCGGTCACGTGCTGCAGAAGCAGACCGTGCCGGTGCGCGAGCGCGAACTGCTGATCCTGCGCATCGGCTGGCTCAACCAGTCCGAATACGAATGGGCGCAGCACGTCGAGATCGCCAAGCGCGCCGGCGTCGCCGAAGCCGAGATCGAGCGCGTCAAAGCGGGCCCCGGCGCCGGCTGGAGCGCGCACGAAGCCGCACTGCTGCAGGCGGCCGACGAGCTGTTCGAGCACTCCGTCGTGTCCGACGCGACCTGGGCCGCGCTCGCGGCGAGCTACTCCACCGAGCAGATGATGGACGTGGTGTTCACCGTCGGCCAGTACAACCTGGTCTCCTGGGCGCTGAACAGCTTCGGCGTGCCGCTCGACGACTTCCTGCACGGCGCCAAGGCTGGCGGCGCCTAAATCCGGTCCGAGGCCGATTCGTTCCGCAGTGCATTGGTGGCGTAATTTCCATGGAGCCAGCCATGCCTACGCTAAATGTCGGTGCGCGTCTCGCCCGCCACCGGTTTCGATAGCCAGCCGCAGCAAATCGGATCAGACTAAGGATCGGATTCAAAAAGGACGGTTTTAAAGATGTCATTCCGAATGGAACGAGGAATCTGCTGTTAAACCAGACAAGAAGCAGATTCCTCGGCGGGGGCCCTCGAAATGACGGCTTATTGTGAAATGGGTTCTAAGGCGCAATCAAACCACATATCAACTGGAGGCTCCAATGGGTCATGCACAGATGCTGAAGCAACGGCGAGCCAAGCAAAGAAACAAAAAGGTGCTCGCGGGGGTTGCCAAGCGGGAAAAGAAGCTGGGCAAACAAAACGCCAAAGCGGCCGGCGCGGACGCCGGGAAGAAGGCGGACGCCTAGCTTACCCGACCCGAACCGGGAACTGCGCAGGAGACCAAAGCGACCTATGGCGACCCCCAACCCCGTCGACCTGAGCCACAAGCAGGTCCTGGACGCCATGCTGCTCAAGCTCCCCGGCGTCGAGGCTGGAGAAATGACCGGCCTGCTTGCCTACTTCGTCGGCAAGAAGATGTTCGCCTGCATCTGCAACGGCGGAGTGGGGGTGAAGCTTGCGGCGTCGCACGCCGCCAACCTCCAGTTTTCGATGGACAGCGTCGTTCCCTTTACGCCCAAGGGCAGGCCGAGCAACAGGGAATGGATCCAGATCAACCACGAAAACTCCGCCGACTACGAAAAGGACCTGGAAATATTCCGGTCCTCGATCGCGTTCGTCAGGGCGTCGAAAGGCTGAGCGCCCTGTACAAGGCGGACGGTATTGCGCCATCACCACAACGTCTACGTGGTCGAGCTGTCGAAGGACGTCCTCGACGAGCCGAGGTTCAGGAAGTGCAACCCGGCCTATGCGCCCGGCAAGCCCTGCGTCTATGTGGGCATGACCGGCCTCTCGCCGGACGAGCGCTTCGACAAGCACAAGGCGGGGATCAAATCCAACAGGTACGTGCTGCTCTACGGACTGCGGCTGCTGCCGGAGCTGTACGAGGTCTACAACCCCATGCCCTACGAGGCCGCAAGGGAAATGGAAGTGGAGCTGGCGATCGGACTGCAGGATGAAGGCTACGGCGTGTGGCAGGGCTGATTTCGCCGTACCGCCGGCCGCTAGACCACGTGCATGTCGGTCTTTTCGCCGAAGTCCTTGGGCTGCCGGCCGCCGGGCTCGAGCTTGATCTTCAGGCGCAGGTCGTTGTGCGAATCGGCGAAGCGCAGCGCGTCTTCGTAGCTGATGACGTTCGCCTGGTACAGGTCGAACAGCGCCTTGTCGAAGGTCTGCATGCCGACTTCGACCGAGCGCGTCATCAGCTCTTTCATCTGGTGCACCTCGCCCTTGAAGATCATGTCCTTGATCAGCGGCGAGTCGAGCATGATCTCGAACGCGGCGACGCGCCCCTTGCCGTTTTCGCGCGGCACCAGGCGCTGCGACAGGAACGCGCGCATGTTGAGCGACAGGTCCATCAGGAGCTGCTGGCGGCGGTCGTCGGGAAAGAAATTGATGATGCGGTCGAGTGCCTGGTTCGCGCTGTTCGCATGCAGCGTGGCGAGGCACAGGTGCCCGGTCTCGGCGAACGCGATCGCGTGCTCCATGGTCTCGCGGTCGCGGATCTCCCCGATCAGGATCACGTCGGGCGCCTGGCGCAGCGTGTTCTTCAGCGCCGCATCCCAGGACTCGCAGGTCACGCCCACCTCGCGCTGGGTGACGATGCAGTGGCGGTGCTCGTGCACGAATTCCACCGGGTCCTCGATGGTGATGATGTGGCCGCGGCTGTGCTCGTTGCGGTAGCCGATCATGGCCGCGAGGCTGGTCGATTTGCCCGAGCCCGTGCCGCCCACCACCATCACCAGGCCGCGCTCGGACATCGCCACCTCGCGCAGGATCGCCGGCAGGCCGAGCTCCTCCATGGTCGGTATCTTCGTGTTGATGGTGCGCAGCACCAGCCCGACGCCGTTCTGGTCCACGTAGGCGCTGGCGCGAAAACGCCCGGCGCCGGCCGACGCGACCGCGAAGTTGCATTCCTTCGTCTCCTCGAACGCCGCGAACTGCTTGTCGTTCATCAGCGCTCGCGCGAAGGTCTTGGTATGCGTCTCGGTGAGCGCATGCTCGGAGATCGGCGTCACCTGGCCGTCGATCTTCATTGCCGGCGGAAAGCCCACGCTGATGAACAGGTCGGAAGCCTTGCGGCTGACCATCATCTTCAGCATGTCGTGGATGACTTCGATCGGGTTGTCGCCGGTCATGGCCTTGATCCTCGATTCAGTGAAGCGCGGTCGGGCGCGCGTCACACCATTGTAGCCCCGGCGCCGGCAGGCGTTCGAGCAGCACCTTCGCCACTCCTGCGGCACGACCGGTGCTGAGGCCCCGCTCGCCGGCAACACCCTATTACATCACTGTTACACATTTCCGGGAGATTGCGAGCGGGCGCGCGCCTAAACTGCACCAAGGAGAACGAAAACATGAAAATGATCAAAGTGACATTTCTCGTGGCAATGCTCACCGCACTGAGCGGGTGCATGGTGGTTCCGGTCAATCCCGGGCCGCGCGGTTATTACGCGCCGGCCTACGTCGCGCCGTCCATCGGCTTCGGCATCTATGGTGGTGACCGCGGCTATGGCGGCGGCTACGATCGTGGCCATCGCGGTGATCATGGCGACCGTGGCGACCGTGGCGACCGTGGCGATCGCGGTGATGGTGGTTGGCGCCATTGAAGCGGCAGCATCAGTCAAACCGCGGATCAAATCGGCGCAACGTTGTAGGAGGCCCGCCCCCGGGCCGACCAGTCTTCGATTAACGTTGTGGTCGGGGCGAGGGCGCCCCTCCTACAAAATCGGCACAACGTTGTAGGAGGCCCGCCCCCGGGCCGACCAGCGCTATTCCCGCGCCGGCTCCTAGAACACCTCCGCCCTGTGCCGGGCGAGGAACCCCGGATGCCGCAGGCCGCGCAGCCTCCGCTCAGGTCTCCATCGGCAATTCAGGATCGGCCGCCCACTCGGTGAGCGACGCGTCGTACACCTTGACGCCCTTATGCCCCAGCATCTCCAGCGCCAGCGCGACGCTGGTGGCGGCGATGCCGCCGCCGCAGTAGGTGATGACCTTCGGCTGTTGCAGCGCCTGCGCGTACAGGGGGCGCAGATCCGCGATGCTTTTGAACGTATTGTCGGCATTCACGTTCGCCGCGGCGGGAACGTTGACGCTGCCGGCGATGTGCCCGCGGCGGCCGTAGGTCACGCCGCCCGTGCCGGCATGCTGCTCCGGACGCAGGGCGTTGATGTTGCACACGTCGCCCGCGCCGATCGCGGCGAGCACGTCTGCGCGCGTCGCCACCAGCGCCCGGTTCGGCTCCCGCGGCGTGTAGTTGCCGCGCTGGCGCGGCGTGGCGGCGCCGGTCTCGACCGGGCGCTTCTCCGCCTGCCATTTCTGAAAGCCGCCGTCGAGCACGGCCACGCGCTCGTGCCCGAATACCCGCAGCATCCACCACAGCCGCGTAGCCCACCAGTGATTGGCCGTCGAATAGGCGACGACGAAGCTCGCGTCCGACACGCCGTACCCGGCCATCGCGCCTGCGAACGTCTGCGCATCCGGGAGCATGAAACGCAAATGCGCATCCGGCGCGGAGAGTTCGGCCTGCACGTCCACGAACGCGGCGCCCGGCACATGGCCCTTGTCGAAATCCTCGCGCCCGGGGACCGTGACGTAATGCGAGTAGTCGGGCACGGGGATCAGCAGGGTCGTGGGATCGAGCACCCGCACGCGCGGATCGTCAAGGTGGCGCGCCAGCCAATCGGTGCTGACGAGAAACTTGGGATAGTCTGCATTGTCAGTCATAGACCGGACCGAGGAATGGTTGTGAAAGAAAACGTCGCAGCGCCAGCAGCCGGGCGTTAGCGCGTTGCGGAAATTGCCGCGTTACCGCCAACGTACGCGACCGCAGACGCGATCATACCCCGCCGGCAAATCGGGATCGGCAGCGACGTTTGCCGCCCACGCCCGCTTTTCAACATGGCCCTGCCGCGCTTACGCGGCTTTGATCGTATGAACTTCGAACGCGACCTTCAGCCAGCGACGCACGGCCCCGAAAATCGCAGAGAGGTTGTCCATACTCGGATTTCCTCTGGGCGAGAGCATCCGATGCAGGCTTTTGCTCGGCGTCTCGGTCACCTCGGCGAGCTGTTCGAACCCGATGGTGGCGTTGACCAGGTCGCGCAGAATGAGACGGGCCGTTTCGGGCTCGCCGCTCAGAAACAGCGTTGCCGCTTCGTCGAGAAGCGCCTTGGCGAATTGCGGATCACGCGCGACGCGCTCGACGACGGTTTGCTTGAAGTTGCGAGTCAATGCCATGTGATCACCGTATTCCCTTCTTCGCTGTGGCCAACGCTTTCTTCCTGTCCTTGTATTCCGCGTGCAATGCCTTGGCCTGATCGATGTCTTTCTGCTGGCGGCGTTTGGTGCCGCCACCGAACAGAATGATGAGCGCTTCGCCGTCCCGCGCCAGATAGATGCGGTACCCCGGCCCCCAGTCAATGACGTACTCGCCGATGCCGACGTACCATTTAACGCTCGAAGTATTGCCAAGTTCCAATCGCAGCTTGGCCGTCACCACCTTTGCCGCGGCTTGAGCATCCAGGCTATCGAACCATCTCTTGTACGGATTCGAACCGTCCGCGCGCAGGTACTCCTCTACCTTGAGCTTCATGGGCAGATGGTAACCGATGTGTTACTTATCCGCAAGACGATCCACGTGAGCAAGGTGTGGAGTGGCGCTCCCGCCCCCACTACTCCCGCGCCGGCTCCTTGAACACCTCCGCCCGGTGCCAAGCCAGAAACTCCGGATGCGGCAGACACGCCTTGACTTTGGGCTGAGTCAAGCCGGCGCCTGAAGGAGGAATTGCTTTGCCGCGCGCTGATTGCTATGATCACATCAATCATATCAATTGAGGTGACACCCATGATCCGCGAAGCCGCTGCAATGACCGTACGCCAAAACCTCGGCGAGTTGCTGAATGAGGTCCAGTACCGGCACGGGAAAGTGCTGATCACCAAGGCCGGCAAACCTGTGGCCGCGCTGGTCGACATCGCCATGTTCACGCGCCTGCGCAAGCTGGATGAAGAGTTCGACCGGATGCGCGCCGAGCTGGCGCAGGCGTTCGCAGGCATGACGGAAAAGGCTGTAGACGCGCTTGTCGCAGATGCGGTGAAGGACGTGCGCGCGCGGCGCAGGAAGAAGTGAAGGTCGTACTCGATACGAACGTCCTGCTCTCGGGGTTGATGTTCCCCGAGGGAGCCCCCGGACGCATCGTCGCGGCATGGGTCGAAGCCCGGTTCGAGGTGGCGTTCTCCCTGGACCAGCTTGCCGAGATCGGCAGGGTTCTCGAATATCCGAAGATCCGCCGCAAGCTTGGATGGGACGATGAGAGAATCGAGTTGTTCATCAAACAGCTTTACATCCGGGCCGAGGTGGTGGAACTCGGAACGATAACGGTCGGCGTCCCGCGCGACCCGAGCGACGCGCCGATTCTCGCGACGCTCGCAGCCGCCAAGGCGGATGTTCTGGTGACGGGCGACGGCGATTTGCTCGCGCTGCGCGAAAAGTACCCGATTGAGACGCCTGCCGAGTTCGTCCGCCGCCTGTGAGCGGTCAACGCGAGCGTGTGCACTCCGTCACCCCTCGCCCCCGCCACTCCCGCGCCGGCTCCTTGAACACCTCCGCCCGGTGCCACGCCAGAAACTCCGGATGCGGCAGGCACTCCTTCCCCTGCGGCTGAATCAACCCCGCGCCGTGGTGGGCGAGCAGCTTCGCCCTGGTGTCGTCGCCGCCCATTGCAGCAGCGGTAATCGTAGGCGAGCAGCACCTTCTCCCGAAACGCGTGTGCTGCACCAGGCGGTCACCCGCAATCGCGATCGGTTTCCGGACGACTCCTGTTTCAGCTCTCGGCGGAGGAGTACGAGGGAATCCTGTCATGATTTCCGACTGAATCCAAAGTGACCGATCCGAACTCATCACAAACTGTGATGAGTTCGCGAAAGCACCGCGAACACAGTTATGTGCAGATCAGAACCGCCAGCTCCTCCTACATAGCCTGACCGTAAGTGTCCAAGCCGGGGCATCAGTCCAGGATCCAAATTAAACGTCGGCACTTGTCGATAAGTGCCGACGTTTTATGTATCCTGCAATAGTGCAAACCATCAAACACAAGCAGGTCATGCAACTCGTGCGCCGGCTGGGCATTGCTCGTCCCCGGGATGCGCGCGCGCAGGGCCTGCCCGGAGACGCGCTCTGGCTACTTGCCCGGCGCGGGCTGCTCGAACAGCGCGGCCGCGGTATGTACGCCCTGATCGATCACGAATACACCGAACATCACAGCCTCGCCGAAGCGGCCAAGCGCGTGCCGCAGGGCACGATATGCCTGCTGTCGTCGCTGCGCGCTCACGCGCTCACCACGCAGGCGCCGCACGAGGTCTGGGTCGCCATAGACCGGAAGGCGAGGCTGCCGAAGTCCGGCGCCGCGAAACTGCGCGTGGTGCGCTTCTCCGGAAAAGCGCTCACCGAAGGCATTGAGCGCCGCAGCATCGAAGGGGTGAGCGTGCCCATCTACAACGTCGCCAAGACCGTCGCCGATTGCTTCAAGTACCGCAACAAGATCGGGCTGGACGTGGCGCTCGAAGCGCTGCGCGAGGCCTGGCGCGGCAAGTGCTGCACGTCCAGGGAACTGTGGAAATACGCCGAAATCTGCCGTGTCGCGAACGTGATGCGGCCGTACCTGGAGAGCCTTGCGTGACCCGCGAGAAGGCAAAGAATCTTCCCGCCTCCGTACGCCAACGGCTGCCGAACCTTGCCGATGAGCGCGGGGAACGGATCCATTGCGTGCTGTACGCGGCTTGCGTATATACGTAACTTGCGTATAATTACGCCATGAAGGCTGTCTTCGTCGAACTGCCCGCCTTCGAACGCCGCCGGGCGGACTACCTCGACGACGACGCCTTCCGGAGGCTTGAGGATCTCTTGATGAAGCATCCCGAGGCCGGGAATCCGATGCCGGACACCGGCGGCCTGCGCAAGCTGCGGTTTGCCGACGCCCGTCGCGGCAAAGGCAAACGCGGCGGCCTGAGGGTGATCTACTATTGGTGGGATGCCGGGTTTCAGTTCTGGCTTTTCACGCTGTACGACAAGGACGAGATGGCCGACCTGACGCCGCAGCAACGCAAGGCGCTCAAGGCAATGATCAAGGCGGAACTGGAGGCAAGGAGAAATTGATGAAGTCTACCGTCAAGGCCAAAGCAGGAAGCGCCAAACGCAACCTGTTCGCCGAATTGAGCGAGGGCATGGTGGCGCTCGCCGAAGCACGGCAAGGCAAGCGCACGCTGCGCACCCATGCCCTCGAGTACAAACCGGCGCCGAAGGTCACGCCGAAGGAACTGATACGCGTGCGCGAAGATCTGAAGATTTCGCGCGCATTGTTCGCGGTCTATCTGCGGACCAACGTGCGCACGCTGGAGAACTGGGAGCAGGGGCGCGCCAAGCCGAATGCGCAAGCCGCGCTGCTGATCAATCTCGTCAAGAGATATCCCGACACGGTCCAGCGGCTCGCGACCATCTGATCCAGCGGCAAGATCGCGACTTATCTGCAGTAAGAGAACGCCGGCATTCCCGCAGCCCTGGGGCCGCCCCCCCTTACTCCCGCCCCGGCTCCTTGAACACCTCCGCCCGGTGCCACGCCAGAAACTCCGGGTTCGGCAAACATTCCTTCCCCTGCGGCTGAATCAGCCCGGCGCCGTGGTGGGCAAGCAGCTTCGCCTTGGTGTCGTCGCCGCCCATTCACGTGGAGGTGGCGGCTGAACACGATCCGGTGGCTCCCCGGCAGCACCGTGAACGCGCCGAGGCCGAAGATTCAGTTGTCGGATCAGGAGTTTAGAAACTTAAAGTCACAAATTGTGACTTTAAGTTGGGGCGGTCTGCGCCGGGCCGCGCCGCTTGCGTTTACGGGACAGGGCGTCGCCATGCTCTCGAGCGTGTTGCGTTCCCCTCGCGCGGTCGAGGTCAACATCGCCATCATTCGCACCTTCGTCCAGTTGCGGCGACTGATGGACTCCAACCGCGACCTCGCGCGCAGGATCGAGGCGCTGGAACAGCGTTACGACGAACAATTCGCCTCAGTCTTTGACGTGATCAAGCGGCTGATTGCCGAAGACGAGGACAGGAAAGCGCGACCCAAACGCAGGATTGGTTTTATCTCCTGAACTGCCATGTCCAAGAAATCCAAATGCTGTGGGGTCGCAAATGATGCAATCGCCTGGAAAGCCAGTATTGACACGGCTTATCTAGACTGCCGGCCGCGTCCGGCGTGGATCAGAAAAGGCTGGGCTAGCTGCAGGCCCTACTCCCGCGCCGGCTCCTTGAACACCTCCGCCCGGTGCCACGCCAGAAACTCCGGGTTCGGCAGGCATTCCCTGCCCTGCGGCTGAATCAACCCGGCGCCGTGGTGGGCGAGCAGCTTCGCCTTGGTGTCGTCGCCGCCCATCAGATGCCGGCTGAACACGATCTGGTGGTTCCCCGGCAGCACCGTGAACGCGCCGAGGTCGAAGATCTTGTGGTGCAGCGAGCACAGCGCGAGGCCGTTCGGCACTACGTCCGGCCCGCGCGCCTGGAACCACTTGACGTGCGCTGCCTCCAGCCCGATCGCATGGCCGCCCATGCGCAAGTCGTGCCCGCAGACGCAGCAGCGGTATTCATAGGCGAGCAGCACCTTCTCCCGGAACGCGGGGTCGCGGCGGCGCTGAGCCTGTTCAGGCGTGGCCGCGTTGTCCGCATCGAGGCTCAGCCCGACGGCATCCGCCACGTCCCGGCGAATGCTCTCGGGAAAATGCGCATTCAGAATGCGGCGGGCGATCTCCGCGACCAGCGCAGGATCGTGCGCTAGCGCGAGGCGCACCGGCTCGGCGAATCCGCCTTCGACGTGACCTCGCCGCAATTCGGTGATCGTCGGCGTGGCGCCGGCAGGGCGCGAGGTGATTTCGGCCGGCCCGGCAAGCTGCCAGACGCCGTCGGTGCGTAGATGCCAGAAGGGATTGTGCCGGGTCTTCTCAGAGCCGGAGGGGCCGAACTCCTCCAGCAGTTTGCCGAGCTTGTCCTCGATGCTGGCGAATTCCACCAGCGGCGCTTCGCCGCGCAGCAGGCGCCCGAGCGCGAGCAGCACCAGCAGAGGCTTATGCACCGCTCGCCGGTCCCCCTGTTGCCAGACGCGAATGCGATCGAACGCAGCCAGGATTTCGTCGCGGGTCATGACCAGTACTTTGCTTTTTCGGAAAAATCCAGCGCACGCCGCCCCGCGGATCTTCGCGGTCCCCAGCGTAGCGGGGGATCAGGTGCAGATGCACATGCGGCACCGTCTGCCCGGCGGCTGCGCCGTCGTTGATGCCGACGTTGTAGCCGTCCGGATGAAACGCCGCTTCCAAACCAAGCTTCGCGCTATCGAGCAGAGCCAGCACTGCCTCGCGCTCGTTGACGGTGACGTCGAAAAACGAACCAACGTGCCGCTTCTGGATGATGAGCGTACGCCCGGGGGAGACGAGGAAATCGTCCCGGATGATCGCGGCGAGCTCGTTCGCGAGAACGATGCGTCTCGCGTCGAGGGTGCAGAAAAGGCAGGTACCCGTCATGGGAGCATTCTATAGTTTTCGGCGCATCCCCGAAAACCTAATCAGGCTAAACGCCTTTGTCCCTTTCATGGGAGAAAGCTAACTCGCAAATCAATCGCGCAGCTCCGGAGTTGGATCTGTGTCTTGCGTCCGCCGTATGCGTGAACCGGCGAGCAACGGATCACCTTCCGCACGAAGAAAAGGTGGCAGGGAGACCAGTATCAACGCCTTGCAAGCCTGAGGTTTTCAGATCGTCCTATATGTCAATAGACCGTATGGCCGTCCCATTAGACCAGCAATTTGCGCTACCCTCACACTTTGGCTTCCTTTGGCACTTCTGTGGGTTAATTAATAAATACACTATTGAGCTTGTACAGCTAAGCAGCCGCGCGATGCAAAGCCAAGAGAAATAATCACTGGGGTCATCCATCCCGGGCCGCCGAACATCGCCCTATCTGCGCATTAGCTTTGTTCCCCGCTATTCGGCCGACTAGAAAGATACGACGGGATGGGTGCTTTGAGTAATTCCAGATAGAGGTCCTGCCGGTGAATTCTGCATTGCTACCATTCGGAGAGGTCGATATTCAGGCCCTAAGCGGTCTGTTTGAAAGTACGACCAACTCATACAAGCTGGTCTTCTTTCAAGCTATCGTGAATCTCCTGCAGTCCCGGCCCCAGGCAACCGGTTCTCTGCTGCTGGAGACGCAAGATCTGGCCGTTGAAATGGCTGCCTTGGCATGGTATCCGCACGTCTTCTATAGACTTTCCTTTGGATCACAAGACCACATGGGTAAAGTACTAGATAAGCTACGATTCAGCGTAGACGAACGGGCTATTGTTCACGCAGATACTCAAAAGAGGCTCAGACGCGCAATCCGAGAACAATATTGTCAGATCGGGCTTCAGGACTTGCTGCGGTACGTGCCGTATCGCTTGCTCACTCCGTTCTTTTTAGAGCGTTTGCGCGGCACTAGAGATCACCAAGTGAATCAGCTCGTCCGACAATGGTCTGCAGAAGCTTATGCGACCGAAACGCCTGTCCTTTACCGATTTGTCGAAATTAGCAGCCCAGCAATTGAACTTCACCCAAGTTGGGTCGCCTACCTGAAGCAATCACTGCCCATTGTCATTGGGTGGGTTCGCAAACACTGGATTGATTACCTGCAATTGCGTAACCCAAATACGCCAAGCATCCCAAGCAAGGTTAACCCACCTTTAACCCGGGCTCCGCTAACGATGCAGACCGCTTATTGGCGAGCCATCATTTGCAAGACGCCGTTGCGCTGTCTATATTCAAAAGAAAATTTAGATCCGCGCAAGTTCGCATTGGATCATTTCATTCCTTGGTCTTTCGTCTGTCACGACCAAATTTGGAACCTTATTCCAGTTTCTCCGAAGTCCAATTCCGCGAAAAGAAATCGCCTCCCGTCAAAGAGCTATCTAGAACGCTTTATCGAATTGCAATCCGAAGGGCTAAGCATCTCAAGAACAATCTTTGATGACAAGCGTTGGCGCAAGCTAACTGAGCCTTTCGTGAGTGATTTGCGAATTGCCTCGGAAGAATTACTAGACGCGAAAAGCCTTCGGGCAGCGTATAACGGGGTTTTACCAGCAATGATGTCGCTCGCGGAGCGGACTGGATTTTCCGCGGGTTGGAAGAATTAGGTTCTAATCGGTGGAGGCGCAATGGATAGCAATATTCCGAAGAAGGCTCTGAATGACCTGCTGGTTCAAGTGATGCGAGTACAGAAGCAGTATGCACACGAGCAAGTCGGCGCGCGCAATGATCGTCGTGCAGAAGTAAAAAAGATTGTGAACCGAGTTGCTTCCGAACTGGGCAAAAGCAATGGAAATTAATAGTATTCGATTAAAGAATTTTCGCCAATTCTATGGGGACCAGACCATTCAGTTGGCGAGTAAGACAGCGCGCAACGTCACATTGATCCACGCGGAGAATGGTGTTGGTAAAACGACCCTTCTCAATTCCGTCTTATGGACGTTTTTTGGCGAGACGACCAAGAAATTTGAGCAAAAGGACCGTATCGTCAATTTCACGGCTGAGAAAGAAGGCGAGAGGTCTGCAACCGTCGAAGTCCAGTTTACCCATGAGAAGGCCTCCTATCTGGCTAGTCGAACGCACACTGTAACGGCTGGCGGATACAACAAGCCACGCTTCGCAGTGATGAGGGTGGACCGCAATGGGTCTTATGGCGAGCCGTTGCCCAATCCAGATGCCTTCATAAACACAGTCATCCCAGCAGTTATGGCACCCTATTTTTTCTTCGATGGGGAGCAGGCTGAAACTTTCGCTTCAGAAACTAATTACAAAGCCATAGCAGCTGCAATAAGGGACATCCTAGGGTCGACTATGATCGAAACCGCAATAGGTGATCTCCAGTACGTGGCGAAAAAATTCAATGAAGAGGTTGGGGACGCGGCTGGGAATGAAGAAATCTCGGCTCTAGAGAAGCGCATCTCTACGTTAGAACAGTCTAAGGAAAAGCGGGTTGAGCGTATCGAAAGCCTAAGAACGGATATCGCTTCCAGTCAGGAGCAACTTTCCGCCATTGGCCAAAAATTGCTTGAAGCTAGAGAGGCGGCGCAATACCAACGCGCGCGTGAAGAAAAGGAGCATCTGCTCGGCGCCACTGTCCTAAACCTTAAAGAAGTAAACAATGAAGTTCTTCGATGGATTTCGACGAAGGCTCTAGCCTCGGTGTCAGAAAAGCTCACTCGCCAGTCACTCGACTTCATCGACGAAGAGAACTTAAAGGGGCGAATTCCGAGTCCATACAATGAAGATTTCGTCAAAGGTCTATTGGAATCCAAGACGTGCGTATGCGAGCGATCTTTAGATCCAGGATCGAAAGAATGGCGGGCAATTACGGCTCTTCTATCGAATGCAGGAAACGCGGAGGTGTTGTCTCGTGTCGTACGAGCACGCACGCGTATTGAAGTGCTCAAGGAACACCGCAAAGATGCGCCCCCGTTACTCACTGGGTTAGAAGAGAAGTTGGCCAGACTAGGCCAGCAACAGAATACGCTGGAACGTGAAATAGCAGACATTAGCTTGAAGATTGAGAAATTGCCTGTCGCTGAGATTCAAGAACGAGAGCGAGCTAGGCGAGAATTGGAAAAGAAAATTGAAAGTGCTAAGACAGAGCGCATTCGAGCAATTCGGGACAACGAGCACGATGATGAAGAAATTACCCGATTGAACCGCCAGGTTGCAGATCTCGCACTAAAGAACGTAGCTGCGCGTGGACTCTTAATCAGAAGAGACCTGGCAATTCGTGCTGCTGAGTTCTTTCAAGGGTTCCTTAAGGCGAACGAACGACAGGCGCGTGAAGAAATTGAAGCCTCAGTAAATCGCGTACTTGAAAAGACCACACGCAAGCATTATCGATTTGCAGTTGACGAATCATTTCAAATTCAATTGCTTTTTCAGGACGGGACCCCGACGCCAAAGAGCGGTGGGGAAAATCAAATGATGAGTCTCGCATTTCTCGCCGCTCTAGTTCAATTTGCTGAGAAACGAAGTACTCAAGATGAAAATGGGCTTTTTGTGCCCGCTACGGTAGCGCCGCTGATCCTAGACTCGCCTTTCGGACAGCTGGACGATGCATATCGGGAGGCTACAGCACGGTTCGTTCCAGAGATGGCCCCTCAGGTTGTGCTACTTGTTTCTACGTCCCAGGGCAAGTCTGAGGTGATCACCGCAATCGAAGACCGCATAGGAGCAGAATACGTACTTGTCGCTCACAACTCCGGGCCAAAGGGCGATAAGAAACAAGATCTTCTAACGGTTGGCGGAAAGAGGATGGCGACGACGTTATTCAGTCGAGAGCGAGACATGACGGAAATTGTGAAGGTAGGATCATGAAGAATGTGCGCCGTGATGAGAAACATGAACCTCTTTTCAAACGGTTCACGGAGACGCCACATCCGGCATCTGGAAAGCCGGTATTTTCGACAATTCGAGATTTTCTTTGCTTCCTGGCGGTGCTAGGGTTTCATCAGGGGGAGCGCACGCCGTTGACCGGCAAGACCCTTGAACTCGATAGTCGCGTATTTGAGAGTCATGAGCAGTCTAAGGATCTACTTTATTTGATAGCTTTGGCTGGATCGCGAGATGCCAACATTCTCCATCCGGAGCGCGAGGATGAGATGGTTCAAGTGTTTGAAGAGTACGTTGCCACTGGATTTCGAACGCTCGACCTCTGGATGAAACAATGCCCAGATGATCACGTCGGGGACCAAGTTATTCTCACCGCACTTCGTCGTGATGGCTTCTTTGAGACGCACGTCTCTTCGCTGGAGCAAGCCATCAACGAAGTAGAGTTTTAATGCCTCATATTGGCGCTTAACGACCGATGTTTCGGGACAGCACATGGAAAGGTGTCTATAGGTCTGACAGCGATAATTTACTGGAAAGCTTTTACATCCCGGCTCTAAAAGAGTCGGTCTCTTATGACCGAGCCGTTGGCTTTTTCTCCGCATCAATGCTGTCGTATGCGGCCCAGGGTGTGTCTGCCCTGGTCGAAAACGGTGGGCGAATGCGATTGATTTTTGGCGGTGAAATAGACGCGGCCGATGCCCAGGCAATCGTAGACGGCTACGAGCAACGTGATCTAGCTGACCGAATCGGAAAAAGCATTCTAAGCCAGATAGAAAACCTGGCAGATGCGCTAGCGAATCAGCGGCTTATTGCCCTTTCATGGCTTATTGCGAATGGCCGGCTGGACATAAAGATAGCCCTGAAGCAGCGCGGGATGTATCACGAAAAAATCGGCATTTTCACGGACAGCACCGGTGATCAGCTAGTGTTCCAAGGGTCGGCCAATGAAACCTCCTACGCCTTGTTGCCCGATTTCAATTTCGAGTCAATCAACGTGTTTCCTGGGTGGCGAAGCGAGCTTTCAAACCACTTTCAACCATACATTGATGGCTTTCACCGCCTTTGGGCAAATCAAACTAAGAATACCCTTGTCATCGAATTCCCGGAAGCCGCGAAGGAAAAACTCGTCAAGATCGCGTCCCGCACAAGTCGTCCACCAAGAGCGGAAATTGAGGTAGATGTCTGGCGTCGGCTGTTCAAGCAAGGCACGAATGGCGCCCATGAGCGGGAGAGCCCATATGGCCCCCTCGTCCCAATCTCATTCAAAGGTAATCCGTTTGAAATAAGGCAACACCAACGCGATGCACTGAACCAATGGCGAAGCAGGGATTTTCAAGGCATTCTCGCGATGGCTACGGGGGCGGGAAAAACGGTCACAGCAATCTATGGCTTGGTGAAGCTGTTCGAGAAGACTACCCGCATGTTTTTGGTGATCTCTGTCCCTTACCAGGCCCTTGGCGACCAATGGATAGACGAACTGTCAATCTTCCGCATAGATGCGATTCCGTGCTACGAATCTGCCGCGAAGTGGACCGATCGTTTGACCCATACGGTTTCGCTGTTTGAAGTAGGCGCCTTGCGATTTGCCGCCTGTGTCGTTGTGAATCGAACCCTCGAATCCGAGGCGTTTCAACAGAGCCTTGCACGTATTCCCGGCGACGTACTCGCGTTCGTCGGCGACGAATGTCATTACCATGGTGCACCAAGTTTGCTCTCTGCCCTTCCCACGCATGCAAAAATCCGACTTGGGTTGTCAGCTACTCCAAAACATTACTTCGACGACAAGCGAACACTTGGTTTGATCGGATATTACGGCGATGTTGCTTTTGAATATTCGCTTTCGGATGCATTGCGGGATCATATTCTGACGCCGTATCGGTACCACGTGCATTTCGTTGACCTAAACGACAAAGAAACGGAAGAGTACCTGGACTTGAGCAGCAAAATCTCGCGGCTCGCGGCTGGAGCTAAGGTTGAAGAGGTGGAAGAAGGCGGCAATGATCAACTGAAGGTACTTTTGTTTCGAAGAGCTAGGCTCTTGGGTAACGCAGAGAATAAGCTGGTAGCGTTGGAAAGCCTCATCGCTAAGCAGCGCCCGACGCCATTCCATCTGTTCTACTGTGGTGATGGAGACATAGAGGGCGAAGACGAACCCTCCCGGCAAGTGGACCTTGTATCGCGAATACTTTATGAAAGTGGCTGGAAGGTCTCGCACTATACATCTCGAGAAGCCCGCGAAGCGCGGCGCCAGATTCTTGATAACTTTCGAGTCGCATTAATTGATGGGCTGGTCGCGATACGTTGCCTTGATGAAGGGGTCGACATACCGGATTGCAGAGTCGCATACATCTTGGCGAGTTCAAGGAACCCCAAACAGTTTATTCAAAGACGCGGGAGAATCCTACGCCGCGCTCCCAATAAGGAGTTCGCCGAAATTCACGATTTCGTGGTGCGAATAGCCGAGGATAGGGAGGGAAAAGACTCTGTTTGCAGGCAGCTTCTTGTCAATGAGTTGTCTAGAATCAGCGAATTCGGCGCGCTGGCGGAGAATAGATCTGAGATCTATGAGCAACTAAAGGAAGTGCTTGAACAATATGACCTTCATCACTATTTTTCGTAGCTCGTACCTGATCTAGAACATCAGCCTTTTCGATTTGGCTTGAGCGGAAAGAAGCGCGAGAGGAGTCTAGGAAGAAAAGCAAGAGCGGAGACCAGATTCCGTTGACTAAAGCGCCGCCCGCAACCGCCAAAGAAGAAGTCCGCAAGGTCTACTACGGCAACTAGAAAACTAGGAGGAAGTCAAATGTCGTTTATTCATACCTTTGCACGTCTACGCCTTTACGTCAAAAATCTATCTAAGGACAAACCCAATTTAAAAGAGCCAGATGCGTTCGCGTACTGGTTTTGTCAAGCCGCTCTATTGCATCCCGACGACGATAAAGCGATACGAGCGGGACTTTGTGGTAAGGCAAACGACAAGAACAACGATGTCATCACCTGGAGCAATCTAAGCCACGAGGTGTACATATGCCAAACTAAATTTCACCAAACGCTCGCCGCGGTAAGTGAAAAGCCAAATGACGTGACCTCCTTCGCGCATATCGCCGACGGGCTGAGCCAGCCGACAGAGAAGAAGATGAATGATTGCTTCCTGAAGGCGAACCAGCGAGTAAAGCTTCTCCTCGCTGAGGTGTGGCGACTTATGCACAAGCATAACTTCAAGCTTCGGCTATTCTATGTTACGACTGGCAAGGTTTCGAAAGCCTTGGTTGAAGAGGCCGAGAGCATCGTTCAAGCGAGTCATATCGAAGCAGAATTTATGGTCTACGATGGCCATAAATGTTGCCGAATTTTCGAAAGTTTCGAAAATTTAGTTCCAGCAATTCCTTTCGTTTCGATCGCTGGCGTTGAAACCCATATCACCCCTTCAATAAATGCCGCTGGGGTAAAGTCCGCAGTATTTGCCGTCCCAGTCTCTCAAATAAAAGCCATTTTTGACAATCACAAGGAGCGACTTTTTGCTCGCAATATACGGCTATTTAAGGGCGAATCGGCTCAGACAAACGTCGAGATCGCAGAGACATTACGTAAGCGACCAGAACATTTCTTCTATTTGAATAACGGGATAACGATATTGGGCAGCGATATTATTGAGTCCAATTCAATGTCGGGCCTAAAGGTGCTTCGGATTTTTGAGCCGCAAATTATTAACGGACAGCAAACCACCCGCACAATCAGTAAACTTTCAGAGGTGCCACAAAATGCGGAGGTTCTCGTTAAGGTAATTTGCAGAAAGCCGGAATCGGATAAGGAGATTGGTGCTTTTCGCAACTTCATTTACTCTGTAGTGCGTGCTACAAATTCGCAGACAAAGATAAATGCATCTGAACTCGCGGCCAATAATCCCGAGCAAATAAAGATAGAGCGCGCGCTTCAGCGCTTAAAATGGAAATACGTCCGCAAGGCTGGAAAGGCGGAGGAAGAAAGCATATACCATGACGACGATGTCAATGGTGTGGTAACTCTAAAGGCGCTCGCAACAGCTGTCGTAGTATGCGAAAGAGACCCTCAGTACATACGACGCGAAGGCATCGAAACTCTTTTTCAATCGCAATCAAAAAGCCAGCATTTATATGATAAGGTTTTTAGCGATACGAAGCGAGATTACGACTATTTGCTTTGCTATCTTCTTTTCCTCTTAGCGAAGCGGAAGGGGAAGGCACACAAAAAGCAGGCGCAAAAGCTTGCAGCGCTTGGACAGTATTTTGTCGCCTATGTAATGCGTCAGGTGTTAGAGCCGCTCTACCATAAGCGCCCGGATGAGCTAATGGCGGCCTTATCCGTCAATCTCAAACATCGCCAATTCGCCCCCCAGCTGAGAGTTCTTAGCACGGTAGTCATGACCGCATGGCAAGAGTTTTATAGGAATCGTAAGGATAGCGACCAGGATCCGCTGTCGTTCGTTAGCGCAAAGGCAAGTAAGGAAGCTTGGTGGACATATTGGAAGTCCTTCGCCTGTAGCAGGCATCGTAAGAGCGCGGCCAAGGCCGTAGCCACGATTTTATCGGCCGCGAAAGGCTAGCCTTTACACCCTTTCCTGGGGCGCGCGCCCAGCCCCAGAACGCCTATCGCATTCAAATAGCAGCATGTGCTTTAGGAGGTCGTCTGAAACGCTTGGGATGCTGTGTGTGTCAATACATTGACTTTTCTTGTATGTTTGTTAATAATTACACAAACAATGGCCTCTCTATAGCGACGTGCAATGGATCCATCTTTCGAATATGTCTTTCCCGCCATACGTGGAATTCAAGGGGGCAGGGAATATTACGTCTCGATGTGCCCTCTCAGGCTGCTACCGAAAATCTTCTTGTTTGATGACGAGGAACTCTTACCCGAGCTTCGCGCGCAACGCGTACTAAACCGAGCACGAGTCCCAGAGATATCTCGCTATGTATTGGAGAACCGTGACGCGTACGTCTTCTCCGCAATTACCGCTTCTGTCGACGGCGAGGTTCAGTTTACGCCGATAGGTCATGGCGGCGAAGCGAGCAAAGTCGGCACGCTGCACGTGAACATGCAGTCGCGATTCATCATTAATGATGGGCAACATCGCCGCGCTGCCATTGAGATGGCGCTAAAAAGCGAGCCCGGAATTGGGGATGAGACCATCGCGGTGGTGTTCTTTGTTGATCGTGGGTTAGAACGTTGCCAGCAGATGTTTGCGGACCTGAATCGCCACGCCGTTCGGCCCAGTCGGTCCCTTGGCCTGCTGTACGACCATCGCAACGAGCTTTCCAAGCTGGCCAGACTAATCGTCATGGGTTCGGCGGTCTTTCGCGATGTTGTTGAAATGGAGCGGAGTACGCTATCCGAACGCTCCCGCAAGCTCTTTACCCTGAGCTCAATTTATTCCGCCAATGAAGAGTTGATTGATGGCGCTCAGATTACCGATGCTCAGAAGACGGCGGCGGTGTGTGCCTCGTTCTGGGATGCAGTTGCCGAGCAAATGCCCGAATGGCGCTTTGTACGCGAATCCAAGATGACAGCAGGCGAAGTACGTCGCGATTTTTTGCACTCACACGCAATCGTATTGCAAGCACTAGGAATCGCTGGCCGTGAGCTGCTGGCTTTGCCGGAGGGCATTTGGAGAAAGAAACTCTCTGCGCTACGAAAGATCAATTGGTCACGGTCTAACGCAAAAGTCTGGGAAGGTCGTGCATTGATTGGCGGTCGGGTTTCAAAAGCCTCCCATAACGTGACCCTGACCTGCAATTACATAAAGCAACAGCTCGCATTGGAACTGGGGCCCGAAGAAATGCGGGTTGAGAAGGCATTCAAGCGTGGTCGTGAAACAACCACATGATGGAGTGATGGTGATGGAAGACAGTCAGGAAAGCCGCGTAGAACTTGCGATTAGCAATACTCAGGATCTGTACCTGAGCGACGATCTGCCTTGGGTCATCGGCTACAGCGGAGGGAAGGACTCGACCGCCACGCTGCAGTTGGTATGGAATGCTATCGCACAGCTGCCGGAGGACAAAAGGCTTAAACCGGTTCACGTAATCAGTACCGATACCTTAGTGGAGAATCCAGTCGTCTCGATTTGGGTTCAGAACTCATTAAAGACCATGCGGGAAGCTGCCGATAGACTACATCTTCCGATTCGCCCGCATCGCCTTACCCCTGCGCTGAAGGATCGCTTCTGGGTGAACTTAATCGGCCGCGGTTATCCGGCCCCGCGTCCCATGTTTCGCTGGTGTACAAGTCGCTTGAAGATCAGTGCTTCCACCAAGTTCATTACTGAAATTGCTGACAAGCACGGCGAGGCAATTCTCGTACTAGGATCGCGTAAGGCAGAAAGCAACGCGCGAGATCGCGTACTGAAAAAATACGAAAAAAGTACCCGAGAGCTCCTGAGTCGGAACGGCGACGCGGGCCTTGACCGTGTATGGATTTATACGCCGATTGATACGTGGTCGACAGACGAAGTCTGGGAGTACCTCATTACCAACGACAACCCCTGGGGTTACGACAACAACGCGCTTTTTCAAATGTATCGCGGTGCGACGCCGGATGCGGAATGCCCGTTGGTGGTCGATAAAAGCACACCGAGCTGCGGGGATAGTCGATTCGGTTGTTTTGTCTGCACCATGGTTTCCGAAGACAAGTCTATGCAGGCGATGATTCAGAACGATGAAGAGAAGCGGTGGATGTCTCCGCTTCTTGCATTTCGCAATGAATATTTGAAGATCGAAGGCGATCGCGTCCATCGTGAGTTCACGCGTAAAAATGGATCGCTGACACTTCACTACGTTGATATTGGAACGGGAAAGGAAACGCCCTCCCCGGCAGAAGAGGTGGAAGTGGTGGAGGTGAAAAAGGGTGTAAGCAAAAAAGTTAACAAGCACGCGATTCTAGTTCACGGTCCCTACACCCAGGCGCGTCGCGAAGAGATTTTGGCGGCTCTGCTCAGCACGCAACGCGAGGTGGCCGACACCCCCGATTCGGTGAAAGGATTCGAGCTGATCTCTATCGAAGAGTTAGAGGAGATTCGGCGGCTTTGGGTTCACGAAAAGCACGAATTTGAAGACTCCGTTCCCCAAATCTATGAAAGCGCCATGAAGCGCCCCTACCCAATAGATGATTTGGATGAGTCCACGCCGTTTCGTGCGGATGACATACGGCTGCTTAGGGAGGTGTGCGAAGCTCGAAGCTCCTCGTCAGTCCAATCTCCTGAACTAAAGTCAGAGTACTTGCATTTTCGCCTGATACGCGAGCTGCTACATGTGCAGCACGGTTATAGGAACGCAATTCGCCGGGTTGGCTTAACTAAGGACCTTGAATTTGCATTGCAAAGCGGTTCATTTGACAACGAACAGGAGGCCCTGGCCTTCGCTCTTAAAAGCCGCGATCCAGGTAAGGAAAGCCAATCGGCTATCGATGACCCGTACATCCAAGTCGTCGAATTCCCTGCAGCCCCATCCATGACGGAGTATGAACAATGATTTTCGAAGAAGTTGTCCTTCACAATTTCGGCGTCTATCAGGGGCGGCACTCAGTTTCGCTAGAGGTAAAGCCAAGCCGACCAATTGTGCTAATAGGCGCCATGAACGGGTCTGGCAAGACTACCTTTTTGGATGCCATGCAGCTCGCTCTGTATGGAAAAAGCGCGCGGTGTACTGGTAGAGAACGCGTTTCGTACCATGAATACCTTGAGTCGATGATTAATCGCGACATGCCCGCATCGCAGGCAGGGGTGGAGTTTGCATTCCGGACAAGAACAAACGGTAAAGACTCAAAGATTCGCATCGCGAGGACATGGCAACTCCGCGGACAAGCCGTGCGCGAACACCTGGAAATTTCGCGCGATGAGTTGGTTGACCCCGTCGCATCAGAGCGGTGGCAGGAATTCGTCGAGGACTTCATGCCATCACAGATTGCCGATTTATTCTTTTTTGATGGTGAGAAGATAGAAGCTCTGGCTGACCCAATCCGGTCCGCGGCACTTCTTCGAGTGGGGGTACATTCGTTACTTGGGATCGATCTTGTCGAAAGTTTGGCCAAAAGTCTGCAGCAGATCGAGCGCAAGCGTAAATCGAGTAATTCGACCGCGACGGAACGTTCTGAATTAGAGTCTCTGCATAGACAGGTCACCGAATCAGAGGAAAGGCGTGCATTACTGCTGCAACAGATCGGCGCTTACCGAACGGAGAGTGACAAAGTCGAGCAATCAATCAAATTGGCCACGGACGAGTTTAAGCGGCTTGGTGGTGATCTTTTCGACCGTCGCAGCCAGTTGCAGGCGGAGCAATCGTCTTTGACCAGACGCAAAATGGAAATTGAAATCCAACTACGAGAGACTGCTGCCAGTGTTTTACCGTTGCGCCTACTAAGCTCAGTGGTACAACTTGCGGTAAGTAAGGCGAAGCAGAGCCGCTCTACTAAAGAAATGGTCGTCCTTTTGACAGAGGCCACACAGCGAGATGAGGCGCTACTTAAGTTCCTGCGCGGCATTCCAACCGATAAGGAAACTGTTGCAAGGGTCAAGAGCTATTTGAATGCCGATCGATCTGAACGCTATTCGTTCGACAAAACAAGCTTACCGGTCCCGGAAGGTGTTCTTGAGCAGCATCGCCCAGATGAGCTGGAGCGCAGTCGGAAAAGCGCTCTGACTTTACTGAAGGAGCTGGGTGACGCGAAGGAAAGACTCGCGACGGTCGAGCGTCACCTCAGCGCGGTCCCAGAAGAATCTGTGATTGCCGAGGCGCAACTTCGGGTTGACGAATTCAGAAGAGACCTGGTCCGGGTAGAAGCGCAACTCGAAATCGCGGAGCGGGAAAAAGGCGATCTCGATGGTAAGCTCGAGCGACTGCAACAGCAGATCGAGCGAGAAAGCAATCGTCTGGGACAAGAGCAGTTGCAGAATGAGGTCTCTCAGAGAATTATCAAGCACTCAATGCGGGCGAGAGAAACTCTCGGAAAGTTTCGCGATCAGCTACTTCAGAAAAATCTTGCGCGCCTACAGACATCGATTAACGAATGCCTTCAGCAGCTATTGCGCAAACGCTCTCTAGTAAGAAACGTCGTCATATCCCCCGAGACGTTTCAGATTGCGGTTATACATCCTGGCGGAAATACCGTTCCGGCACACAGGTTGTCCGCGGGGGAGCGTCAGCTTTTGGCCGTTGCTACGTTGTGGGCATTGTCCAGAGCGTCAGGTCGCCACCTCCCAGCAGTTATCGATACACCCCTTAGCAGGCTAGATAGCCAGCACCGCGAGACGATCGTGAAGAATTATTTCCCGTCGGCGAGCCATCAAGTCATTTTGCTGTCAACGGATCAGGAGGTCGTCGGAAGGTACTATCAGTTGCTCAGGCCGCATATTGGTCGGAAGTACATCATTGATCACGATGAACAGGGGAGTACTTCACTGTTCCGCGAAGGGTATTTTTCTAGGCCGGTGGAGTTAGAGGGTAAGGCAGCATGACACCTGTAGAGAATATTCGCGTATCTGAGCGAGCGAAAACACAGCTTGTTACGATGAAACGGCGTACTGGTGTACAGCATTGGAACGTCCTTTGTCGCTGGGCTTTTTGTTTATCAATCGCGCAGCCGACTCAACCACCGGACGAAAATATCCCAGCCGATAGTTCAGTAGAAATGACGTGGAAGACGTTTTCTGGGGGCGCTGAGGATCTCTATTGGGGGCTTCTCCTTGTTCGGGCCGAGCAGGACGGAGTGCAGATTGAAAAATCGGCCTTATCACACTATCTTCGCTTGCACCTTCACCGCGGGATCTCCTATCTTGCGGGGACGAATGGACCGCAAAATCTAGAGGAACTGATTTCGCTAGGCGCACTTGCATAACTACAATGCAACGAACCCCTGCGTTGCTTTCATGAAACGCCGTTGCCGCCTCGTGTACGCATGACCCTGGGCACCCGCGCACCGCCTGGTTGGAGCCTCATTTCTACTAGCTGACCCACGGGCGCGTTTGAGTAGCTGACGTGTATCGGCCGATTGCGTTCATAGAGATAGATACGGTCGGACGGCGTATTGTCGCAAACCCAATTCGCAACCTCTGTCATATTTTCGTCCTCGACAATGAAGTCGCATGCCGCCCCCAGCCTTTCACACACATACCTCCCATTGCTCTTCTTCTCGTGCCCAGCATGCTGATCCAACGCCGGCGCAATCCGGCCCGGAATCTGTTTGGCTAGTGACGGGGAGCAGAATCCATACGTCAACCGAATCGAACCAAAATATTCAGTGACCGGATCGAGTATTTTTCGACAAAGTTCATAAAGGGCAGTGTAGCTTTCTGGCTGCTGAGGCAAATTCGCTAGGGCAGTCCGGGCTTGAGTCTCGCCACACTCGATGAGCTGGCGATAACTAAAGTTAGCACCGCAGGGCTCATCTAAATCCGGAATCCGCCCGCTGCGAATTAGTCGGAACCCGTCAATCGCCCAGCGTGCTTGCTCCAGCTTTTGACGAAACTCGGCTTCCGGCGGGCCGTAGACGGAAAGATCAAACAGGTCTAAGCGCTCAAGTTCCTCCTCAAATGTGACCTGCTCGGCGTAATGGGGGTATTCCTCGTTGATATATCGCGATTTGTAGTAAAGCAATGTGGGCGGATATTCATTGCCGTAATCGAATATATCGGCGTCAAGGTCGCGAAGTTTGACCTTCACACGCTGAACTAACCGCGGCAACGCCGAGTTCTCGAAGTCCTCATATTTCATCAGACTGACTTTGCCGGACCGGACATGGATCTTGATGAGGTCAAATGTCGAGATGTCGCCAAAGAGAACCGTAGCGCATCCTATGAAGATGCGTAGTACTGCGGGGAGTCGCTCAACGAGGCTCAAATGCAGCTGAAGTGACTGACTCTCCTCAAGCCATCCAAGGCCCTTTTCGGCCGCTTCTCGACACGCCTTGTCAATGGCGACAACATCCCCAAGACTATAGAGCGCTTGTCGGGCCAACGCGTGGGCGCTTGAATAGTCGCCAAAGAAGTATCGAATGTCGCGTTGTAATCGATCTTCAAGGTGTCGGTAAGGCTTGCGCTTCTCGAATTGCATCATCGCAAGGAAGACCAAGATGTCTGCCGATCGGGAACTTCGAGCCAGATCAAGTTCGCGAGTATCAAAGTGCGCCTCGATCAGTCGCAGGGCTTTCGGCAGTGATCCGGCTACTGCTTCTATTTCCGCGAGATTGTCTAACTCATCCTTGTCTGGGCGTCTGCCTAGATCTAACAATCGCAGCCATAAGGCTGACAACAGTTCACGGTGCTCTTCGAACAGGCGCGTGTTGCGATCGATGCGTGGGACTTCCCCGCGGATTGGACGTTCCCGAATCCAGCCACGCGAGAGGATAGTTGGGGAGCGGTGTCCGTAACGCCGGAACAGGAACTGTTGCTCAAGATCCTTGTCCCTAAAGATGAAAAACACCCCGGGGCCAGAGGCAATGGCGTTTTCTTCCAACGTGTGTTCAATAAAGTCCCTGAGCTGCGCCTGAGTGAAGTACTTCTGAAACGTCTTGCGCGAGGTGATATAGCCGTCGTTAAAGGGTCGACCTTCTGGCGCAGCCTGGCTAGAGAGCATGGCGGCGATCGCCAAAACTCCTTTGGTATGTGCGTAGGCGCCGCGAAGCGCGTCGACGCGCTCGCTCATGTTTTCGATTACGTTGATGACGAAGCCGATATTGACCACGTCGGCAGGGCGCTTCTCGGCATCGGACGCAAAGTGAGGATCCCACCCCGTCGCATCGATGCTGTTGGCGAGTAACCCGCGAACGTCGTCGCCCCGCCCGCAACCATAATCGAAGAATGTCACACCTGGTCGAATAAGGCCGTGTCGAGAAAGTGCTTGGACTGGTGCTGAAAAATTGGACCGCGCAAGCGCCGTCAGGTGTCGTTGGACATTTGCACCTTCAGCTGGCATCTCGTCGATTATTTGGGGAACCGCATTGGCCAGAGGAACAAACTCATCACCCACTAGCTCGTAACCGCGCTCAGCGATAAGGCGATACCAATATTCACGAAAGCCGATACGGTTTGGATCCGCAAATAGCCCAATTGCCTCCGCAGATGCTGTAACCGCAGCAAATCCGGTTCTGCGTGGATCGTCGAGAGGCAGCAGTAGTTCCTTGCGGTGGAGAATCGGCGGGTTGCGTGATTCTTCGTAGGTCCTAAAGATAACTGTATTGCGCGAAAGCGAAACTCGCCAGCTCCGTACAAGCGGGGGAAAGGGGTCTTCAATAAACGAAGCGTAGTCGAGCAGGGAGAGTTGATCGCCATCCTGGTGCAGCTTGACCACATTAAAGTGGGTCTCGGGATTTAGGCCGGCCAGCTGCGCGGCTTGCGTGATCCGTGTCTGCCAAACCACGGGCAGCGAAGGGATCGTAGAGATGTGCAGGTAGAGATGCTCGCCTAGGCGCTTGCCTATCGCGACGTCATCAAGTCTTTCAGTTTCTTGTCCTGTTTCCTGCATCGATCGATTGTGACTTGGAAGGGCGCATTGCCAGAGTTTAACAAGGTATCTTTGCCCCGGTCGACTGAGGGTCGTTAGTCGCTCGCCCGTCGTCAACTGGGCATTGATAGCTTACGCGGATCAAACCGCGGCGGGCCACGATAAATGCGCCGCTACCGGCAAGATAGCGGCCTAGGCGACCGTGCGCTCTGGGGCAAGATCTGCCCTACAGCCCCACTCCCCATTGCGGTCATTCGCGGTAACCGCATGCCCTATCCCAATCTAGTGATGGGTATCCCGGCAACCGTGGCTGCGGAAACGGCGGCTTGAGCGTAGTCTGACTGTGCTACGCTTCTTACTTGGGGTCGTTTGAGGCTCTATTTAGGGAGTCTCCCTCTTGTTAGACTCCAAGGGTAACTGATGACCGACTACGTTGTGTATCACAAGGCCGAATTGATGGGCTACGACGCGCTCGACGTTGACAAACTGGCGATCTACACAAACAAGCCTGTTTCTGACGCCATCGGCTGCAGAGTCTGGCTTATTGCCGGCGAAGGGTACCCACGCAAGTACCGACTGCGAGCAACCTTCCTCGTTGGGGGCATCGAGCCGTCCGACAAATCCTCCTTTAAGAGCCTGGTGTCTGGAACGGATGGCCAGTTCCTAGACCCAATGCCGCTTCTCAACTCTGAGGCGTGGTTTCCGGCATTTGTCGAGGAGCAAGGGCGGTTTGCGTTTGGGTTCAACCCGATCAAGAACGCCGACGCCGAGAGAGGCTTGCGTGCCGTACTTCGCGCAAACTCGCTACGCTAAAGCGGAAGATGCCCCGGTTCGGGGCGAGCCGGTTTGGCAATCGCATTGTGGTCTACCCCGCCGCAGCGGCTACGCGGTGAAGCAGCACCCTGGTTGTCAGTCATCACACTTGCGCGCGCTTCAATCGTAACGTTGGGCCGCTTCATTCAATTCGCGTAACGTACGTGTATGGTCAACTCAGCCAAATTCATTGACGAGCGTCAGGATCGATGGCGCGGGGATCGGGCCCGTGATCGAAAGTGGCATTCATATGTTCCGTCATGGCATGAAAACCTATTTCTCGGGCGCCTTCATCCCGATACTGAAGCGGAATTCCAGAAAGGGGATGGCTCGGAACTCCGGAATGCGCCTACGCGCCCAGCCAAGATGCGGGCTCTGGCGTCGTCATCGGCGCTGGCAGTGAACTTCTTCGATGCCTGGCGGGATGTCGACAAACAAGTCCTCGCGCGTGCGCTTGGCCTCGGCTCAGCAATTGCCCAGTTGTCCTTCGAGTTCAAGACCAATGACTATCCGGTGAGGCCACGCTCACCGAACCTCGACCTGATGCTGTGCCTTGCCGATGGACAGGGCATCGCCGTGGAGTCAAAGTTCTCGGAACCTTATCGCTCTAGTGAAGGTTTCGGGGCGCTTTCTGCACGGTACTTTCCACGAGACGAGCGACTGTGGGCCGAAGCTCGCCTTCCGGCTGCGCAACGAGTTGCCGATCAGCTCCGACCCGACTGGCTTTACCTCGATGTGCCGCAGTTACTCAAGCATCTTTTGGGACTCGCGAGCGACCAAAGGAAGCCTGGCACGCTGGTCTACCTTTGGTTTGACACAGGCAAGCCAGATGCCGACGCGCACCACCAGGAAATCGAGCGGTTCAAAGCGGAAGTTGCCAATGATCCAGTGATTTTCAGGACTGCGACTTATCAGGAGGTCTTCCGTGCAATCGGCGAATCGGAGGAGCCAGTAGTTGGTTGGCATTCGTACATGGACCGGCGCTACTTTGCAGAAGCGGTCTGACCGCGCGGTCGACCGGACCGTGCGAACGGGCGAATCGAAGAGTGGTGGCAAAGCGCGCTGAGGATCATTAGGTCAAGCGACGACCCGCACCACGGCAACTAGCCCAGGAGAGATGCATGAAGCGTGTTCCCGAGTTCCCACCGAAGGTGTTTCACCGAATCCGCCCGACCACTGAACGGGCGCTCGAGGCGATGATCGCATCGCGCTCGACCGCCTTCGTGAGTGCAGAACTCGCGCTTCCGTTCAAACGAGGCCATGGGCTGGTGGTGGGTGGCTGGGACGGGTTCGGGCCCGCCAAGGTTGTGGCCCTCGGCGTAGTTGTCGACATCAACTCCTCCGGCCAGCCGGAAGTCGAGTGGACCCGCGTTCAATTCGATTTGCCGCCATCCGAATTGCGCGGCGCCCACTTCTGGCGCCAGCAGACGTTCAAGTTCGCGTCGACTGTGGCGGAAAGTTTTCGGCTGAAGCAGTTCTTTCTCGAGCAGGTGCGGAATCCCTTCGCGGTGGCGTCGATCGCCCCCTAACCCTAGCCCTCTCCACCTGTGGCTTAGGTAACGCGCTGCCGCGCCTGTGCCGATACAATCCTGCTATCTCCCTATGCCGGCCCCAGCACCAGCTTCATGCAGCAACTCGCGCGCACGGCGAAATTGGATATCGCCTATCTGGAAAGCGGCCCGCCCGACGGGCCTGCCGTCGTCCTTCTGCACGGCTGGCCGTCCGATGTGCACGACTGGGACGAGGTCGCGCCGCCTCTTGCCGCAGCGGGCTATCGCGTGCTGGTGCCTTGGTTGCGCGGCTTCGGGCCGACGCGCTTTCTTTCCCCGCAGACCGTGCGCTCCGGCCAGCAGGCGGCGCTGGGCGCGGACCTGCGCGATTTTCTGGATGCGCTCGGCATCGATCGGGCGCTGCTGGCGGGCTATGATTGGGGCGGCCGGGCGGCTTGCGTCGTCGCCGCGCTGTGGTCCGCGCGCGTGCGCGGACTGGTGACGATCACGGGCTACAACATCCAGAACATCGCGCTTTCGGGCGGGCCGGTGGATGCCGCGCAGGAGCAGCGCTACTGGTATCAATGGTATTTCCACACCGAGCGCGGCCGCGCGGGCCTGGCGCAGAACCGGCGCGACGTCGCGCGCCTGCTGTGGCGCCTGTGGTCGCCCAACTGGCAATTCGACGAGGCGACGTTTGCTGCGAGCGCCGCGAGTTTCGACAATCCGGATTTTGTCGAGGTGACGATCCAGTCCTACCGCCACCGTTACGGCAACGCGCCGGGAGATCCCGCCTACGAAGAGCTCGAGCGCAGCCTGGCCGCCCAGCCGGCGATCGGCGTCCCGACCATCGTGTTGCACGGCCTGTGCGACGGCGTACAACCGGCAAGTCAGTCGGCCGATGCGGCGCGGCATTTCAGCGGGCATTACGAGCGCAAGCTGATTCCCGATGCGGGCCATTTCCTGTCGCGCGAAGCGCCGCTTGCGGTGGTGCAGGCGATCCGGGCGCTGGGTGAGCGTTAGCCCGAGCATCAGCACGCCGACGGTGGCAAACCCGGCTCGGGGGTAATAAAACCGCCACTGGATCAGGCAGCTTATGCAAGCTGAACGTGCGGCAACCAACTTTTAATTGCGCGGTCCTGGGTTTACAATTGACCCGCATAGGCAGGAGTTCACGATGACCATCAATGACCGCATCGAAATCAACCCCCGGATCATGCTCGGCAAGCCAGTGGTGCGCGGCACGCGCATCACGGTGGAGTTGATCCTGAGAAAGATTGCCGAGGGCGCGACCGAAGCGGTTCTCCTCGATGCCTATCCGACGCTGAAGAAGAAGGACATCAAGGCGGCCATTGTCTATGCGGCCGACACGTTGGCACACGAAGAAACGCTGCTCGCGGGTGGCAGGAAGTAACGTTCTGGCCGGCGAATGCGTTTTCTCGCCGACGAAAGCTGCGATTTCACGTTTGT
>Ga0307375_10000969_pt1 | contig 32954 bp, 21 predicted proteins | sample TR1MG_FD_202531 | JGI IMG/M metagenome (GOLD analysis project Ga0307375, IMG submission 202531) | Soil microbial communities from Risofladan, Vaasa, Finland - TR-1 | ecosystem: Environmental > Terrestrial > Soil > Coastal area > Acid sulfate soil | place: Finland: Risofladan, Vaasa | collected... | reverse complement strand
GTTCGGTGCTGGGTTTCATGTTGTATTACTACATGATCAAGCATATGGACACGGGGCGTATCGCACTGATCACGCTGATCACGCCGGTGCTGGCGCTGCTGCTGGGGCATGGCTTGAACAACGAAATCGTGTTGCCGAATGTGTGGCTCGGAACCGCATTTATACTGTTGGGATTGTGCTTGCACCGCTGGGGCGCTCAATGGTGGATACATTTGTCGACGGCAAGCAAGGCAGAGCAATGACGCCGGAAATGAAAGCCGGGCAGGATAAGCACTGCCTGCGCAGATAGATTACAATTTTTTCCGGTGGCGAAGAACCGCCCGGCGCAGACTGCATTCGAGCGCCGGCAATCCGGGTAGTGGTCACGGCGGGGCAAACGTGACCTGAGTCCGACTTTTAATTTGTTTTCCCTGGGAGACAACCATGAATACTGATCCGTTCGAGCAATTCAAAAACAAACAACGCGAAACATGGACACTGGGCAACTTCGGCGACATGGCGGTATTCACCACGCCGGTGGCCGGCCATCTGGTGCGCTTTGCCGGGGTGAAGAGCGGCCAGGCGGTGCTGGATGTCGGAACCGGTACCGGCGTGGTTGCGATCACGGCGCGCAATCTGGGCGCCAAGGTGACCGGACTGGACCTGACGCCCGCGTTGCTCGCGCAGGCGAGGGACAGCGCCGTAGTCGCGGGGCATAATGATATTGAATGGCATGAAGGAGATGCCGAGGCGCTGCCATTTCCGGACGCTTCATTCGGTGTCGTGCTGAGCCAGTTCGGCCACATGTTCGCGCCGCGCCACGATGTGGCGGTCAGCGAGATGCTGCGCGTGCTGAAACCCGGCGGCACCATTGCCTTCGCGACCTGGCCCGGCGAGCAGTTGATCGGCCGCATGTTCGGCCTGAATGCAAAGTATGTCCCGCCACCCCCGGGCATTGTTTCGCCGGTGCAGTGGGGCGATGTCTCCATCGTGCGGCAACGTCTGGGCGACAGCGTGACACGCCTGCATGCCGAACGCGGCATCATGGGCATCCCGGCGCTCACCCCGAAACATTTGCGCCTGTTCCTCCTGGAAGCCAAGACCGGGCCGTTCATACAGACCGTGAAAGCGCTGCAGCACGACCCGGCTAAACTCGAATCCTGGCGCAACGAGATGGACGAAATGCTGGGCGAATACCTGCAGGACAATGTGGTCCGCCACGAGTACCTGCTGATCCGGGCGATCAAAGCCTGAATCGGCGTTGTTCCGGCGTTGCGGATTTCCTGAACCGTTCAGGCGACGCGATCGTGCGGCTCGTACCCGGCGGCGATCGCGTCAAGATTGTCCAGCGCGCGGAAACCCATCGCATCGCGGGTTTCAACCGTCGCGCTGCCGATATGCGGCAGCAGGAAAGTGTTTTCCAGTTCGCGATAGCCGGGATGAATATGGTCGGGCTCGCCGTTAAATACATCGAGCCCGGCCGCCGCCAGCTTTCCCGACTTCAGTGCGGCGACCAGCGCATCGTCGTCGACCACGCTGCCGCGCGCGGTATTGACCACGATTGCGCCTTCGGGAAGCAGCGCAATGCGTTCGGCATTGAGCAGGTGATGCGTCTCGGGTGTGGCCGGGCAATGCAGGGCCAGATAATCGCAGTGCGGCAGCATCGCCTCGACAGACTCGAAATAGGTCGCCCCATTTTCCAGTTCGGGGGGCAGGCGGCTGCGATTGGAATACAGGATAGTCATGTCGAAACCTCGGGCACGCTGTGCCGTGGCCTGCCCGACCCGCCCCATGCCGATGATGCCTAGCCGTTTGCCGGTGACCTGTGTTCCGATCATGAAAGTTGGGCTCCATGTGTTCCATTGCCCTGCACGTATCAGGCGTTCGCCCTCGCTGGCCCGCCTGGCTGCGCCGAGCATAAGCAGCATCGCGATCTCGGCAGTGGCATCGGTCAACACATCGGGTGTATTGGTAACAATGATATTGCGCGTCCTGGCCGCGGCAAGGTCGACATAGTCGACGCCGACCGAGAAACAGACGATCGCTTTCACCGAAGTCGGTAAACGCGCGATCACGTCAGCCGAGAGCTTTTCGGTATGGCAGGGCAGAATGATGTCGGCACCCTGTGCCAGCGCGATCAGCTCGTCAGTGTTGTAGCGACGATCTTCCAGGTTGAAACGCGGCCGGTAATCCCGTCGCAACCGATCTTCCACGGCCTGCGGCAATTTGCGGGTGACTAAAACCACGAGCTTCTTGTTCATCAAAGTCCTTTTTGAAGACAGGTCAGATCATCGGTAATACATACAGCTTTGCTGTGCTGAGATTCATTCAACAAACCAGTCAGCCTGCGCAACACAAAGCAGGCGGCCTTGCCAGCCTCAGGGTTTGACCCACACCTGACCCGCGTCTATCTTCACCGGGTAGGTGTGTATCGGCTGATCCGCAGGTTCACAGCTGGGCTGGCCGGTATCGAGATCGAAATAGCTGCCGTGCAGCGAACATTTTATTTTTCCATCCTTGATACAGCCGAGATACAGCGAATAATCTTCGTGACTGCACATCTCATCCACGCAATGCAGGGTGCCTGCCGAGTTGCACAGCAGCATGCGCTTACCGCTGACGGCGATGCGTTTCATCTGTGCCGGTTTCAGTTCATCCGCCGCGGCGACTGCAACGTAGCCATCCATTACGCCACCCTTTTGGCGGCGCGTCCCGAATCGAGCACGACGCGAATTTGCGCGGCGGCATCGGCAAGACTGGCGGCTTTCCCGACATGCTGCAGCACAATGGCGCCACCGAGCACCAGCGCGTCGTAGAACGCGCCCCTGGTTCCATTCAGTGCCAGCATCCCCGCTTCGGCAGCTGCGCGTGCGGTGGCATTGATGTCGATCGCGGCAACAATTTCATCTTCGCCTTCCGCACCAGCCACTGCATTCGGTAGCGGCACGGCGCGCACTTCCTGTTGTATACCTAGCGTGGTCGGATCGATCGCCACTTCGCTTTCAGGACCCATGTCGTGATAGTGGAAATATCGGCCGGCCTGGCGTAGCGACGGCACCACGCCGCCTTCCACGCCGCGAATGATGCATGCACTGTCAAAGCCTGCGACGCGCGCCAACTCGGCATATATGGGCGGGTAGGGTTTGTGTACGAAGCCGGTGATGAAGTGGGTCTTGTTGCGGCCGGCGACCGGTTTGGACAGTACTTCGACTGTAGTCAGCACCGGGCGCTTGATGATCTGCGAGCGCAATCCTACCAGGCTGTGCAAGCCGGGATTCGATTGTGCCTGATCGAGATAGGCCCAACCCAACGCCGGATCGGACAGGCGCGCGGCGGCCTGTGACGGCGTCAGGTCTACCGGAACACCGGCGGCCTGCAGGATGTGGCGTGCACACACACCGTATTTCGGCCCCACCCGATCCAGTCCGTGGCTGACCACGTGCACGCCAAGCTCGGCGAGCAACGGACCGAGGAAAGGTGCGGCGGGAAGGCAGCGCGTGTAACCATCGTACGGATCACCGATGTCGACAACCTCATCGACTGGCGCCACCACGCGCATGGTAGTTTCCAGCACCGCATCCATCACGCCTTTATTTTCGTCCAGCGTTTCGCGTTTCATGCGCAGCGCGATAAAGAAGATCGCGGCCTGCACCGGATCGATCCGGTTTTCCAGGATGGCCCGGGTGCCGAGACGGGCTTCTTCGCGGCTGATGTCCTTGGATAATTCGGGGCCGGTTGCGATGCGCTGAATGATGGAGCGCATCAGCAGTTTTGGATCAGACGGAAGTGTAGTATTCATATTTTGTTTGGGCAGCAACAGTATATAAGAATTAGATTATGCTGATTTTGGCTCATTTTCAAGGTTACAGCCACGTTTTAATCATGGCAACACGATCCATGCGGAGTTGATCCGTGTTCATTCAGCGCCACACAACGCGCCGATCAAACTAAAGCTGCGCCAAACACTGTGGCTCGAAGTTATGCTTAAATGCATTTTATCTGCCGTATTTTTTCTCAGGAGGTTACGCTCATGCCACACGCAATCAGAGTGCATCAAATAGGCGGTCCCGAGGTGTTGCAGTGGGACGAAGTCGAGGTCGGCGCGCCCGGTCCCGGCGAAGTCAGGCTGAAGCAAACCGCGGTCGGGCTGAACTACATCGATGTCTATCACCGCATCGGCCTGTACCCGCTGCCGCTGCCTTTCGTGCCGGGCATGGAAGCGGCGGGAACCGTCGAGTCGGTCGGCAACGGCGTCACCCGCCTGAAACCGGGAGACCGGGTCGCCTACTCATCGGTGATCGGTGCCTATGCCGAATCCAGGCTGATCGCCGAGGATCGCGTGGTCAAGCTGCCCGATTCCATTGACAACAAAACGGCGGCGGCCATGATGCTGCAGGGCATGACCGCGCGCTATCTGATCCGCGACATCTACAAGGTCGGGCCGGGCGACACGATATTGATACACGCCGCAGCCGGCGGGGTCGGGTTGATCGTCTGCCAGTGGGCCGCGGCATTGGGCGCAACCGTGATCGGCACGGTGTCTTCTGATGAGAAGGCCGCGCTGGCCAAAGCCAACGGCTGCCACTATCCGATCGTCTATACCCGGGAAGATTTTCAGGCGCGGCTGTTGGAAATCACCGGCGGCGAAAAACTTTCCGTTGTCTACGATTCGGTCGGCAAGGATACCTTCATGAAATCGCTGGACTGCCTGCGGCCGCGCGGCCTGATGGTGCTGTTCGGCGCGTCGTCGGGCCCGGTTCCGCCGTTTGATCTGTCGCTGTTGTCGCAGAAGGGTTCGTTGCTGATCACCCGTCCGACGCTCGCCACCTTCGTCGCGACCCGTCCGCTGCTGGAAGAAAACTCGGCGGACCTGTTCAATATGGTCGGATCGGGCAAGGTGAAAATCCACGTCAACCAGACCTATCCGCTGAAGGATGCGGCACAGGCGCACCGCGACCTCGAAGCGCGCAAGACCACCGGATCGACCGTGCTGACCGTGTAACTCCCCGGCTTCGCCCAGGCCGCAGTGTGCAGCTCATGTTGTGACAGCAATGATACGACGGTTTTCGATGACCGCTCCACGCCCAAAAGCATCATCAAAGCAAGACAAAATAAAGGGGCATGAACGGTTCTTGCGTGCTGCCGGCCATTCGCGGATGGCTGCTTTATGGATGGCAAGTTGATCACTCGAAGTTTGGCTCCGTGCCAAAACAAGCCTGTGGTAATAGCCTGCTTTGGTACGTCGAATCTAGATGCCATGAAGCCCGCAAACGCGTTAATAGAGTCCAAATTTTGCGGCTAACCCAGTTTCACTCCCGGTCGGAAGTAAACATTTCCGACTTAACAAGTATCGAAAACGGTGGGATTTGTAACATAAGGTAACAAGTACGTCGACTTGCTTGATTTACAATTTGGTATAGTTTGTGAAATTACTCATTTCCTATAACGCTATGAAAATAAAAACAAAACATTTTCTGCCCAAACGTTATTCGACGATATCCCTTTTCAGGGGCGCTTGAGCATTTCAAGACCGCGATGAAAACACTGGATCACCTCATCGTTTTTTCTCTGGATCACCAGCTCTACGCTTTGCCGTTGCAGGTGGTGGACAGGGTGGTGCGCATGGTAGCTATTACCCCTTTGCCAAAAGCACCGGACATCATTCTTGGTGCAGTCAACTTTCAAGGGCGGATCATACCGGTAATCAATATACGCCGCCGTTTTAGATTGCCGGAAAAAGAGATTGCATTGACAGACCAACTGCTTGTCGCACACACCTCGCAGCGGCCTGTAGCACTGGTGGCGGACGCAGTGCATGATGTCATCGCTAGTTCCGCGCAGAACCTTATCGAAACAGAAAACATCCTCTCTGGAATGGAATATGTGGCAGGGGTGATAAAACTGGAAGACGGCTTGATTCTCATCCACGACCTGGACAAATTTCTCTCGCTTGAAGAAGAAAGTTCACTGAATCAGGCTCTGGAAACCTCCTGAGGTAAAACATGCGCCCCCTACTTTCTCCTTCATTGTTGTTGCGATTGAGCGAACTTGTGGCGGAGCAGACGGGTTTGAACTTTCCGCAAGAGCGCTGGGGCGATCTCGAGCGGGGAATAGCGGCGGCAGCGCCGGACTTCAATTTTTCGGATCGTGAATCATGCGCGCGCTGGCTGTTGTCGGCTCCGCTGACTCGCCACATGAACGAGATTCTCGCCACCCATCTGAGCGTGGGAGAAACCTATTTTTTCCGGGAAAAACAGAATTTGGAGATTCTGGAAGAACATATTCTTCCACTGCTAGTGCAGGCACGCCGCCAGAATGAGCAACGGCGTTTGCGTATCTGGAGTGCGGGCTGTTGCACGGGTGAAGAAGCCTACACTATCGCGATTCTGCTCGATCGACTTATTCCCGATCTAAAGGAATGGAACGTCACTATTCTGGCGACGGACTTCAATCCAAAATTCCTGCGCAAAGCGGCGCAGGGAATTTACGGCGACTGGTCGTTTCGTGATGCGCCGGGTTGGCTCCGCGAACGGTATTTCACCAAAGTGGCGGGCGGGCGCTTGGAAATACTTCCGCGTATCAGGAAAATGGTGACATTTTCCTATCTGAATTTTGCCGAGGATGCGTATCCATCGTTGTCGAACAACACCGGCGCGATGGACGTGATCTTTTGCCGCAATGTCCTGATGTATTTCACCGCACAGCGGGCAAAACAGGTTACCGGCCGTTTTCACCGCGCGCTGGTTGACGGCGGGTGGATGATTGTCAGTCCAACGGAAGCCTCGGACAGATTGCTTTCCTCGTTCGTGCCGGTCGAATTTCCGGGGGCAGTGTTATACCGGAAGAAGGCCAATGCAGAATCCCCAATGCAGAAGCCAGAATTAAGTGTCAGCGAGTATCAGGCTCATCAGTTATTCATGAAAGCAGAAGCCGTACCTTCGCCGCTGTCGGCCGCACAGGCAGAACCCGATGCAGCGGTATTTGCTATACATCTGCCGCAGCCAATTCGGCCACCCGCTCCGCAAACGGAAGGGCCCGTGACGCCATCGCTCATGGCACGCAATTGCGCCAATCAAGGCCAGCTCGGCGAGGCGCTGGGATGGTGCGAAAAGGCGATCGCCGCCGATAAAATGAACCCGTCACACCATTATCTGCTGGCCAATATTTCGCAGGAACAGGGACAGCACGATATTGCGATCCGCTCGTTGATGCGCGCGCTATATCTTGATCCTGATTTTGTGCTTGCACACTTTTCGCTGGGGAACCTGCATCAGTCGCAGGGACGCTACCGGGAAGCGCAGCGTTATCTCGGCAATGTGTTGCTGCTGTTGCACAATCACCCTGCGGACGAAACGCTGCCGGAAGCGGACGGGCTGACTGCCGGACGGCTGGTAGAGATCGTCACGTCTCTGCTGGCAAGTTTGCCGCAACCTGTTGAGTCAAGCGCATAGGGCTAATCTTAATGCAAGCCACAGAGGACACAGAGATCACAGAGATGAAGCGAGTTTGAAATATTTTTCACATTCGCCTGATAGATGGGATTGCTATCAACGGCAACCAATTATTTTTGCGAGTTGGGTGATGAAATCGCCCATACCTGGCTACCCCGCTTTCTCTGTGGCCAGCTGTTGTTTCAGATAAGGAAAATGCAGCCATGAGCACTCACAAGATAACCCTGCAAAAAACCAGCAAGGCAACCGACTGGCGCGAGGTGGAGCGGCGTCTGGAAGCAGCGCGCATTGCAACCGAGCATATCTGGGCGCCGACTGCCGAGGATACCCAACGGATATTGAAAGAAAGGGCGCAGACACTCGCCCGGGAAGCCGTGCCGGCCGAGACTGCAGACGCAAGCGTCGAAGTCATTGAATTTCTCCTCGCGCATGAGCGATATGCCGTCGCATCGGAGTACGTACGCGAGGTCTATCCGCTGGAAGAACTTACCCCGTTACCCTGCACACCGGCCTTTGTGCTCGGCATCGTCAATCTGCGCGGGGAGATACTCCCGGTTATCGACCTCAAAAAGTTTTTTGATCTTCCCGAAAAAGGGCTGACCAATCTCAATAAGGTGATCGTGCTCGAATCGGCAGACATGGCGTTCGGCATTCTGGCCGATGCCATCAGCGGCGTGCGCCGCATTTCGCGCGCCGGTATTCAACCATCGTTGCCCACCCTGACCGACATTCGCGCGGACTATCTGCTGGGGGTGACTGCGGAGCACGTGGTCGTTCTGGATGCTGAAAAACTTTTGACTGACGAGAAGCTGATCGTGCAGGAACAGGTGGACGGGTAGGAGAACGGATCGGACTGGACAGAGTTACAGGAGGAGGCGGCAAAATGAAATGGAATATTGGGGCAAAGATTGGAACCGGATATGCGTTGGCGCTGGCCATGTTGATCGTTCTTGGCATGGTTTCATACCGGAACACGACCGGACTCATCGAAGCCTCGCAGATGAAAGCTCATACCTACGAGGTACTCGAAAATCTTGAAAGGGTGCTTTCCACCCTGAAGGATGCCGAGACCGGTCAGCGCGGCTATATCATAACTGGAACGGAGCGGTATCTGGAACCGTACCAGACCGGCACCTTGGCCGTGAAACAAACCACCCAGCATCTCCGGGAACTGACGGCGGACAACCCAAACCAGCAGCAGCGGCTCGATGCCCTTGAGCCGCTGATTGCCGCCAAACTCGCCGAGCTTAAGGAAACGATCGATTTGCGAAAAGGTAAAGGGTTCGATGCTGCGGTCAAGGTGGTGCGGACGGATAAGGGAAAGAAGACGATGGATGATATTCGCAAGGTAGTCGTCGAAATGGAGAACGAAGAAAGGACATTATTGGAACAGCGTGATAACGAGGTGAAGACGAGTTCCAACACGACAATTTCCACCATTGTTTATGGCATACCGCTTGCTTTTATAGTATTGGCTCTGGTTGGTTTCCTGCTCACACGTATCATAGTCGGGCCGCTGCGGGTGATTTCGGGTGTTGCCGAACGGGTAGCATCTGGCGACCTGACCGTCAACGTCCAGGAAAACGATCGCGCCGATGAAGTCGGTATCCTTGGGCGCACGTTTCACGGGATGGTCGAAAATCTGCGGCGGCTCACGCGCGAGATCAACGAAGGGGTCGGTGTGCTGACTTCAACCTCTGCCGAAATCATGGCGACCACGACACAGGTAGCTGCCGGCGCAGCGGAGACGGCGGCATCGGTGAGCGAGACCACGGCGACGGTGGAAGAAGTGAAACAGACGGCGCAGCTGGCGAGCCAGAAGGCGCGCTCTGTTTCCGACAGCGCGCAGAAAGCTGCACAGATTTCCCAGAACGGGCGCAAATCGGTGGAAGAAGCGATGCAGGGCATGCAGCGCATCCAGGAACAAATGGAATCCATCGCCGAGAGCATCGTGCGGCTGTCCGAACAAAGCCAGTCGATCGGCGAAATCATCGCCACGGTCAACGACCTGGCCGAACAATCCAACCTGCTCGCGGTGAATGCCGCGATTGAGGCGGCCAAGGCCGGCGAACAGGGCAAGGGTTTCGCGGTCGTGGCGCAAGAGGTCAAGAGCCTGGCGGAACAATCCAAACAGGCGACCGCCCAGGTGCGCACGATACTTGGCGACATCCAGAAAGCGACCGGCACCGCGGTGCTGGCCACCGAGCAGGGCAACAAAGCGGTACAGGCCGGGGTAAAACAAACTGGCGAGACCGGCGAAGCAATCCGCCTGCTGGCGGACAGCGTCAACGAAGCGGCCCAGGCGGCGACCCAGATTGCGGCCTCGAGCCAGCAGCAGATGGTGGGCATGGACCAGGTGGCACAGGCGATGGAGAACATCAAGCAGGCCAGCGTACAGAACGTGTCCGGCACCAAACAGGCGGAAGTGGCGGCGCAGGGCCTGCATGAACTGGGGCAGAAGCTGCAACAACTGGCGGCGCAGTACAGGATTTAGTGCAGGTTCTTGGGAAAGTGAGGATAACAAAATGAAATGGTCTGTTGGAACTAAGATTGCTGCGGGCTATGCCCTGGCGTTAATTATTCTGATTATCCTTGGTGGGGTCTCGTACCGGAACACGACCGGGCTCATCGAAGCCTCACAAATGAAAGTGCATACCTACCAGGTGCTCGAAAATCTTGGCAGGGTGCTTTCCGATTTGAAGGATGCCGAGACCGGTCAGCGCGGCTATATCATAACTGGAGTGGAGCGATATCTCGGGCCATACCAGACCGGGACGTTGGCCGTGAAACAAACCACCCAGCATCTCCGGGAGTTGACGGCGGATAACCCGGAACAGCAGCGGCAGCTCGATGTCCTTGAGCCGCTGATTGCCGCCAAACTCGCCGAGCTTAAGGAAACGATCGATTTGCGAAAGGGCAAAGGATTTGATGCGGCTGTAAAAGTAGTGGAGACGGATAAGGGAAAGAAGGCGATGGACGATGTCCGGAAGGTGGTCGCCGAGATGAGTGATAGGGAAAGAATGCTATTGGAGCAACGTGATAACGAGATGAAGACGAGTTCCGGCACTACCATCTCTGTCATTGTTTATGGCATTCCGCTTGCTTTTGTATTATTGATTCTGGCTGGTTCAGGGATTACCCGCACCATTACCAGCCAGCTCCGCGCAAGCGTAGCTCAACTATCCACAACCTCTGCCGAGATTATGGCGACCACGACACAGGTAGCTGCCGGCGCAGCGGAGACGGCGGCATCGGTGAGCGAGACCACGGCGACGGTGGAAGAAGTGAAACAGACGGCGCAGCTGGCGAGCCAGAAGGCGCGCTCTGTTTCCGACAGCGCGCAGAAAGCTGCACAGATTTCCCAGAACGGGCGCAAATCGGTGGAAGAAGCGATGCAGGGCATGCAGCGCATCCAGGAACAAATGGAATCCATCGCCGAGAGCATCGTGCGGCTGTCCGAACAAAGCCAGTCGATCGGCGAAATCATCGCCACGGTCAACGACCTGGCCGAACAATCCAACCTGCTCGCGGTGAATGCCGCGATTGAGGCGGCCAAGGCCGGCGAACAGGGCAAGGGTTTCGCGGTCGTGGCGCAAGAGGTCAAGAGCCTGGCGGAACAATCCAAACAGGCGACCGCCCAGGTGCGCACGATACTTGGCGACATCCAGAAAGCGACCGGCACCGCGGTGCTGGCCACCGAGCAGGGCAACAAAGCGGTACAGGCCGGGGTAAAACAAACTGGCGAGACCGGCGAAGCAATCCGCCTGCTGGCGGACAGCGTCAACGAAGCGGCCCAGGCGGCGACCCAGATTGCGGCCTCGAGCCAGCAGCAGATGGTGGGCATGGACCAGGTGGCACAGGCGATGGAGAACATCAAGCAGGCCAGCGTACAGAACGTGTCCGGCACCAAACAGGCGGAAGTGGCGGCGCAGGGCCTGCACGAACTGGGGCAAAAGCTGAGCGACATGATCGGGGGCGTCCGGCATGAGCCAAGATAATCCATTAGAGAAATTTTTCGTTGCTACAAATTGCCCGCCCAAACTGAAAATAGTTAGCAGACATAAAAAATATCATGGCCAACAAAAACGATGATTTTCTGAAAAGACTGCTGGCGACGTTCCGGATCGAAGCGGACGAACATCTCAGGGCGATGTCGGCGGGGTTGATCGAACTGGAAAATAATCCGTCGGCAGGCCGGTATGCGGAAATCATCGAGATTGTGTTTCGCGAGGCGCACAGCCTGAAGGGCGCTGCGCGGGCAGTGAACCTGAAGGAAGTCGAGTCGGTCTGCCATCCGCTGGAAAATGTCCTTGCCGCATTGAAGAACAAACAACTCACCTTTTCCCAACCATTGTTCGATCTCCTCTACCAGACCGTCGATGGCCTCGGCGGTCTGCTCGCGCCCCGCGCGGACACGCCGGAGTCACGCCAGGTAAAGCCTGCGCAGCTGGCCAGACAACTCGACGACGCCTTGCTGGGGCAGTTCGCCCAATCTGGAATGGGGCAACCGGAATCGCCGCCGCAACGGGCGTCAACCGTACCTGTTCCCGAACAGCCTCCGGTTGAACCGGCTACCATTGCTGCGCCGCCTCCTGCTCCCAGCCTTGCGTCCGAAACGGTCAGGGTTTCCACGCAAAAACTGGATGCGGTGATGCGACAGGTCGAGGAACTGCTGTCGCCGCGGCTGGCTGCGGCGCAACGCGCCAGTGAGTTGCGCGAGGTTGCGGCTTCTTTTGCAATCTGGAAAAAGCAGCGGGCAAAAGCACGGCCCGTGCTGTGGCTGATCGAGCGTTATGTCGAAGGGGATGCCAAGGGTAACGGTGCCGGATTGCCAAAATTCCCGGCACAGGAGCTGCCGAAACTGCTGGAACATCTGGAAGCCGAACAGCTGTTCATGAAAACGCTGGAAGAACGGTTGCTGCGCTTGAGCAAGTTCGCCGCGCATGACCGGCGCGCATTGGCAGGCATGAGCGATAGCCTGCTGCATGACGTGAAGGAAATGCACCTTATGCCGTTTTCCTCGCTGCTCGAAATTTATCCGCGTTTCTCCCGCGAGCTTGCCCGCGATCAGGGCAAACAAGTGGAGCTGGCGATACAGGGCGGCGAAATTGAAATCGACCGTCATATTCTGGAAGAGATCAAGGATCCGCTGATGCACCTGCTGCGGAATTGCATCGATCACGGCATCGAACAACCTGCCATTCGGCAGGACAAGGGCAAGCCGGAGCACGGCAGCATAAAGATCGCCATCGCGCAAAAAGACGGCGGAAAAATCGAGATCATGGTTGCCGATGACGGGGCAGGCATCGATGCTGAAAAGGTGAAATCAACATCACGCAGGCTTGATCTTGTTTCTGCCGAGGAGGCTGAAAAGCTGAATGAGCAGGAGGCACAGGAACTCATATTTATTTCCGGCATTTCCACCAGCCCGATCATCACGGACATTTCGGGACGCGGGCTCGGGCTTGCCATCGTACGGGAAAAAATCGGGAAGCTGGGCGGACTCGTCGCGCTTGAGTCCCGTCGGGATATCGGGACCACTTTCCGTATTACGCTGCCGCTGATGCTGGCTACTTTTCGCGGTGTGCTGGTCCGCACCGGCGAGCACTATTTCGTCATTCCCGCGCTCAGCGTCGAGCGGGTGGCGCGGGTGGAGCGGCAGGACATCAGGACGGTGGAAAACCGCGCAACGTTTTCGCTGGACGGTCAAATCGTTGCGCTGGCCAATCTCGGTGATGTGCTGGAACTGCCGCGCCAAAGTTCAAGGGTTAACACCTCGGCGCAGATCGCACTGGTTATTCTCGGCACCGGCCGCCAGCGTGTCGCGTTTCAGGTGGAAGAAATTCTCGGCGAGCAGGAAGTGCTGGTTAAGACACTGGGCAGGCAGCTTGCGCGGGTGCGCAACATCGCCGGCGCCAGTGTACTGGGAACCGGCCAGGTGGTCGCGGTGCTCAATGTGCCCGATCTGCTGAAATCTGCCGTGAATCGGGTGTCGGCACCACCCGTGTCCGTTGCAGCAGAAAAACCAGGAGAGGCGACAAAGCGATCCATCATGGTGGTGGAAGACTCGATTACTTCGAGAGCGCTGCTCAAGAACATCCTGGAATCGGCAGGTTATCGGGTCACGACCGCGGTGGATGGGGTGGATGCCTATACGACACTCAAGACCGGGACATTTGATCTGATCGTATCGGACGTGGAAATGCCACGCATGGACGGCTTTGACCTGACCGCCAAGGTGCGCTCAGACAAACAGCTCGGCGCGCTGCCGGTCGTGCTGGTCACATCGCTGGAATCGCGTGAACACCGCGAGCGCGGCATTGACGTTGGCGCCAACGCCTATATTGTGAAAAGCAGCTTCGACCAGAGCAATCTGCTGGAAGTGATCGGCAGGCTCATTTGAGCGGCGGGTACCAGCACCGGCGGCCGATGCGACGGCAACAACAGCCTGAGTATTTTGTGGGGGAATACGTGATGAACCCGTTTGCGAATATGCGCACCTGATGAAAGCGATTGCCATGGCCCGTTTCCGTTCACTGCAATTTTCTTTGCGCACGCGTTTCACGCTGGGGCTCGGTGCGGTGCTGCTGCCGTTCGTGCTGGCGGCCGCCGTGGGTTTGTTCTATCTTTTGCCGCAATTGGTCGATCCGCTCGAGGACATCGTCAGGGAGGTCACCGAGGAAATGAATCCGGCGATACATCTGCAAGTGGATTTGCTCACCGCCGCCATGCCGGTCAGGGATTACCTCATCAACGGCGATCCGCGAGAGTCGATACAGTTCATTCAGTTGAGCCGCCGGGTGGAACTAGCTTTCAAGGAGGCCGCGCCGGAGCGATTCTCCCTGGCGCAGGAGCGCGAACTGATCGTAGCCGCGCACAGCCAATGGCAGGAGGCCCGACAGACCGGTGAGGCGCTGCTGCGTTTGCGCAACCCCATCGGCAATCCCCAGGCCGCGCGTGACATGAAGCATTTCGATGCGCATGTCTATCTGTCCGTGGGCATGCTGGAGCAGAGTCACGAAATTTCCCGCCGGGTCATCGACGCGGATCGCGCGACGGCGCGTGTCACCAGGACGCGCAGTATTCTGATCACATTCGGCGCTTTCACGGCGGCACTGGTCATTTCCCTGCTGGTCAGCGCCGCTCTGGCCCGCTCTGTCCTCACGGGTGTCGATGCCCTGCGCCAGGGCGCCGCGCGCCTGGCTACCGGCGAACTTTCCCACCGGGTGATCCTGGCGCAGCGCGACGAACTGGGTGAACTCGCCACGACATTCAATGTCATGGCGGAGAGGCTGGAACAAAACCAGAAAGCGCTCTACGAGCTGGCGACCCGCGATGGCCTCACCGGGCTTTACAACCACCACTCATTCTATGCACAGCTCGCCGATGAGCTTACTCGCGCGCAGCGCTTCAAGCGAACGGTCTCGCTGCTGCTGCTCGACATCGACCACTTCAAGCGCGTTAACGATACGCATGGACATCAGGCGGGAGACGCTGTCCTCAAGGGACTGGGCGAAGTGTTGACCCGCCAGGTGCGCTCCATTGATCGCGTGTGCCGCTACGGCGGCGAGGAGATCGCCGTGATCCTGCCGGAGACCGGCCTTGAAGCCGCCGCCTGCGTCGCCGAACGCATGCGTGCAGCGGTGGAGGCGCAGCCGTTCGAAGTCAACACGGGTACACCCCTGCACATTACTGTGAGCATAGGAGTCGCATCTTCGCTACATGCGAACGGCGCTGAGGCTCTGGTCGCGGCCGCCGACACAGCGCTGTACGTGGCCAAGGAGGGCGGCAGGAACCGGGTAAGCCGCCATGGACCGGCAGCTTCGTAGGTTGGGTGGAGCGCAGCGATACCCAACAAAAATTTCCGGCCAAAAAATGATGGGTATCGCTACGCTCAACCCATCCTACAGAGGCTACAGGCGTAAAATTGCACAGCGTATCGTTTCGGAAAAAGGAGGCAACGAAGTTGATCAAAGTTCTGGTAGTGGAAGATTCTCCCGTGGTGCGCGAGTTTCTGGTTTTTATACTCGATTCCGATCCGGACATCCGCGTGGTCGGCACGGCGCATGACGGCGAGGAAGCGCTTGATGCCGTGAAGCGCTACCGTCCCGACGTGATCACGATGGACATCCACATGCCGAAAATGGATGGGCTGGAAGCGACGCGCCGTATCATGGAAACTGACCCGACCCCCATCGTGATCGTGAGCGGAAGTACCGATCCGCACGAGAACACCAAGACGTTTCGCGCCATGGAAGCGGGGGCGTTGGCCGTACTAATACGTCCGGACGGCATCGGCCACCCGGATTATGAGACTACGGCGAGGGAACTGGTGCAGACGGTAAAACTGATGTCGGAAGTGAAGGTGGTGCGGCGCTGGCCGCAAACGCGGCGCGAACCGATTTTGCCATCAGCCGCGCAGGGATTGATGGGTAAACCGGCAAGTGTCCCGGGGAAAATTCCGGCAAAAATAAAAGTGATTGCCCTGGGCGCCTCGACCGGGGGGCCGCCCGTGTTGCAGACGATACTGGCGATGTTGCCCAGGAATTTTCCCTTGCCGATATTAATCGTCCAGCACATGGCGTCCGGCTTCGTGGCTTCCTTCGTCGAATGGCTGGCACAGTCGTCCGGCCTGCCTGTTCATGTGGCCGTCAACGGTGAGCTTATGTTGCCCGGCCACATCTACGTCGCCCCCGACGAATCCCAGATGAAGGTGGAGCATGGCGGAAAAATTGTAGTTGCCCAGGATAAGCCGGAAAACGGGTTGCGCCCTTCGGTATCTTATCTGTTCCGCTCGCTTGCCGAAGTTTACGGAAGCGGTGCCGTCGCCGGTCTGCTCACCGGCATGGGGCGCGACGGCGCCGAGGAGCTGCGGGTATTGAAAGAAAAAGGCGCGGTCACCTTCGCCCAGGACAAGGACAGTTCCGTGGTGCACGGCATGCCGGGCGAAGCGATCAAGCTGGATGCGGCGACGTTTGTCCTTTCCCCCGACAAGATTGCCGCAGTGCTGGTGAATCTGGCGAATCACCGGGGTAAAAATATAAATGGAGCGTGACCCATGAAATCCAGAAAGAACAAAAACAACGGCATTGAAATTCTTATCGCCGAGGACAGTCCGACCCAGGCAGAAAAGTTGCAGCACCTGCTCGAAGAACACGGCTACGCGGTCACAACCGCGCCCGACGGCAAGCAGGCCCTGGCAGCGGCGCGGCGGTGCAAGCCGGCGCTGATCGTGAGCGATGTGATGATGCCGGAAATGGACGGCTTCGAACTGTGCGGGGAAATCAAGCGTGACGAACAGCTCAGGGACGTGCCGGTGATCCTGCTCACCACGCTGTCCGACGTGCGGGACATCATGAAGGGTCTGGAGTGCGGCGCCGACAACTTCATCCGCAAGCCGTACGAGGAACGCTACCTGCTTGCGCGGGTCGACTACCTGCTGATGAACGGCGAACTGCGCAAGAACCAGAAGATGCAGATGGGAGTGGAAATCTATCTCGGCGGACAAAAGCATTTCATTACCGCCGAGCGGCAGCAGATCGTGGACCTGCTGATCTCGGTTTACGAGGAAGCGGTCCACATCAGCGAGGAGCTCAAGCTGCGGCAGCGCGAGCTGGCCGACTCGAATAGCTCGCTGACCTGCCTCTACCATGTCGCCGAGGGACTGAATCGCGCGATGAGCGAACACGAGGTGTGCGACCAGGTGCTGGAACGGGTAATGGAGTTGCCGGGAGTGCAGGCAGGCTGGATTTCCTTGTGGGAGAACGATACTTTCCGCATGGCGGCGGTGCGCAACCTGCCGCCGGCGTTGCTGGGCGAAGGCGCGATGGAGGGCTTGTGCGAATGCCGGCGCCGCTTTCTTGCAGGCGAGCTGGATCATGTCACCAATATCCTGGAGTGCGAACGGCTGAAGCATGCCAAGGGTGACACCTATGGCCTGCGTTACCATGCCTGTGTCCCACTGTGGAGCGGCGACCGGAGTCTGGGTGTGATGAATCTGGTGGGAGCAGATCAGGGCCTGTTCAAAGACGATGAACTGGAGACACTGTACGGCGTCGGGCACCAGGTGGGTATCGCGCTGGAGCGTACCCGGCTGCATGGGCATCTGGAACAGCTGGTGGAAGAGCGCACCGCGGCGCTCACCACGGAAATCGCCGAGCGCAAACGTATCCAGGAAGAGCAGGCAAGGCTGGTGGCAATCATCGAGGCCACACCCGACATGGTGGGTACGGCGAGTCCGGATGGCCGCTTTTTCTATATCAATCAGGCGGGCCTGCAGATGTTGGGGGTTGAAAAACTTGACGATATCTCCACGCAACGAATCAAAGATCGCCATCCGGAATGGGCGGCCAAGCTGGTGCTGGAAGAAGGCATTCCGCATGCCATCAGCCACGGTACCTGGAGCGGGGAAACGGCATTCCTGCGGCGCGGCGGAAGCGAAGTCCCCGTTCTGCAAGTGATCATTGCGCATAAAAACCCGGATGGGTCATTGGCGTATCTGTCCACCACCGGGCGCGATATCACCCTGCGCAAGGAACAGGAATCAAAGATCAGCCGCCTCAATCGGATTTACAGCGTACTCAGCGGCATCAACACCACGATCGTGCGCGTGCGCGAGGAGGATGAACTGTTCATGGAAGCCTGCCGCATCGCGGTGGAGCATGGCGGATTTATTTTCGCGTGGATCGGCAAGTTGGATGCGGACAGCCGGCAGGTGACGCCGGTCGCCCGGGCAGGCCGCGACGACGGCTATCTGGCGCAGATCAATTTGACCGCACGCGAGAATAGCACCGGGAATTGCCCGCTGACCGCCAAGTCGTTGACCGAGACAACTCCCGTGATCTGCAACGACATTGCCAGCGACGAGCGCATGGCGGACTGGCGCAGCGAGGCATTGAGCCGTGGCTATCGTTCCGTGACAGTGTTTCCCCTCACGCTGGAGGGCAAGCCGATCGGCGTGTTCGTGCTTTATGCGGGGGAAACAGGCGTGTTCGACGATGAAGAGATGAAGCTGCTGGTCGAGATGTCCGGAGACATCAGCTTCGCGCTGGAAACTTTCCGCCTTGAAGCCCGGCGCAAACAAGCGGAATACAAACTTGCCGAGCAGTTAGAGGAACTGCGCCGCTGGCACGATGCCACACTGGGACGTGAGATGCGCACCATTGAGCTCAAGCGCGAGGTGAACGAACTGCTGAGTAAGGCCGGACAACCTCCGCGCTACCCCAGCGCAGAAACAGATACATGAGGAATGCTGAATGAATCGAATGCGGAATTGGGAGTGCGGAGTGCGGAATGAATAAAATGGAGAATGGAGAATGAGGAACAAATTGAATTTGGAATTCGGAGCGCGGAATGATTCCGCAATCCGCAATCAGCACTCCGTATTCAAATGACTCCGCATTTGAAAGAGCGCACAAAGAGTTTCGCGCTGCGGATTATTGGGCTGGTTGATGGATTGCCGGTGGGTAGGACGGCTGAGGTAATCGGCAGACAATTGCTCCGCTCCGGGACATCGGTGGGCGCGAATTATCGAGCAGCGTGTCGCGCGAAGTCCGTGGCGGATTTCATTGCCAAGATGGGAATAGTAGAGGAAGAGGCGGACGAATGCATCTACTGGATGGAGTTGCTGGTCGAGGCTGAAATTCTACCGCAGACCAGATTACAACCGCTCATGGCGGAAGCTGACGAACTCGTAGCCATCACGGTCTCATCGATCAAGACAGCCAAGGCAAACAAATCGAATGCGGATTGCAGAATTCGGAGTGCGGAATGAACCGAATGTTGAACTCGGAATGCGGAGTGCGGAATTTCACTCCGCATTCAGCATTCCCCAATCCGCATTCGAATGGCTCCGCATTCGACTGGGTGGTCACAATATGAATAAATGGAAATTATCGGCGCTATTTAACACCGCTACAGGGGTGTTGATCGTGGTGGGCGTCGTTCTGCTAGCCGCCGACTTTTTGGACATGGCATTACTCGATGAAGTCCTTGTTCCCATGTTTAAGCTTTCAGGTACGGTTTCGAGGATCGTCGATGCCGTTCTGGTTACCGCAGTCGTCGCTCCGATACTCTATTTTGCTTTGCGACAAATGCAGGCGAGTCAGGAATTGCTGCGCGAACGAGAGTCGCAACTTCAGACGATTATCGAAAATCTCACCGAGGGTTTGGCCGTTTCCGGTCTCGATGGCCAGTTGCAGCTCTTCAACCGTGCCGCGCTGGACTTGCACGGGTTTACCACGCTGGACGAATGCCGCCAGCACCTGAGCCAGTTTGCCGACACGTTTGAACTTTCGGCCATGGACGGCACGGTATGGCCCGTGGGGTTATGGCCGCTGGCTCGCATCCTGCGCGGCGAGAGTCTGCGCGGCCTGGAGGTGCGCTTCAAGCACCTCCAGGCCGGCTGGCAGCGGGTATACAGTTACGGCGGCACGCTGGTCCGGGATGCCGGCGGCCAGCCGCTGGTGGCAATACTCACCATCCGCGACATTACCGAGCGCAAACGGATGGAGAGTGAGCTGCGGGAAAGCGAAGCACGCTACCGGCGCATCACCGAGGAACTCACGAATTGCCAATATACGGTGCGCATCGAAAACGGCTGCGTCGTGGAGACCGCGCAAAGCCCGGCCTGTATGGCGGTGACGGGGTATGCGGCGGAAGAGTTTGCCGCCAACCCCGATCTCTGGATGCAGATAATCGTGCCGGAGGATCGCGAACGGGTCATGCATCACGTGAGCCAGATTCTGGCAGGGGATGCAGCTTCGTCCATTGAACATCGCATTACCCGGAAAAACGGAGAGATTCGCTGGATAAGCGACACGACCATTCTGTTCAGGGACGCTTCCGGCAAACTCCTGTCCTATGACGGTGTGATCAGGGACATCAGCGATTCCAAGCGGAGCGAGAATGAGATACAGGAGATGCTCAAGGCTGCCAACCAATCACGCCAGGCAATGCTGGGTGTGATCGAAGACCAGCAGCGGGCCGAGGGTGCACTGCGCCATCTCAACGAAGAGCTGGAAAACAAAGTGAAGGCGCGCACTGCCGACCTGGAGCAGGCCAACATGAACCTCAGTAGAAGTGAAGAAGAAATTCGCTCCGTGGTCGAACACATGCTGGATTGCGTCATCACCATTGACGGGAAGGGCATCGTCCGTTCCGCCAACCCGGCGGTGGAAAAAATATTCGGCTACCCCCTCGATGAGGTGATCGGGCAAAACGTCTCCATGCTCACGCCCGAACCCCACCGCGCCGCCCACGATGGTTATATCGAGCACTATTGCCGCACCGGTCAGGCACGCATCATCGGCATTGGCCGGGAAGTCGAAGGGTTGCACAAGAATGGCGAACGCATTGCGTTGGAACTGTCCATCAACGAATACTTCGTCCAGGGGCAACGCTATTTTACCGGCATTCTGCACGACATCCGCGAACGGGTGCACATCATGGCGGATATGGAGCAAGCCCGGCTTGAGGCCGAGCAGGCCAACCGGGCCAAGTCGGACTTCCTCGCCGCCATGAGCCACGAGATACGCACGCCGATGAACGGCGTGGTCGGCATGGTCGATGTGCTGCACCAGACCAGCCTCAAGGGCTATCAGGTGGAAATGGTCGATCTGATCCGCGAATCGGCGTTTTCGCTGCTGAGCATCATCGACGACATTCTCGATTTTTCCAAGATCGAGGCGGGCAAGCTGGAGATCGAAAGCTTGCCGATGCAGGTGGCCGACGTGGTGGAGAAAGTCTGCGGCCTGCTGGATCATCTGGCCGTCAGGAAAGGAGTGGAACTGACGCTGTTCATCGATCCGGCAATTCCCGAAGAGGTACTGGGCGACGCGTTGCGCTTGCGCCAAGTGTTGCTCAACCTCGCCAACAATGCCATCAAGTTCTCCAGCGGGCAGCAGCGGCCGGGCCGGGTGTCGGTGCGGGCCATACTGGCCAGTAATGGTCTGGCCGGGCGTGGTTCGGAGCAGGCCTGTCTTGATCCTGATGGAAAGGTGACAGTGGAGTTTCAGGTAGCCGACAACGGCATCGGCATGGATGAAGAGACCCTGGGGCGGCTGTTCACCCCCTTCTCTCAGGCCGACATCTCTACCACCCGGCGTTTTGGCGGCACCGGGCTGGGGCTGGCCATCTCCCGCAATCTGGTTGATATGATGGGCGGAAAGATCGCGGTGCAGAGCGCGCCGGGGAAGGGCTCCACCTTCAGCGTGCGCCTGCCGTTAGCACCACTACCGGCCAAGCCGGACAGCGGCGGCAAGGTTGTCGACCTGAGCGGGCTTTCCTGTCTGGTGTTGGGCGGCAAGGAAGGCTTGGGCGACGATCTGGCGGTCTATCTGACCTACGGTGGCGCGCTCGTTGAACGGGCGCCGGACCTGGACGCAGCCCGCAAGCTGATCGTCACGCTGCCGCCTGGCCTGTGGTTGTTTATCATCGATGCCGGGCACGATGTGGCGCCGGTCGAGGAATTGCGTGCTGTCTGCCGCAGCCGACCCAACCTGGACCCGCATTTTGTGGTGCTTGAGCACGGGCACCACCAGCCCGGCGTGGAGCCCCACTTTATCATCGTCAGGCGCGGGCGCCGCCGTCATGGGCGTGCCCAAACGGTGGATACCGTCACCTTGGACGGCGATGTCATGTATCGCCAATCCTTCCTCCGGGCAGTGGCCATCGCCGCAGGACGGATGCAGGAGGAAGAAACGCCATTGCCCGGCAAGACCGGGGTGGCGATAGCGAAGCCGTCGCGCGAGGAGGCACGGCAGCAGGGACGCCTGATCCTGGTGGCCGAAGACAACGAAACCAACCAGAAAGTGATCCTGCAGCAACTCGGTTTGTTCGGTTATACGGCAAATGTCGCCGGCGACGGGCGCGCGGCGCTGGAACGCTGGCAGAGCGGCGACTATGCGCTGCTGCTCAGCGACCTGCACATGCCGGAGATGGACGGCTATCAACTGACCGCAGCCATCCGCGCCGCTGAAGCCGGCCAGCGGCGTATTCCGATCATCGCCATGAGCGCCAACGCCCTCAAGGGCGAGGCTGAGTATTGCCGCGCCGCCGGCATGGACGACTACCTGAGCAAGCCGGCGCAGCTTGCGGATCTGAAAGCCATGCTGGAAAAATGGCTGCCGGTTGCGGCTGAAGTTGTAGGTGAAATAAATTCAAATTCATTAGGCCAGTCCCTTCCCCCTTTGAGTGGGGGAGAGCGAAGCGAGGGGGAAAATGTAGCGGTGGACGTGAACGTGCTCAAGGCTCTGGTGGGCGATGACCCGGCGGTAATCCGCGAGTTCCTGCACGACTTCCGGGCCAGCGCGACAGGGATAGCAGCGGAACTGCGCACCGCCTGCGCGGCGGGCCAGGCAACGGCCGCCGCTGCGGCAGCCCATAAGCTCAAGTCCTCGGCCCGCTCGGTGGGCGCGCTGGCGCTGGGTGAGTTGTGCGCCGGAATGGAACAGGCCGGCCAGGCCGGCGATACCGAAGCCCTGGCGGCGCTATTGCACAGGTTCGAGCAAGAGATGGCCGACGTTGAACATTATCTTGAGGACTATTAGGACTCGTAAATGAATAGGTTGTACATTCGTTGTTGCAAATCCGTGATGGGTGCAAGGCGCGAGCCGCAGACTATGGTCGTTCCATTGGCAAGGTTTGCAATGCCGCAGACGCGCGAATTTGCAGCAACCCTTCGGCAGGGGGCGGTTTGAGATGCAGCATGCGAAGCAAGACGCGCAGTTGTGTCATTCACAACAAGTGGCTTGCAACAAAGTGATGCGCTCAAACCACCCCCTGCGAAAGCACGACCTATTCATTTACGAGCCCTTAACCTTGGCAATTCGCCCCAAAGGGAATAAAAATGGCTGACAGACTTCCTCCGACACAAGCGCCTGCATCTTCTTTTCAGGGCGCCGCTTTTCAATCGCCGCTTCGATTGCTTGCGATCGTGGCAATTTCGATTCTTGTCGTCGAAACAGCGCTCATGTTTGCATTCGAACGGTGGCAGCCGCACATCTCCCAGACCATTGAAAACCTGCTGGATGGTGTCTTGTTGACCATTCTGCTCTCGCCGGTTCTTTACTGGTTCCTGTTCCATCCCTTGTACGTGCATATTGCCGCTGCGGAGCAGGCCAGGCGTGAGGCCGAACAGGCCAACCGGGCCAAGTCGGACTTCCTCGCCGCCATGAGCCACGAGATCCGCACCCCATTGAACGGCGTGATCGGCATGGTTGACGTACTGCACCAGACCAGCCTCAAGGGCTACCAGGTGGAGATGGCGGATCTGATCCGCGAATCGGCATTTTCCCTGCTGGGCATTATCGACGGCATTCTTGACTTCTCCAAGATCGAGGCGGGCAAGCTGAAGATCGAGAGCGCGCCCATGCCGGTGGCGGACGTGGTGGAGAAGGTCTGCGGCTTGCTGAACCGCATGGCGGAGAAGAAAGAGGGTGAACTGACGCTGTTCACCGATCCGGCGATTCCCGGAGAGGTCATGGGCGATGCGCTGCGGCTGCGTCAGGTGCTGGTCAACCTCGTCAACAATGCCATCAAGTTTTCCAGCGGGCAGCAGCGGCTGGGACGGGTGTCGGTGCGCGCCATACTGGGTAAGAATGGCTTGGCCGAAAGCAGCCCGGAGCAGGTGACGGTGGAGTTTCAGGTGGTCGACAACGGCATCGGCATGGATGAAGAGACCCTGTCGGGGCTGTTCACCCCCTTCTCTCAGGCCGATGTCTCCACCACCCGGCGCTTTGGCGGCACCGGGCTTGGGCTGGTCATCTCCCGCCGCCTGGTGGAACTGATGGGCGGCGAGATCGCGGTGCAAAGCGAACCGGACAAGGGCTCCATCTTTACTGTGCGCCTGCCCTTCGTGCCGCTGCGTGCCGGACCCGATGCCGCCGGGGCGAAACCACTGGCTGCCGGGCTGTTTTGTCTGGTGGTGGGAACCTCGGAGAGTTTAGCCGGTGATCTGGCCGCCTATCTCGCGCACGACGGCGCGACCGTAGAACGGGCAGCGGATCTGGGGGCGACACGGACATTGATGCCCACACTGCCGTCCGGGCTATGGATCTGGGTCATCGACACCGGCGGCGCTGTGCAGCCGCTGGATGAATTGCGCGCCATCGCCCGCGCTCGCCCGGAACATGAGATCCGCTTCGTCGTCATCGGGCGCGGGCAACGCCGGGAAGCGCGTGTGGAAGATACCGCTATAGTGCTGGTGGATGGCAATGTGCTGACCCGTGGGGTTTTGCTGAAGGCGGTGGCCATCGCCGCCGGCCGGGCGCGTGAGGAAAGAAAAACCCCGCTGCACGGCAAGACCGAGGCGGAGTTCAGTCCGTCGTCGCGCGAGGAGGCACGGCAGCAGGGGCGCCTGATCCTGGTGGCCGAAGACAACGAAACCAACCAGAAAGTGATCCTGCAGCAACTCGGTTTGTTCGGTTATACGGCAGATGTCGCCGGCGACGGGCGTGTGGCGCTGGAACGCTGGCAGAGCGGCGATTACGCGCTGCTGCTCAGCGACCTGCACATGCCGAATATGGACGGCTATCAACTGACCGCAGCCATCCGCGCCGCTGAAACCGGCAATGCCCACGCCCCCATCATCGCGCTGAGCGCCAACGCCCTCAAGGGCGAAGCCGAGCATTGCCGCGCCGCCGGCATGGACGACTACCTGAGCAAGCCGGCGCAGCTTGCGGATCTGAAAGCTATGCTGGAAAAATGGCTACCTAAGGGCGTATTGCCATACGCCCCTACCATTCGGGCACACGTAGGCGCGTATGGCAATACGCCTCCCGTACCGGTGGACGTGAACGTACTCAAGGCTCTGGTGGGCGATGACCCGGCGGTGATCCGCGAGTTCCTGCACGACTTCCGGGCCAGCGCGACAGGGATAGCAGCGGAACTGCGCACCACCTGCGCGGCGGGCCAGGCAACGGCCGCCGCTGCGGCAGCCCATAAGCTCAAGTCCTCGGCCCGCTCGGTGGGCGCGCTGGCGCTGGGTGAGTTGTGCGCCGGAATGGAACAGGCCGGCCAGGCCGGCGATATCGAAGCACTGGCGGCGCTGCTGTCCCGCTTCGAGGCGGAAATAGCCGCCGTGGAAGAATATCTGGGTTCGTTGTAAGCGTGGCTTCCGGATCGCGAAAAGATTACACAGTAGTCAGGAATTATGGCTACAAGAATGTTACTGGAACCCGCATGAAATAATGATCGTGTGTTTCTATAATATACTGACTTGTGAGTAATTAAAGAGAAAATCATGATAGAAAAATCTGCAATCAGGATTCTGGTGCTTGATGATGAGCCCTTCATGCTCAAGCTGCTCACCCACATGCTGGCCAGGCTGGAATTTACCCTGGTGACGGCCTGCAAAAGCGGTCGCGTTGCGCTGGAGTCGTTTGCTAGTCCGAACGGCCGGCCGGACTTGATCCTGCTGGATCTGAACATGCCGGAAATGGACGGGGTCGAATTCGTGCGCAAGCTGGTCGAACATCATTACGCGGGCAGCCTCATCCTGGTCAGCGGAGAGGATGAGCGTATGCTGCAAACTGCCGTAAAACTGGTGCAGGCGCATAAAATCGCGGTGCTCGGGCACCTGCACAAGCCGGTCAAGCCGGAAGGGCTGGCCGCGCTGCTGGAGAAGTGGACGCCTCTCTCGCCGGGCAGATCCCGTGCGGCGAAAAAAGTTTATGGCCAGGATGAGGTGCGTGCTGCCATCTCCAACGGCGAGCTGGTCAATTACTACCAGCCCAAGGTGGCGGTCGCCACCGGTGAGGTGGCAGGCGTGGAAACCCTGGTGCGCTGGCGTCACCCCCGGGACGGCATGGTGCCCCCCGATCAATTTATCGGCGTGGCGGAAGCGCACGGCATGATCGACGATCTGACCCGCGCGGTGCTCACCGGCGCGCTGGCCCAGGCCAAAGTTTGGCAGGAAGCGGGGCTGACGCTGCGTGTCGCCGTCAATGTGTCAATGGACAATCTGGCGTCACTGGATTTTCCGGATTTCGTTGCCGGACTCGCGGTCAAGGCAGGCGTGGCACCGCAGCAGGTGGTGCTGGAAGTGACGGAAAGCCGGCTGATGCAGGACACGCAGGCTGCGCTCGAAATCCTGAGCCGGCTGCGTCTCAAGCGCTTCCATCTTTCGATCGACGATTTCGGCACCGGGCATTCTTCGCTGGCCCAGTTGCGCGACATTCCCTTCGACGAACTCAAGATCGACCAGAGTTTCGTGCATGGCGCATGGGCCAACGAGACGCTACGGGCAATGTACGACGCCAGCCTGGGTCTGGCAAGACAATTGGGTATGGAAGTCGTGGCCGAAGGGGTGGAAGATCGGGACGACTGGAATCTTCTGCGCCGCACCGGATGTGATCTCGCCCAGGGCTATTTCATCGCCCGGCCCATGCCCGCTGACGATCTGCCCGGCTGGATAAAGGTTTGGCAAGTGCGGGTGGCTGAAGAGCTGTTGGTAGTGAAGTAGCGGGGAGGAGCAGAAGATGCGAAGCCACAAGTTATTTCGCGCCGTTCAGCCATTCATCTCGGCGATAGCCGTCATTGCAACCGCCACTGTTCTCGTCAGTGCAATTTACTTTACCCAGCTTGGCCTGGAATGGATCACATTTCTGACCGGGATACTGGTAGCTGCGATACTTGCTGAGGCAACACGCAGATCACATGCGGAGTGGACTGTCACGCGCCGCACGGCGCAACTTTCAGCAATGAAAGCCAAGCTGGAACGCGCAACGCAACTTCGCAAAGCAGCCGAGAAGACTGTTGCTGACTGCAAACCAAGACTGCATTTGATCGACGAGGTATTGCCGACCATGATTGCATTCGTGGACAGAGAGGGCCGATGCCAATACCACAACCGGGCATTTTTGGAATGGCTGCAACTGCGCCCCGAGCAGCTCAATAACCGGCATATGCGCGATGTTCTGGGTAGCAAGGTCTACCAGGAAACCGCGGCTGCGGTCCGCGAGTCCCTGAACGGACACGTGGTGCATTACGAACGGACGCAGACGATGCCCAATGACGCGGTCTACAGATTGGCCGTAGAACATCTTCCTCAGTTTGATGAGGGTGGCAAAGTCAGCGGTTTCTACATGTTGATCAACGACATCACCGAGCCGAGTGATGTGAGTGTGCCGGTCGGCCTTGAATCATCTGATGATCAAAATCTGTTCGTTGACGCCTACTCCGAACAAACCACCGGGCAACATGATGCAGGAATGATCAGAAAGGCGATCGAGAATGGCGAATTCAGCCTTTATTGCCAGCTGATCACTCCCCTGGTGGCCAATTCCGGCGGGGGTGGACACTACGAGATTCTGGTTCGGTTGAATGAGGAAGAAGGAAGCATGCTGCCGCCCGGCACCTTCTTTCCGCTCGCCGAGAAATATGGACTCATGCCGCACCTGGACCGGTGGGTAGTGCAGCATGTTGCGGAATGGGTCGCTGGCCAAAATTCAGCAGCGGAAAACCGGGAAAGTGTGATGTATTTCATCAATGTGTCCGGGGCTACGATAGCCGATCCCGGCTTCCCGGAATTCCTGAATCTGACACTGCTGGAATTCGGTGTGCCCGGTACTGCCCTGTGCTTTGAGATTCCGGACTCGGAACTAGCCCTGAGAACTGCTGACGTAGCCGAATTCGCACGGCAGGTCAGGCAGCGTGGCTGCCGTGTCGCGCTCAGCGGCTTTGGCCGTGACCAGGTTTTATTTGATCGGATTCGCGGCTTTCAGGTGGAATTCCTGAAAATTGACGGCAACATTATTCTTGAAATTCTTCGCGACCCGGTGAAACTTGCCAAGGTGACCGCCATCAGCCGTGTCGCAAAAAAGATCGGCGTCAAAACCATTGCGGAACTGGTGGAGAGCGAAGAGACAATTGCCGGCCTGAGAAAGATCGGTGTCGACTTTGCGCAGGGTTTTGGCATTTCGCGTCCGCGACCTCTGGCCGGATAATCTTCATCCTTCGGGCGAATGCCGGGCATTGTTTGTTTCAGATCATGTTCAAGTCTGCGCAACTGCGGGGGATGCAAACTCACTCCCCCAACGCCATCTCCAGTTCCAGCCAGCTTTCTTCCAGCTCCGCCACTTTCGCTTCCATTTTTGCATGCGCCGCATTCAGTTCGGCGATCCTGTCGCGGTCCGGGCTGGCGTAAGTAGCGGGGTCGGCGAGCTGCCGGTTGACCGCGGCGAGCTCCGCCTGGGCGGCCGCCAGCGCGGTTTCGAGCTTTGTTTGTTTGGACTGCAGCGCCTTGCGGTTTGGTTTGGCTGCGCTTTGCGTGCGCGGTTTTTCCGGTTTTGCCTGGGCGACTGCCTCGCGCGGGCGGCGCGTCTCTATCCAGCTCTTGTAGTCTTCCAGGTCACCGTCGAACAGTTTTGCCTCGCCGTCGGCGACCAGCCACAGCTCGTCGGCCACCGCGCGGATCAGGCTGCGGTCGTGCGACACGATCACCACGGCACCGGTGTATTCCTCCAGCGCGATGGTCAGCGCGTCGCGCATGTCCAGGTCGAGGTGATTGGTGGGTTCGTCGAGCAGCAGCAGGTGCGGTTTCTGCCAGGCCAGCAATGCCAGCGCGAGACGGCTTTTTTCTCCGCCGGAAAAACTCGCCACCGGACGGTCCTCGCTGTCTCCGGCCAGGCCGAAGCGGCCGAGGAAGCTGCGCAGCGCCAGCGCGGTTTCCTTCGGCGCCAGTCGCTCCATGTGTTGCAGCGGCGTGGCGGCACTGTCGAGATTTTCCAGCTGGTGCTGGGCGAAGTAGCCGATACGGATGTCGGGGGTGATCTCCAGCGTGCCCGAGGTGGGCTGCAACTCGCCCACCAGCAGTTTGATCAGCGTGGATTTGCCCGCGCCGTTGGGGCCGAGCAGCGCGATGCGCGCGCCGGAACGCAGCACCAGGCCGATGTTGCTGAACAGCGTCTTGTCGCCATAGGCGAAGCCCATCTTGTCCGCGCGCATCAATAAATCCGGGCTGCGTTCCGGCGCTTCGATCTCCAGCTCGAAATGCCCGTTGGTGACATGCACCGCGGCGATGCGCGTGATCCGGTCCAGCGCCTTGATGCGGCTTTGCGCCTGCTTGGCCTTGGTGGCCTGGGCGCGGAAACGGCGCACGAAGTCTTCCAGGTGCGCGATCTTTTCCTGCTGCTTGTTGTACGCCTGGTTCTGCTGCGCGATCTTCTCCGCGCGGGCGCGTTCGAAGTCGTCGTAGTCGCCGGTGTAGCAGTCTATGCTCTGGTCGTGCACATGGGCGATGCGGTTGACGCAGGCATTGAGAAATTCGCGGTCGTGCGAAACCAGCAGGATGCTGCCGGCATAGTGCGCCAGGTATTGCTCCAGCCACAGGATTGCCTCGAGATCGAGATGGTTGGTGGGCTCGTCCAGCAGCAGCAGGTCGGCCCTGTGCATCAGCGCGCGCGCCAGGTTCAACCGCATGCGCCAGCCGCCGGAAAAACTGGTCACCGGACGTTCCAGCGTATCGTTGGCAAAACCCAGCCCGTTCAAAAGCTGTGCGGCGCGGGCCTTGGCGCCGTAGCCGTCGATGGCCTCGAAGCGCTGTTGCGCATCGAACCAAGCCGCATCGTGATTTTCCCTGGCCAGGGTTTTCTCCAGCAGGCGCAGCTCCACATCGCCGTCGAGCACGAACTCCAGCGCGGGCTGGTCGGAGCTGGCGATCTCCTGTTCGACGAACGCGATTGTCTTGCCGGACTGCAGCGCAACCTCGCCGCCGTCCGGCTTGATCTCGCCGCGTATCAGGCGGAACAGCGTGGATTTGCCGCAGCCGTTCTTGCCGACCAGGCCGATGCGCTGGTCGGGGAACGCCTGCAGATTGGCGTTCTGCAGCAGCGGGATGCCGCCCTGCAGGTAGGACAGATTCTGGATATTGAGCATGGACGTGATGATAGCAGACGGGGCAGCCCATCCTGGTCTTCAGGGTCTCGCGCGAAACGTTGTGTATCAAATCAATATTCCGGAGTGCAGCGCTGAGCTAAAATACGCGTCAGATATATTCAAAACTCGCCCAGGCGATTCACGACGAACGCTCAGATGACAACCACCGATAACCTCGCAAACCTTCAGCCTCACCCGGTCTGGGCGCACTTCGCGACGCTGTGCGCGATACCGCGTGCCTCGCTGCACGAAGCCGCACTGATCGAGCACCTGATCGGGTGGGCGCAGGCGCGCGGCATCACCGCCAGCGTCGATGGCGCGGGCAACCTGATCCTGAACAAGCCCGCCAGTCCCGGCTGCGCAGGGCAGCCCGGCGTGATTCTGCAGGGCCATCTCGACATGGTGTGCCAGGCCAACAGCGGCACGCAACACGACTTCCGGCGCGACGCTATCCATACGGTGGTGCGCGACGGCTGGGTGGTGGCGGAAGACACCACGCTGGGCGCGGACAACGGCGTCGGTGTCGCACTCGCGCTGGCCGCGCTGGACGAACCCGACCTGATGCATCCGGCACTGGAGGTGCTGCTCACCGTCAACGAGGAATGCGGCATGGACGGCGCACGCGGGCTGCTGCCCGGCACGCTGCACGGCAAGACGCTGATCAATCTGGATACCGAGGAATGGGGGCATTTCTATCTGGGCTGCGCGGGCGGCGTGGATGTGGAGGTGCGCCATGATTGCGAACAGGAAGCGGTGCCGCCGGATTATGCGCTGCTGCAGTTCGACGTGTCCGGCCTGCGCGGCGGCCACTCCGGCATCGACATTCATCTCGGGCGCGGCAACGCGATCAAGCTGCTCGCCGAGGCGCTGCGCGATCTGTCCGCGCACAGCGACGTGCGCTTGGTTGCATTGCAGGGTGGCACCGCGCGCAACGCGATCCCGCGCGAGGCGTTCGCCGTATGCGCGCTGCCTGCCGCCGTTGCGGCGAGCATCGACGAATGGGTAAGGCATCGGCACCAGGCATGGCGGACGCGGTTCGCGGAGATCGATGCGAACGTATCATTCACTTGCACTCACGACGACACGCCGCCTGACAGTGCTGTTGCAAACGCAGAACGCGACCACCTGCTGGCATTCCTCGATAGCGCCGCGAATGGCGTTTCGCTGACCAGTGCAGACTTTCCAGGCGTGACCGACACATCAAGCAACCTTGGCGTGGCCGCACTGGAACACGGCGCATTCAAGTCGACGTTCAAGGTGCGCTCGCTGCACGATGCGCGTGCGGATGCACTGGCCGACAAGCTGGTTTCGTTTGCCGCCGGTTATGCGCTGCACGCATGGAAGGACGGCGCGTATCCGGGCTGGACGCCGGATCCGACCTCCGCCATGCTCGCGTTGTGCCAGCGGGCGTATACCGCGCAATTTGGCCATCCCGCCTCGTTGCAGGTGATCCACGCCGGACTGGAATGCGGCCTGCTCGCCGCCAGCCACCCGCACCTGGACATGATCTCGTTCGGCCCCGACATACACGGCGCACACGCGCCCGGCGAGCGTGTTGGAATAGAATCAGTCGCGCGCTGCTGGCAATTGCTCAAGGCAGTGTTGCAGGCACAGGCGACCGCTTAGGTCCTGCCGGAATTCCGGACAGAGACTTCGGCATGTTTCGTAACAACAATACAAAACAGGAATGACATGATGCAAACCGGTCCGCGCGAAATCGTCACCCCTTTCAGGGCGATCCCCCTCGAAGTCCCGGAGGGAATGAAACACAACGAATTCTTCAACAGCACGGAAAACCTGAACGATTTGGCCAACAACAACGGCTTGCTGACCAACCCGGAAAACCTGCTGCTGTACCGCAAGGCGCTGGGGCACAGCACCGAGTTCGATTGCTCCATCATTCACAACACATCCAGGACGATACTGAATCCGCTGGGGCGGCCGGTGCGGCGCACCCAGGTCGAGGACAACGTGAAGCATGTGTGGGACCGGATGAACCAGATCATCATCGAATACATGCTGGAACAGTATCCCGATCCGGAACAGGCGCTGATCCTGGCGGGCGAGGCGAGCCTGGATGCGACCTGGCCGCTGACATCACCGGGTGTGCCCAGCATCCGCATGCTGCACAACCATTTTGTGGTTTTCCCGATGGCGACCCTGCGCAATGCACAGCTGGCCGATCCCGCCAATCCCAACCTCACCGACGGCGGCCAGCACAGCCTGTTTCAGGCATACATGCGCGATGTGTATCGCGAGTTCTTCGACCGGGCGCTGGATCTGCGCATCCTCAAGCCGGTCAGCGGCGAAGATGCGCGCCTCGCGCTGACCGGATACCCGCAGGGGCTGCCCAGCTGGGAAATTTCGGGGGGCGCAAGCGCGCTCAGGGATGTGCATTTCTGGCGGGAATACGACGAGGTGCTGAAAGGTTTCATCGATTTCTACCGCACGTTCTTCTCGCAGGTTTCCACGCGCAACGCAGCTATGCTGCCCGATGTGTATTTTCCGGAACAGGTGGAAAGTGTGCTGCTGTTCAACAATGATTTCATGAAGACGGCAAAGAAGGTGCGCGACCTGTGTATCGTGGATGCAAAATATGCCAACGCGATACGCTGGCAGCCCGCATTCAAGCAGCTCATCTACCGCAAT